>Ga0157362_1000268_pt1 | contig 16777 bp, 17 predicted proteins | sample AttlaeALBM3_FD_111480 | JGI IMG/M metagenome (GOLD analysis project Ga0157362, IMG submission 111480) | Fungus gardens microbial communities from leaf cutter ant in Ribeirão Preto, State of São Paulo, Brazil - Atta laevigata ALBM3 | ecosystem: Host-associated > Fungi > Mycelium > Unclassified ... | reverse complement strand
ATTATAGATTGTATATGTATGTGACAATGGACTTGAGATTGATTTTTCTTATGATTTGAGAGATAAAGAAATGAGTTAGAAAGAAAATCCTCACAGACTGTTGGAGGAAGGGAGCATAGCAACATTTTAGACAACACTATCTGCTATTTCACAGACTGTTGTAGGAAGAAAGCATAGTAGACTGACTTTAGCACAAACTTCACAAGCCAGGCCAGAGGTCTGGATAAAAACCTTGTTCCTGCATTAGTGGTCAATTGTTATCTAATGTCTTCTAGTTGGTTTGTGTTAGGGAACCACTCAGAGGCAATCACCCTTAAGCTAATGGATAGTCCCAGAAGCTAGTTTGAGATTTAAGTGAAGTAGATCTACAATACATTGCTAGTATATATACTACACTAGACAATCATATGGGCAGTCACATGCACATGGATCAGTAATCACAATTGTCCTAAATATAGATAGAAGGCATCATACCACATGACACAGACAGGAGAAGTAAGGAACAATAGGAATGTGATACACGATTTGTCAACAGGCCACTAATAGATTCAGACTCTCAGAACTTACTAAGCATCACCCTAGATGACCCCTTACAGTTTGGGTATAGGAAGTTTAACATAATGGAATAAGTCTGAATTCTGTTACTTATTGCTTTCTCAATGAGTTGACCAAGAGTATTGAGAAGTACAATAGGACAAAAAGACTTAGGAGTATTGTCAAAAGGTTTGTTGGGTTTTGAAATAACAATAGATATGGATTTCTTAAAGTAAAAAGGCTAATAGCTGAGGTTGATGCATATGTTGGCTATGTTAATAATATCAGTTATGCATCTTTTATCATTTATAATTCTTTTGAGGTACTACTATGAGTTGTGATCAAGTCCTGGGATAGAACAATTATTGCACTTGGCAAGTGCTTTGTATACTTCTGCTCTAGAAAAAGAAGACCACTCTACAACAGGGGTAAGGGAGGTTTTATTAAGAATACAGGGATTGATGGGCCTATTCTGAGTGGAATTGTATGACTGGTAAAGTGTATACCTATCACAAACTTCATTCAGACCTATTTCTATCAATTTTTTGACAATTTCTATAATCTTAATGACACTAGGAAGCCTCTCAAAACACTTTTGGATTGATTTTGTCTCAAGGCAATCAATATTGGTTGAGTTACCAGGCAATCAGTAGGCAACCTCTATAGTACTATATATTAAATCACCACTATCTCAGAAGTTGCTATAATCTATACTTTGCTTTTAGAGTCAGAAAAATCCCTCTTCATACTACTAAGAATAACTCTAAAACAACTTTGAGGCAATCAATATCAATGGAGATATAAAGTTCTCAATGTTTGTACATGGACCTAATTAATTACCCATAGATACTCATCTACCTTTGAATAAAACAAAAGACAGCCTTAATATGGTCAAGTTATTGCTATTTCAAGTACAAAGGCACTATTCCATGTAGAAAAATAGGTAGTAGCATGTGATAGTCTGTTTGAGTACACAGACCATTATAATTTTGTATTTAAGGACTTATAGTCTAAGGATTAAACCTCAAACTTAAGAATATCTTTTGTTACTGTCTAAACTTTACTTTTAAGCCCCTTTGAGCTCTAGCATTTATAATCACAAATCAGTAAGTGACCATTTGGGATAGTACCAAAGTTCATCCAAATTATTATATAGGCAATTGTTGAATTTAATGGCTTCTGTAACTAGTAATGTATGTTTTTAACCCAGTTTATTAGGTTCTATATGTCATGAGTCAACTCGACCATGACCAAGGAAATATGATATGAACAGGAATTGAACTAGTGAAGATTGGACACTTGTATTAGTAACAAGAACAAATAGCTAGATTATGTATATACAGTGTACTAGAATCAAGCAAGAACTCTATTGAGTTCTCTTCTAGCCCTGAAGAACCTCTTGGTCTAAACCCTAGACTAAGGTCTTAAGTTAGTTGCTAACAAAAGAACTCAATAACCACAACCCAAAGCTTAGTTCACCTCAAACCTTGCTTATAAATCTCATTGACCATTTTATCAACCCTTGACCGACAATCACTGTGATTATTAGTCACTTCTATATATAGCTATGCCCTTGGCTTAAGGGAACTTCTCAGTTAGTTAGGGACTGAGGGAGGAAACTCTGTACCAAGTTCAGGTGTATAGTCAAGTCCTGACCTACCAAGTAAACATATTAGATATTACTTTCTTAATATATGTCACAAACTTCATTCAGCCATATCTTCATCAATTCTTCAATGATTCTCATGGTCTTAATGGCACCTAAAAGCTCTTGAAAAGACCTTTCAATTGATACCAGTCACATGTCAAGGCAATCAATGATAGTTGAGATATCAGACAGATCAATAGGTAACTACTATGGTACCACTTATTAAATTGCCAATATCTTAGAAACTGCCATGATCGATGCTTTGTTTTTAGGTATCAAAGAAGCCCTCTTCATACCACTCAGAATGAGTCTAAAATGGTGCCAAGGCAATTGATATCTGTAGAGATATGAAGGCCTCAATATTTGCACATAGACTTTATTAATTATCTATAAATAGTCATCTGTCCTTTTCTTAGAACAAAGGACAGCCTCTATATAGTTAAGTTATCACTACTTCAAGTACAAAGACACTAATATATACAGAACAATAGGTAGTAGCATATGATAATCTGTCCTAGTATATAGACCATCATAATTATGTATATAAAAACTCATAGTCTGAGGATTAGACCTTAGACTTAACAACATCTTTTGTCACTCATCTAACTTTGCATTTTTGAACTCTTTAAAGTATCAAAGCACCCATCACAAATATTAAGTGACCATTTGTGATAATATAAACCTTGTGCTGTGGTCTATTGTGACTGGTACATGCAGAAGAGTAACAGTGAAGAGGCTGTTTATGCTAGGGGTTTTCCTGTTTTCTTTTTAAATAGAAGTTTCCCCAACTACTGTCTAAGTAATGGTGAAGATAAAAGTTTAAATAAAAATAAAATATGTGATCTCCTAAGGAAAGCACCCTAGTTGACACAGTGTATTAGCACAGTGTCTCTCATGCAAATTTATAGGAAGATGAATTCAGAAAATGAAGGTAAAAAGAAGTTGTGAAATTAAAGTTCTGCTGGTGTACCATAGTAGTAGTAATGTTCGAAACTCAAAACTTAATTCTCGACTACTGTGTTGGCCCTGTATCTAAGTCCTGCCTACCTGGTGTCTGTTAAGGAACCACTCTGAGGCGATCACTCCTTAAGCTAGGTAAGAGTCCCAGAAGCTAAGTTGAGATTCAAGTGAAGTATATCTACGACAGCTTGCTAGTATATATACTGTACTAGACAATCACACGTACTATCACATGGGTACATAGATCAGTAATCACAATGTCCTAATTATAGAATAAAAGGCGTCACACTGCATGACACAGACAGAGAGAAGACAGGAATAATGGGAATGCGTACACGACTGTCAGTGGGCCACTAATAGAACAGACCCTCAGTGGTGACTAAGCACTGCCCTAGATGTCCCCTTACAGTGTTGCCCTAACGCCTTGTTTCAAAGTTGTCCTCACAGTAGCACTTTCTGACTATGTGATCAGACTATCCTCACAGTAGTACTCTTGACTATGTGATCAGATATGAGACTTTAAATCCTCCTTGTATAACTCGACTTCCTAGTAATACTTAACTCTGTTTTAGAGCTCCTATGAGGTTGCCTCTGCAGCTAAGTTACTTGTTCTGTAGTCTTTTTGTTTTGACTCAGTCTTGAGTCAAAGCAACTTAATCACTGATCTGATCACTCTAAAATTAGATTTCCACTTTGAAAACCCAAATAGAGGAAAGATGCAACCAAGATTGCTTGCCCTCTTCCTACTAAGTGAGGGTTTTTATAGGTTTAGAGAAATACAAAAAGAAATATATGAAAAATAGAGAAAATAATACACCCAGTCATAATCTATTATTACAATGATCGTTCCAGTAGTGATAGGGAATCCTGTAAGGGGATCACTTGATGGCGCCCAGAACACACTCGACTATAGTAGAGGAGGCATCTTAAGTTAAAGCAATGAATAGCCTAGGAGCTCAAACTATTGTTGAGATAAGGTATTCTACCATACATCACTAGCTACTTATACTAGACTAGCCTGATCTGTGCGCCAGTTGCTATAAACATGTACATCAGGACAATAATAACTACACTACCAAATATGGCTATATAGTACTGTGATGGAGACCCAAATTAGAGGGAAGGGAACTATAGACTGCGGACTCTGAGAATCTGTGGGAATGCTAGCTGATATGAACCCTACCAGGTCGTCTAAGCGATCTCAGGGTTGTCCCTTTACAAATCCCATACCTTCTTGTCTTTTCTCAATTATTTCCTATTAGTTTTGCTAGGTCCGCTTCGTTCTTGCCAAGTTACCAGGTTGCCTACCACTGATCCCATGGCAATCTTCCTCTCTTTGGCTTATCTCAGCAACTTAGGACCTGACTCTTTCCTTTCCTACCTAGGAAGTTTCAGAAGTTGTTTCCACTGCTCTCTGAGACTCTTTGTTACTTCTTTATTTCTGATCACAGTAGATCAGTTCTTGATTTGCTCCTATTCTCAGCCATCACTGATCAAGTGATATTGTGGCTATTCTTATCTCCTGCCAGACCATCGGTCCTGTTTCTTGTGATGGGTGTCTCTCTAGACTTTTTCACATAAGACTTTTTTTTTCTGACTAAGCTGCTTTTCTCAGCAATAACGCCATGGGGCCATGGGCTTGGCTCCACTGGTTCTTGAGTGATTAGCCTGTTAGTAGTAGCGACCTTATGTCTCCAGGTATACTGCTACATAGTTAGGTAGCCAGCTTTTAGTGGTAAAGTCCTCTGTGCCTTCTCTGCTACCTAGCAGGTGATTCTCTCTTAGTCCTGCTTCTCGGGGTGTGAATTCACGAAATTTGGTTAATTTTAGACCTGAATATATTTCAGGCTTCACAATAGTTATTTCTTAAAAAGCCATCTAGAGGAATCCTCTTCTTGAGATAATAGTATAACCCTAGTATTAGGGCAGTAGTCAGTAGGAAAGTAGACATCTGGCTGGATGAAGATCTTGTACCCCAGCAAATATAGTAGTATCTAGCAAGATTTAACATTACCTCCATACTCTTGAGATATTACCACAATATCTCAACAGCAATACTATAATCTCCTGAGCAATCTACTCAAAGAAAAGCAAGTCCTTGCTTTATTAAGAACAAAGTTAAAAGGAAGAAGAGAAAGGGAGTACTGGAAATACACAGGATTTGGACATTGAGTTCAGAATTGCAGAAAAATAAAGGAAGAAAAGGAGAAGTCAACTTCCTAGAATAAGTTTGAAGTGCTAGCAAATAAAGTAATAAAGTGTGGGATTAAGCTGAGAAAGCAGGAAATGGAGAAGAAAGGATGGGTAGTCAGTTGTTTCAAATGTGAGAAAGAGGAGCATTAATGCAGGGAGTGCTCCAAAAGGAGCAAAAAGAAAAGAGAGCAGAGAAAAAAAGTAGCATGTGTGGCAAGACCACAAAAGATGCAGTAAGAGGGGAGTATAAGGACTTACTTGTGATAACTTAATCCTACTCCTTATCTAAGTTAACAAGAAAAACTTGATAGAGTTTCTGTTAGATTCTTTACACTACTTATACATTTTACTTCAGTGGCTATGCTCTATCCTTCTAAAGTCCTTATGTTACTTTTGTCATGTGACTACCTTGTCATATGTTGTGACTGTGACTCCTATGTGATGTGACTATTCTGTAACCACTGTCACCTTTGTGACTCTATGACTGTCATGTGATACTTTTCCATACTCTACCTTAGTAATGATCTAACTAAATAAAACAAAACAAAACAAAAAGAAAAATAGAAAATAACTTAGCTGTTTTGCTAAGTCATGACAGGGAGACTACCACATTCTATGTAGGAAAAGATACAAGAATACTGTGACAAGGGAAATATACTGCCAAAAGGTACACTTCTGCTCAAGAGAGAATAGATCACAGAGGAAATAGTGAGAATATATATGGAATATAGAGGATATGAGGAACGGAGGGTTCACACCTATGTGAACCAAGGACAGGAATTCCTCTTCTTAAAGGAAATAAGCAATATGTAGTGTGGATCTTGCCAAAAGACATGGAACTGGAGACAAGAGAAAACAAGAAAAGAAGAAATAATGAGGGTGCAGTATGTAAAATGTAGGAAAAAGGATGCAATTATAAGAAAGATGAAAAAAAAAAGAGAAAAGAGATTTGGTATCCTGAATGCCAAATAGGAAAAAAGAAACTGTGGATGAATTGGGAAGTGGCAGTGCAGCCTAGAGAGGCAAAGGTACAGCAAAGCGGCGCATGAACAGAAGCTCCAGAAAACATAGTAAAAGAGGAAGATAATCAAAGGAATGTCAGAAGAACATTCAAAATATTAAGAGAAGTATGGCTAAACATTGGAATAGAAAAAGTAGATACACATGAAGGTGTAACAGTTAAAGCACTCTTAGATAGTGGTGCTATGGGAATGTTCATGAATAAAAAAACAATGGAAAAACATGGGTTCAAACTACAAAAGTTGAAGAGACTGCTAATAATAAGATGAAACAGAAAACAGTAGAAAAAATATCATACACCAGGTAGAAGTAAATGTGTTCTACAAAAACCATGTGGAAAGAATGAGGATAAATGTATGCAACTTGGAAAAAACAGAAGTGATATTGAGTATGCTCTGGTTACAAATGCATAACCCAGAGATAAATTAGAAAACAGGAGAGGTAAAGATGACAAGATGTCCACCACTATGTGGAAGAAATTTGGTGGTGAAAAAAAATATAGAACAGAGAAAAAAAATTGGAAAAATAATTAGAAATGTGAAGAAGGCAGATAGAGACAAGTGGGAATGAATGATGGAAGAGAAGTTCAACAAAAAGATCAAGCTAGACTAAGAGAAGGTGAAAGAAATGGTGCCACAGGAGTTTCATAAGTGGCTAAAAGTATTTGGAAAAGTAAAATCAGAAAGGATGCCAGTAAGAAAGCCTTAGGATCACACAATAAACTTGAAAGAGGATTTCATACCAAGAAAAGAAAGAATATATCTGATGTCAATGTAAGGTCCAAAATAGATTCAGGCCTAAAAACAAACAAATTTTGTGATTTCACATCCCAAAAATTAGGACTGATATGGAATCACCTGATAGATAGCAGAGAAGACATAGAGGACTTCACTGTCAAAAGCTAGCTACTTAGCTACATAGCAGTATACCCAGAGACATAAGATCACTACCACCAACAGGCCAATTACTTGAGAACTAGCAGAGTCGAGCCTGTGGCCTTACAGCATTATCACTAAGAATAGCAGCTTAGTCAGGAAAAAGAAGCCTTATATGAAAAAGTTCAGAAAAATGTTCATTATAAAGAAATAAGGCTGGTAGCCCAAAAGGAAATAAGAATAGCCATGACATCACCTAATCAGTGATGGCTAAGAATAGGAGAGCATCAAAACTGATCTACTATAATCAGAAACAAAGAAGTAACAAAGAGTCTTAGAGAGCTATAGAGACAACATCCAAAACTCTCTAGACAAAAAAGAAAAAAAACAAGTTCTGAGTTACTGAGATAAGCCAAAGAAAGGAGGGATCACCGTGGGGTCAGTAGTAGGTAACCCAGTAACTTGATAAGAACAGAGCAAACCTGACAAAACTAAAAGAAAATAATTGAGAAAAAACAAAAATGTGTGGGATTCTCTATTACTACCAGAACAATCATTGTAATAGTAAATTTATGACTGGGTTTTTATTATTTTCTCTATTTTTTTTATATATTTCTTTTGTATTTTTCTAAACCTATAAAAACCCTTTACTTGGTAGAAAGAAGGCAAGCAATCTCAGTCACCTCTTTTCTCTATCTGGGTTTTCTAAAGTAGAAATCTAATTTTAGAGTGATCAGATCAGTGATTAAGTTGCTTTAACTCAAGACTAAGTCAAAACAAAGAAACTACAGGACAAAGTGACTTAGTCACAGAGACAATGTCATAAAAGCTCTAAAATAGAGTTTAGTATTACTAGGAAATTGAGTTATACAGAGAGGATTCAAAGTCCAATATCTGATCACATAGTCAAGAGTACTACTGTGAAGATAGTCTGATTACATAGCCAGAGAGTGCTACTGTGAGGACAACTTTGAAACAGGGCATTAGGGCAATACCAGGCAGGCAGAACTTAGGCACAGGGCTAAGACAGTAGTCTAGAATTGAGAATTGGATTTTGAACATCACTACTACCATGGTACATTGGCAGAACCTTAATTTTTACAACTTCTTTTCATCTTCAACTTTTAAATTCATTTTCCTATAAATTTGTACAAGGGACACTATACTGATATGCAGTGTCAGCTAGAGTGCTTTCTTAAAAGATCATGCATTTCATTTATTAAAAATCTTTTATATTCAGCACTACCTATACAGTAGTTGGGGAACTCTATAATAAAAAGAAAATAGAAAAACCCCTAGCATTTACAGCCTCTTCATTGAGACAAGAAAAAGGTTAGAGAATTTGTGGAAGAACAGTGGAGAAAAGGGTACATTAGACCCTCAAAGTCACTGCAGACATTGCCAGTCTTCTTTGTAGAAAAAAGAATAGAAAGAAAAGAATGGTACAAGACTATCAATACCTGAATAAAGGAACAATAAAAGACAATTACCTACTGTCACTAATTTCTGACATAATAGACACCATGGGAACAAAAAAGGTGTTCACAAAGATGGACTTACAATGGGGGTACAATAATGTACAAGTAAAAGAGGGAGATAAGTAGAAGACAGTATTTATAACATACTTAGGAGTATACAAACCCACAGTTATGTTTTTTGGTCTTACAAATTCACCTGCAACTTTCTAGGCAATGATGAATAATATTCTATAGGACCTAATAAATACTGGAGAAGTAGTTGCATTTATGAATGACATCCTAATAGAAACAAAGGATAAAAAGAGGCATAATGAAATAGTAGAGGAGATGTTAAGGAGGATGGAAGCCAATGATTTATACATAAAACCAGAAAAGTGTAAAGACTTAGCTAAGATAACTTAGTTTCATTCCTTATTCGAGTTGACAAGAAGAACTCAATGGAATTCCTGTTTTTTTATACTACTTATACTACTACATAGTCTGTGTACTGTTTTCTCACACTCATCATGTGACATTATTCTGTGACTTCCTATCATGTGACCATGACTATGTGACACTTGTAATATGACACTTTCCTACACTTTCTTCTGTGTAGTAAGTCCAAAAGAAAAGAAAAAAGAAAAGAAATATAAATAATGACTTAGTTGTTTTGCTAAGTCATAACAAAAAGTGTGTATGGAAAGTCAAAGAAATTAACTTCCTAGGACTAGTTATGGGAGCAGAAGGGATAAAGATACAGAAGGAAAAGGTAGTAGAAGTTCTGGAATGGTCAAGGTCAAAGACAGTTAAAGATGTGCAGAAATTTTTGGGATTAGAAAACTATTACAGGCAGTTTGTCAAAGACTTTGCCAAGATAGCAAAACCAATATACAGGCTAGTCAGAAAGAATAAAAATGGAACTGGGAAAACAAATAAGAAGGAGCAGTCAAGTAGCTAAAGAAGATGTTTAACATGACTAGCGTTAGTAGCACCAAACTTGGACAAAGAGATAAGAGTCAAAGCAGATACATCAGAATATGTGATAGGAGGGGTATTGTTAATAAAGTATGAAGACAAGAAGTAGAGACCAGTTGCTTTTATCTCAAAGTCATTAAACAAAGCAGAAAGAAATTATGAGATTCATAACAGAGAGATGTTGGCAATAATCAGATGCTTAGACAAGTAGAGGCACCTCCTAGAAGGAACACAGAACAAATTTGAGATTTGGAGCAATCACAAGAATTTGGAATATTTTATGAGTAGTCAGAAATTGAACTACAGACAAGTACAATAGGCTCTGTATTTGTCTAGATTTGATTTCATGCTCAAACATGTGCTGGGATCCAGTATGGGAAAGGCTAACAGTCTAAGTAGACAACCAGATTGGCAAAAGAGAGTAGAAAGAGACAATGAAAATAGAATGTTGTTAAGAAAAGAGTGATTACAAGTAAGGGCTATGCAGCTGGCAGAAGTTGTAATAAAAGAAGTAGATATATTGAAAAAAGTACAAAAGGCAGAAGCAAAAGATGATGAGATAGTAAAGGTAGTGAAAGAAATGAAGAAGGCAGGAGTAAAGATGGTAAGAGACAAAGAATAGAGAGAAGAAAATAAATTAATGTTGAAAGATAGAAAGGTATATATTCCAAGAGACAAAAAGTTGAGGACAGAAGTAATCTACCTACATCATGATATACCAGTAGGAGGATATAACAAACAGTAAAAAACAATGAAGTTAGTGATAAGAAACTTTTGGTGGCCTAGGATCACTAAAAAAGTTAAGAAGTATGTAGAAGGATACAATGTGTGCCAAAAGAACAAAAATCACATAGAGGCACCCACAGGAAAACTCATGCCAAACCCTGGACACATATCTCAGTGGACTTTATCATGAAATTACTACTAATACAAGGGTATGATAGCATTCTGGTAGTATGCAACAGAATGACAAAAATGGTGCATTTTGTGCTAACTATAGAAAAAACTTTGATGGAAGAAGTAGCAAGATTATTCTGAGATAATATCTAGAAGCTATACAGTCTACCAGAAAGCATTATTACAGATAGGGAGATGCAATTCATGGCAGGAATGATAAAAGAGTTGAATTGAATGTTAGAAATAAATACTAAGTTATTAATGGCTTACCACCTGCAGACAGACAGCCAGACGGAAAGAATGAACCAAGACTTGGAACAGTATTTAAGAATGTTCATTGACCATTGACAAGAACAGTGGCTAGATTGGTTAGTGACTGCAAAGTTTGCATATAATGATAAAGTACAGACTAGTACAAAGATATCACCATTCAGAGCAAATTATAGACAGAACCCATGCATGGGACTTGAAATGAGAAAAAAAGAGAAGTTCAAAAAGGCAGAGGAGTTTGCAACAAGAATAAAAGAGATACATGAGGAAGCAGAGGTAGTATTGAAAAAGAGTCAGGAAGAAATACAAAAGTACGCAAATAGAAAGAGAAGCAAAGCAGAAGAATATTGAGTAGGGGATTGGGTGCTTCTGAACACAAAAGATCTCAAATACTAAATGAAAGGAAGATGATCAGAAAAGCTAACAAAATGCTTTGTGGAACCTTATCAAGTCAAGGGAATAGTCTCAACAAATGCAATAGAACTGGATTTACCAAGTACAATTAAAATGCATCCAGTAGTAAATGTTAGCAGAGTACAAAGATACAGAGATTAAGTAGAGGGTCAGAAAAAAAAAACAACCAGCACCAGTGATAATTGAGAGAGAAGAAGAATACAAGGTAGAAAAAATATTAAACAAAAAAACATTTAGAGGAAAAGACAGGTATCTGGCATTATTATGAGCATTGAGTAGGACTACAGTTATTATCAACCTTGGTCTGATAATAAATGACTAGTAGACGAAATGATAGCAATGCAAGAAGAGACGTTGATGGCACAGAACGAAGACATTACCATGCAGTAGTGCATAGAATGTCTAAAGACTTTAGGAGACAACAGACTCATAGTATAGACAGGACTCTTCAGAGAAACCTCAGACTATTTCCTTTCTTTATCTTTGGACTTGTGCTAAATGGGACAACATTGGACTAACCTATTATTAGACACTGACTCGACTTGTTACTCTTATCGCTTCTGTCACTGGACTGTCACTTAACTAGTCATCTTTAGTTACAAGTAGTGTTACCACATTGTAACATAGTCACAATACCTAGTTAGGATAAATACAGCCCAGAAAGAAAAGAGAACAACAAGTTTTCTTTTTCTGTATTCCCTTTGTAAAATCTTACTCTGAGGAATCAGTACTCTTACTTGTCTTACGACAACCTCAAGAGTGCTACTCAAAGTCTTGTTGACATCTCTTCTCTGATATAACTTCACTAAAAACCTTAACCAGATTCTTTAACAAGAAGTGTGAAGATATCAAGTGTTAGATATAGGCTTCAAGTTGAAACATATATCCAACTGTGAGGTCTAGAGTCTTAACAAATATTGTCAGACTAGCTAACTCCAAAGCCAGAATTAAGCCAACTACTCCTTTATCAGCGTTTGACAAGGAGAACTCAATAGAGTTCCTATTAGATTCTCTATACTACTTATACAACTACTACATGGTCTGTGCACTTCTTTCCTATGCCTATCATGTGACATCATGTGATGTGACACTGTGACTGTGTGATACTTTCCTGCACTTCCTTTTGTGTAGTAAGTCCAAGATAAAAAAAAAGAAAAAGAAAAGAAAAGAAATATAAATAATAACTTAGCCGTTTTGTCAAGTCATGACACCATCCCCCTCTTAAGTTTCCTTGTCCCAAGGAATTTCCTACAACTCGTAGCATGGGTCCATCATGTTACCCATCTCATCATCATCTTCTTTCATCTACTTTCTAACTCCTGATTTTTCCTCCTCAATTTCTTCTTCTTCCAGGATTGTCTTCATTGTTTCTCTTTTCACAGGTTTCTTACCCTTCCATCGTCTCCAGTTTTTCTCCATTCTTCCCCAGTATTCTTGGTTATATTGTTTGTCCGACCATCTGTATAATTTCTTTGCTGTAAATCTTCTTGGCAATTCTTCCTGTCGGAACATTCCCTCTTTGCACTCTTGCTGTGCTATATCTTCCATGTCTCGCCAATATTCTTTTTTGAATTCTTTGATTGCTTCTTTTGCATTCTCTAAATTCTCCCTTTCTTCCCAAGTATCAGATTCTGCCATAAATCCTTTCTAGTGTACTAGATACTTATCTTTCTCTCTTACTCGTCGTTTATTCAGGATTCTCTCCACTTTCCATTCTTCTTCCCCTCTGATTATTACTGGAGCTGGTTGCTTCTTCTTCTGCCCCTCTACTTGTCCTATATATCTATGTATTCTACTAACATTGACTACCGGGTGTATTCTTACTGTGTTAGGTAGTTCTAATTTGACTGCGTTCGATAATACTATTTCCTTGATTTTGTAAGGACCGACAAATCTCTCTGTCAACTTCTCTGTCCTCCTTTCGACCATCTGATATTTCAGATCTTTGGTACTGAGCATGACTAAGTCTTTTACTTTATATTCATTTATGTCCGATCTCTTCCTGTCAGCGTACTTCCTCATATCTTCCTACACCTTCTTTAGCACTGCTTTCGCCTCTTCTTGTATCTCTTTCATTTTCTCCACAAACTTTTCCGCTCCCGCGTATTTTCCTTTCTTCCTCCCCTCAAACCCCATCCTGGGATCTTGTCCGTAATTTGCCTTGAAAGATGACGTTCGAGTACTTGAGTATGCTTTGTTATTATATGTGAACTCTGCCGTTCCCAACTATTCTGGCCATTGTTCTTGCCTATGGTCAATGAACATTCTCAAGTACTGTTCTAGTTCCTGATTAACCCTCTCTGTCTGTCCATCTGTTTGAGGGTAGAATGCCATTGACAATTTACTCTTGATCCCCAACATCTCATTTAACTTCCGCATTAACCCTGCTGCGAATTGTGGTCCTCTATCTGATATGATACTTTCGGGTAAACCATGCAACTTTCACACATTATTCCTGAATAACCTGGCCAGTCCTTCTGCCGACGTTTTCTCTGTAGTAGGTATGAAATGTACCATTTTTGTCAATCTGTCGACTACTACTAAAATTGAGTCGTATCCCTGAGCTAAGGGCAACTTCGTAATGAAGTCTGCCAATATATGTGTCCAAGGCTTCTCTGGTATTGAGTTTAGCATTAATTTGCCAGCTGGTTGCTCTGTGCGATTCTTGTTTCATTGGCAAGCATCACACCCTTCTACATATCTCTTCACCTCCTTGGTTACTCCTGGCCACCAGAAATTTCTAGTTACCAGTTCTACCATCTTCTACTGCCCCCCATGTCCTCTTATCAGCATATCATAGTGTAGTCTAATGATTTCTGCCCTCAACTTTTTATCTTTTGGCACGTAGACTTTTTTCTCTTTATACATGATATCATCTACTTCTCTCTACTCTTCATCTCTCAGCATCTTCACTCCCGCTCATTTCATTTCCTCTATCACCTTTACCACTTCGTTATCCTTCACTTTGGACTTTCTAACTTTCTCTAGTAGATCTACTCCGTCTACTATAATTTCTACCGCTTCTGTCTTTCTTACTTCTAACCACTCTAGCTTCACTAACGTCTCATCCTCATTATCCTTTTCTACTCCAATCTCCTAGTCTGGCCTTCTGCTCAAACTGTCTGCTTTTCCCATTTTACTCCCTGGAACATGTTTCAGCATAAAGTTAAACCTTGATAGGTATAAGGCCCATTTTGCTTGTCTCCTGTTTAACTTTTGTGTCTTTATGAAGTATTCAAGATTTTTGTGGTCTGTCCAGATCTCGAATTTAACTACTGTTCCTTCTAGGAAGTGTCTCCATGCTTCTAGGCATTTAACAACCACTAACATTTCTTTATCGTGTATCTCATAATTTCTTTCTGTATCACTAAGAGATTTGGAAATGAAAGCAACCGGTCTCCACTTTTTATCTGAGCACTTCATTGATAGTACTCCTCTAGTCGCATAGTTTGAAGCGTCAGCTTCCACCCTAAATTCCTTGTCTAAATCTAGGGCTGCTAGTACCAGTTTACTAGTGAAGATCCTTTTTAGCTCATCGAATGCCTTCTGTTGCACTTCCTCCCACCGCCACTTCTTATCCTTCTGTGTAAGCACATTCATTGGCCTAGCTACTCAGGCAAAATCTTTAATGAACCTCCTGTAGTAATTTGCAAGGCCTAAGAATTTCCTGACGTCTTTTACATTTTTCGGCTGTGGCCAATTAAGCACTCTATTTACCTTTTCCGCCTTCATTTCTATTCCATTGGGTCCTATGACAACCCCTAGGAATCCTATCTTTCTTGTTTTCCACACACAGTTCTCCGGCTTGATATACAAGTCGTTCTCCTCTAGCCTCCTCAATATTTCCTCCACAATTTCATCATGTCTTTCCTCAGTTTCTGTTCCTACCAACACATCATCCACAAATGCTACCACTTTTCCTTCGTTAATTAGGTCTCTCAGTATTTCATTCATCATTGCTTGAAATGTTGCTGGTGAATTTGTCATTCCAAAAAACATGACTGTCGGTTCAAATAAGCCTATATGCGTTGTAAACGCTTCCTTCTACTCATCTCCTTCTTTTATCCTCACATTGTTGAACCCCCACCTTAGATCCATCTTTGTGAATACTCTTTTACTACCTATATTGTCAATTAACTCTGTGATTAGTGGTAGCAGGTAATTATTCTTCACTGTCTGGCTATTAAGGTTGCAGTAGTCCATCACCATCCACTTGCTTTTATTTTTCTTGCCAACAAAAAATACTGGCAATGTTTGCGGGGATTTTGAGGGTCTGATATACCCTTTCCTCAGCTGATCCTCCATGAAGTTTTGAACCTTCTCTCTTTCATTCTTGAACAGAGGGTAAATCTTTCCTTTCCGTGGTTTAAACATTTCCTTGAGATCTATCGCATGATCCCAAATCTTTCTGGTCGGCATCCTCTCGGACTCTACCTTCCCGAACACTTTTCTCCACTTTAAAATTTTCTTAGGGACCATTTCTTCAATTTTCCTATGGTCTTTTTCCATCTCTTCTTCCTTTCTCCAATCCTCTTTATCATCTATTGTCTAACAGACAATTTTCTCTTCTTCCTCAGTTGTTACTCTTTTGACTTTTTCTTTCTTCTGACTCTTCCCACCACACAGGGGCAGACATCTCGTCATCTTAACTTCCCCAGTTTCCCAGTTTATTTCCAGATTATATGCTGCCAACCATGGCATTCCCAGAATTACTTTTGTCTTCCCTAGATTGTATACATCCATTCTCATTCTTTCCATGTGGCCTTTGTAAAACACATTGCACTCTAATTGGTGCATAATGGCCCCTCCACTATTATTTTTGCCATCTACATTCCTGACGGCTATCAGTCTTTCCAATTTTTGCAGCTTGAACCCATGCCTAGCTGCCATCTGTCTATTCATAAACATCTCTGTTGCGCCACTATCCAAGAGCGCTTTAATCATTACGCCTTCATGCGTATCTATCTTTTCTACTCCAATATTCAACCACACTTCTCTTAACATTTTGAAGGTTCTTCTGATCTCCTTTCGACTACCCCCCCTCTCTTGCTGTGCTTTCTGGTTCTCCTGGCCATGCGCTACTTTGCTGCGCTTTTGCCTCTCTGGGCCATGCTGCTCTCCCCTCTGTCTTCCCTTTACATCCATACCAACTTAATTCTTTCCACTTCCAAAAGAGGATTACTCCTTGCCCCCAGTTGTCTTCTATATGAGACCCCTTTTCTCTGCACTTGCAAGTCAAGTACAACACTATTATCTCTTCTGTCATTCATCCCAACTCTAATAATTGTGCCTCTTTTGGGATGCCTTTTCCACAATGCTCCTCTGCTTTCTTTCTTAGCTCTTCTATTGAGCTCCTCTTCCCTCCTTGCTGTGCTTCTCCCTGTACGGGGCATACCGCTGATGGGGATCAAAGGGTTTGATCACAAAACAAAAGTGAAAGCGAGGTCAGAGAGGCGAAATCTCCAAGCTGCTTCACAATTGTGCACTAAACAAGTAGGCACTGGGGAGATAAATCAAATAATAGAGAGCTTACT
>Ga0157362_1000267_pt1 | contig 16812 bp, 11 predicted proteins | sample AttlaeALBM3_FD_111480 | JGI IMG/M metagenome (GOLD analysis project Ga0157362, IMG submission 111480) | Fungus gardens microbial communities from leaf cutter ant in Ribeirão Preto, State of São Paulo, Brazil - Atta laevigata ALBM3 | ecosystem: Host-associated > Fungi > Mycelium > Unclassified ... | reverse complement strand
CACTTCTGCATGCGTGATTACGATGCATCGTGCGACTCGTGATCGCCCATCATTCGTTAGTGACGACATCCGCGTCATGCGGTCGTCATGACGAAAGCGTCGCCGTTCACGTAAGCGAGAGAGCTTTGACGGTGTCGGCTTCCTCCCACGTCGGTTTCTCCTGCGAGCGTGCAACGCGAGAGGCTCTTATCGCTTCTCGATTGGTGGCAGGCTGCCTTCTCGTGGGTGGATATAGGTGCCGATGGCTTCTGACAAGAAGGGCAACGACAAACGCGTCACAGTCACCTCGATAAGAAGAATTAAGGCGGGATCGATTTATTGCTCTGAAGCTTCAATGGTATGCAGGAAGTATAAGGCAAACTTTGCAGAACGAAGAAGAAAAGCTGCAGAGCAGCACTAGACTGCACAATCTCGGATATGAAGCAAGATAATAAAGTGAGGAATAAAAAATAAGATTAATAGCGGAAATATAATACAATTGTACAAGCTGACTGAAAGTTACATCGCTTCTTTAATTTAAAAGTGACATAACAACTCAAACATATATACGGACATAATAATAACTCAAAACCTATATAATTTTCGAGGTTTTACTATGAATGAGTTAGGTAAACATTATTCTATCAGTCATCAAAAGTGAACTAACTTAACTTCACTTTAAAAAATCATCACAACTCAAGAACAGTATTTTTTTAAAAGTTGTGAAATGAAAATAACATAAAAATATATAACGTTTGATCAGGTTAAGAATTTTTGTATTCTTTTTGCTTTTGTATTGCTTTTGCTTATTATTCTATAATTCTCTGTCAAGTTCAGAAATAGTTTTTCCTCTTTCGTAGAAAATTTAATTTTTTGAATTATTCACTTTTGAAGGGAGCAATAATAAATGCTCAAAATAATCAAAGGATTACATTGAAGATTCTATAATTCGACTTGTTTATCAAAAATTAAGATTAGATATATATCAGAGTTTCAAAACATCAGAGAGATATCTTCTAGATAAAACAGGCATTTCACAAGGTGGATCTCCAAATTGTTCCGCGTACGATTTAATAATATGGAATCACGTGAAAGAGAAGGAGAGAGTACACTTGTTATGCTCTGAAGTAAAGCCGAGCACGTTTACTTTGATATCAGAAAATTCCATTAGCTTCCTGAATATTTCCGGTGGTGGAAATCGTGTAACGTAGATACGTTTTCACGAACAGTGCTTGTTCAGATAAAATTGTGGGCGGACAGATAGGATTCGATTATGCCGCCAACAACGTCAATCGTGCCTACGGTATTGAATAATATTGTAATAAAAAAAAAAAACGTGACGTCATTCACTGCACAGTTGATGCAACTTTATAGCGAACTACTCCCCCGCAGTATTGAACGGCGACAGCAGCGGTCGGTTCTACGTGTATCTAATCTCGCATAACAAAAATGCGGATTTATATCCGAACAAAAACGAACATATCAAACATTAACGGAATAACCCTTCTAACTCGGGTTCTTGACTCCGTTCGACCGCAATCTGCGATACGATTCGCGACGAATGCGCGGCATCGTTGTCGAAGCGAAGAGGCGATATCGCCTGCGAAAACAGGATGTTATTCGCCTTTGAAAGTGGTGAGACATACCGAGTCTCTCTCTCTCTCTCTTTCTCTCTCTCTCTCTCTCTCACTCGGAAATCACCAATTGAAAAATAAACAGCGTCCCGCGGCTCTCCGGCGCAGCAGGCACCTATCGCGCGCGGTTATCTCCGGCAGTGGAAAACTCCCCGCATTCTCCGTGCGCTATCACCCGATTCCGGTTCGATCGGTACACTGGCCGGTCGGTCATAAGGCGCACCAATTTAGTTTTCTTGTTTGCGAGAAATTTCCACGTCCCCTCAGACACAAAAGTTCCCCCGGATCGACACAGCGCGCAGATGTGGATTATATTAAACGTAGTAGAAAATTTTATTGGTCCACACACAATGTATCTTGATTAAATCTTAGTTAATTTTTCGCCAAAGAGACAAGAGCGAATTAAAACTTGTAGTCGCATTCAATTACGTTCGGATAACTTTAGATTGTCCCAACTTTATTCAAATTTCATTAAATTTAAGACAAATTCTAATCCACTTGATTATTTGGATTATTTGGACTCGAATCTGGATTAGAATTTTCACGTTTAATTAAAGGAATATCCTTTAGTTAAAGGAATATCGTAGAAATTCGTAAGACTCTCGTATTAAATCGTTCTTTCGGTTTTCTAATGCATTCGAGGCTATTCCTTCTATTAAACGTGAAAATTTTAATTCAGATAGTCAAATCCAAATAATTCAAATAGTCAAGTGGATTAAAATTAATCTTAAATCAAATAAAATTGCTAATTTGAATAAAATTGGGACAATCTAAAGTTATATAATAATATATAATATAATACAAAGTTATATATGCGACATAATAGAATAATACGTCTATTGAAACGTTCAGGTCGCATAATCAAACGTGAAAGTCGAGATTAAAATGCTAATTGGCGGAGGTGTGCATACGTAGGTGTGCATAAAGTAGGCTCACATATAATAGAATAAAAATTAAATTGTGCGGCGATATTATGAAATAGTATCGTACGACGTGTTGCAACAGTTAATCAACACACTACGTTATTTGCGCACGCACGTACATATATTGAATGCAGCTGAAAATTGCCGCGTTACGCTGCAAAATCCGGCAAACCGGCGCAGCAAAGTCGCACGATCGGAGTCGCGTAAAATTGAAAATTAATTAACAATCTCGCCGCGGTGCCGCGCGCCCGCTTAAGCGAGGCAAGAAGTCCGCCGGGGCCCCGATAGAAAAAACCACCCGGTTACGGTGCATCATGCCGGTTTGCAATTTTGTTAGAGGGATAGAATAAAAAGGCGGGGTGCAGCGCTCGTGCAAGTATCTCGACCCGTCCGGGATCCGTGGTGGGCTTTCTTTTCCAGGCTTTTTTGCGCGCATAATTAAATTTCTCACGGACGGATCGACTGCGAACAAAGCCTTCGAGAGCCCCGCGATCTCGGTAACGCGGTAGAATGAGGGAGGAAAATGAAAAACCGTATATAATATACAGACATTTCGTAGGGAGAGTGGAGGTGGAGATGGGCGGAAAAGCTCGCTGCCGTTGTTGGCGCAACCGTTCGGCGGGAAATTATGTGTCACCATGTAGGAACGTGCTACGGCTTAGACGACAGATAAAGAGATAAGGCCTACTGGAAAATCTATTTCGTGTACTCAGTCCCTAGCGAGTCCGGCTCGCTCTCGAAATGCCAGCCAGACAGCGATATTTCCTGGTCCATTTCATATGAGAGCTAACCAGAAAGGGAAAGAGAGGAAGAAAATGAGATAATGAAAGAAAGAAGAGAGAAAAACACCATTCGATAAAGTAATTATTTTGTATTGTCGGTATTGCATACCATTTCATATCGAAATAATCTTAAGCTGATATTTCATGTGTCGTACGACAAAGCTTTTCAAGCCTATTGATTGGTTTGCAAAATAGAAAGATTCTCGGATTTTTCTACCTTGTAGCCAATCAACACGTTTAAAAAGTTTATTGTATGATACATGAAATATTAGCCTTAAAAGCAGAAAAAGAATTTAAGTTATAAAAATAATACATTAGTTTACAAAGTTATGTGCAAAAACTATATAAAGATCATATTTAGAATAATTTTTGACGTTAAGCTCAAATCTGTTTATCTAATTCGATTTTGAGATATAAAAAACGATTTTTTTTTCAACATAGAGCAAAGTTTTATTGAAATTAGAAAATAAAGTAGAAGTGTTGAGCATTTAATTTTATTTTCTTTTTATGACATTGGATCAGTTTTTATATATTTGAGACCAGCAATAGTCGCCTAACTTGTTTTTGTCTCAATACTCCCTACTGATAACTTTTTTCATCGTTATGAAATCCTAAAATCCATTCGCCTTGTTCATCATTTATCGTCCCCAAATTATTCGGAAAGAAAAATTAAAATCTTAAAAATTGAGCTGTATCTTTAAAAAATAATACGATATATTTTTAAAATTTGTTAAATTCTCAAACTTGGCGCCCCAAAATGCGCTAAAAAGATTTCCTTTTCTTACATTAAAAATTATTCAAAAAATTTATAAACTAATGTAATCAAATGTATGTACGTTAAACTATAAATATATTTTTTAATGATATAGTTAATATACGAACGATTTAAAAAAAAAATCGATGAGGTTTTGAATTTGAAAAGCAAGGAGTTTGAATTTGAAAAGCGGTGAAAGTCGATGCATCGTCCGGAAACAATTCGTGTATAAGGAATGCGCACGGAACGTGAATGTATGGCTTTCAATTTTCTTCAGTTTCGTACGGGAAATATGGAGGTTCTCGCCGATATGAAAATGTCAATCCTTTAAGGAACAATCCCACCGATTTACTGTCCCCTTTCCCGCATATTAACGACGTCGTCGCGCCGTCGTGTGTTGTTGGCATCGGCTGCCGAACGGCGTGAGTGTACCGCGGCACGGTCGCTATAGTTATCGTAGGAAAAGTCGTCTTGCCAAGTCGAGTAAGGTGTCGCGCGAGAGTATAGCAGCCGATGCACCACCAAGTCGGAGAGAGTCGCCGGATAAATCCGGTTCGATGCCAGAGGACGACGACGCGGGGCATAAACATAGCCGAGACAAACGCGAAGAAGCGACTTCCACAACGGCTCTACGATGGACTGTGATCCCGATGATTCGCAAACGCGAGATCTGATTAGCGTTCGTGGATTAACAGTCGGGGGCCGAAAATATCGGCGATCAATCTCGAACAAGACGCGACTCGACGACGATGACGACTACAAATTCACGTTATGTGTGGCTCGTCCGGTGAATATTTCTGGCGCTTGTGATCGCTCACTGTTGCGTCAATTCTCTCGTGTTATGTCCGCCAGACATAACACGAGAATTAATAACCATTAGTCAAGCCCGATGTCCCTCGTATATATCGCTGTTAGTGATACGGAATTGGAGTGGGCTCTTAAACTTTACAATCAGTACAGCCCTTGTTATTGTGCCGGTGTGGTAATATATGAAGCGCGTCTCTAACGGCGATCTGAAAATAGAAAGCGACAATGCATTAGCGAAGCTAATAGCGGATTCTATTCACCAATTTCCGGTCCGTTTACGCACGAGTGGTTTTAGATGACGCAAGGAAGCGAGGAAACACGCGCGATCAGGAACTCTGAGTCTCCGTGTGAATGAGACCTTAAAATGCATTCGTAGGCCCGATGAGGGGGGAAAAAGAGTAAAGATAGCATCGCGGGGTACAACTCTCGAGTTTAGTCTCTCGCGATGCGAAGAGAGTTAGATCGGCTATTTCCGTCAGGTCTCTCTCGCGGAGTTCACGAGCGGCTTCTGCAACCCTAAGGTTCTCTCGTGACGTAATACGTCGCCGTGATGAGCAGATGAAGTCGAGCTTAGAGAATGACGGGGAATTATGCTCGATTTAAACGGACTCTAACAGTTGTAGCAATTATGGATAACAGTTCATTTCGATAATAGAGCCTCGAAAGAGGCTCTATTATCGAAATGAACTGTTAGATATTTAGGAGCATCCTCGAACTCGAAAATATGTTTCATCCGAGTGGATCAAAAGAGATTTGACGTTAAAAGTTTATTATCTCGTAATTAAATTATTTTAAAAATGTTTATATAATTATCAAATTATTTATCGTTGTGAAATTGATATAAATGCTTTAACTCTTTATATTGACGGTAAATCTGTTGGACATACTTAATTTTAAATCTTTTTGTCAAAAATGTCAAACAATTTTCTTTATATTACAAAAATTAAAAGTCCATCAATTTCTTCATATCACACATCTGCAGATTTGGATTAGTTTTTTAAGATATAAATATTCATTCTTTTTTATCTAAATTATGTCATTTTGATTAAAATTAATTAGCATCTTTAAATCTTAAAATGCTATTAATATGTAAATAAGACAGCGAAAGATCATTGACAACTTAAGCTATATCTTCAATGATCATTAGGAAGTTCATCTACAATACTAAAAGTTAAGCTTTTAAAAATTCTTTGTCATACATCAGTTTCGATCCTGTGAAGATCAGCGTCTGTTATAACAGAGAGTGTGATAAGTGATTACAGATTAGAAGTAGTTTTGTTATTATATTAATTTTTTAAGTGTTATAAGGAGACACACACAATTTATGTAATCCAATTACATATACTTCATATCGTTCATTTTAAGATTAAATATGATGTGTTTATTCTTTCTTTCCTTTTAAGTTAATAATTAGATTATTTGCATTTATCAAAGTTCAGATTATAAATATTTTGTCATTAAAGATGTGAAATGTATAAAAAAATTTGTAATATATTAAATAAGAGTGATTTATTTCCTTGTAAGTATTATAACGTTATAGTAATAAATATTACATTCGATAGTAATAAATATTACATTCTAGGCCTAATTAACATAAATAAATAAATTAAATCGAGAGTCTTATATAAACCCAGCGTTAGTAATTGTGTTACAGATTTTGATTCTGGAGAACATACATTTTATTTTATTACGCTTGCAGATACTGCAAAACTTTCTTTTATATTTTTGAAAGTAACAAAAACTCAATAAAGCTGAAGAATTCTCAATTACTTTGCAAGCTGCGATTAGCACGACTCGCGATAATTAACTGAGAAACTGGGCGAAAGTCGGGAAAGTGTATATTGATCCGTCACTCGCCAGGTATCGGGATAATTTCGAGAATATCTCAACGCGATTTATTTACTTCCGTTTACAAGAGCATCCGGATGCTCGAGTTGCCATCACACGAAAATCTAAATTCACACGGCGATGTGCTATGTGTATGTTAAAATTATACGAAATCTTTTCACGCGCGTGTCTCTCCGTTTCGATGTAAGGAAGGGAAATTCGAAGAAAAACGACGACTGAGGATATGGCGAACCTTTCGGCGGAGAATTCCCGCATTTTCAATTTTCTCCCTCGTTCTCAGTGGTCCATCCCGATCTAAGACCTGTCGAATATACGGTGTCTTCGGATGGCATTCCAGCGGCCAAGTGGCGGTTAAATTAAAAACGTCCTGTTGTCGGCAACCGTTTCAAACGCGGGCGCACAAAGTAGCAATTTTACTAACGTATCGTGACGTCATCGAAGTCGTAGCGAGATTCGAAAAGCAACATTCCTTTCTTAACCTTCGAATTTGAATATGTCTGATTTAAGAAACGTGTCAAGACATAAAAAATCATAATTTTGCTTATAAATCTTTGAAAATTTATAGTTGACATTCTAGTTGGGAATCTATTTTTCAATTGTTCGACAAGAGTCATTTCAAAAATTATGTTATTAATATCTCGCAATGCTACAAGAAAAATGATTTTGCAAAAATAACTGAAAATTAAACTACATGTAAACGTGAAATAAATTTTTTTTTAAACCATCAAAATGTAGGAAACTCAAACATAGTAAAAAAAAGTGTTGCAAAAAATTGTTACATTCCAACAATCAGTTTCAATGTTTTACATATTTTGGATTTTGATATAAGCCAACAAAATATTTTCTTATCTATATCTAGTTAAATTTTTCGATACTTCAGCAAAATTGTTCTTTCCATGTTTTTTTAAAAATATTATTCCGAGACACAAAATTCTTTAAAAATTTTATAAGAATATTATCGTAGACAATGTTATTTCTATTTTCGGGATACATACTGAAATCTTGTAAAAAGATTCCCTGAGAGTTCCCGGATTTTTCTGGTATTTTTATTTAAAATTCCAGATAAGATTAAAGGACTTCTTAATGCAACTTTTAAATCAATTAGAATGCAAGTAATGCAGATACAATGTACAATTACAAAATAAAAGATAAAGATTTCACGAAATTGTATCCATTTTTTTCTACTATTAAAGCTGCAAGATCTTTAAAATAAATATAAGGAAGACTCACTGCAATATCAGTGGACTACTCTTTTGTGTGCTTGTGATATCTTCATTCTTACCTTTTTATAAAAACTTACGAGACACATGAGAATGTATATAAATATATGCTATATACATATAATATTTATCGCTAATGCAAAACTTTGTATTATCAAACAAAAATTATGGAAGCAACCATGTTTTTAAAAAAAAGATAGAATTCAACATTAAAATTGCAAACATATTTCTGAGACTAATAAAATTTCATAAAAATCCTTGAGTTTCAATGATGAAAAAGAGAGATCTCCTAAAAATTTCCGGATTTAAGGTTTCCAGATTTTTCCAGGTAGTAAACACACTCTTTTCATTTCTTTTATTGGCCGTCTACTCCTTATCTCTCGACATCTCTCGAAAAGCCCAGCTCGACAACTAGATACGTCCCGATACGAGGAAGGCGCGAGGCGAATCGCCCGTTCCAATTTCGCACAACCGTTATGCTGTAAACTACATCGCGCGCGATCATTTAATAGCTCCGATACGTGAGCGCTCGCGTTTAAGCTCGCTCCCGCGAGAGACGGCGGATATTCGTGGGAAATCAGATCCCTCGGTTTTTCCAACGATTTAACAAGCGCTGGCGCGCCGCTTAGGAGATGCGGACTAACGTTGCAGGAACGAACGGGGTGGCACGCTTCTCTTTTTCCTCCCGGAAAGATTCTCAACAAACGCCGGGGCGTAATAAATACGCTCGCTCCTTTTTCTCTCCGGAATCCTCTGCCCATTTCTCCCTGCCCTCCATTTCCATCATCCCAACTCTCTCTCTCTCTCTCTCTCTCTCTCGTTCCTTCTCTTGCGGGCGGACGCGTTCGTCAACCTCTCGCAATTTCTACCACCTCTCGCTGCATGTGCTCGCTGCGTCGGGCTATTTTCCACTCGTCACGTCATCTGGCTGCTGCACGCGTCAGAGGAGCGTGTGGTGCAACCAACAATGTCCGCCGCGTACAGGAACCAGTATACATACCGCCATACAGTCGGCGACAGTACAGTCAGATGGTCATTCACCACGAGGACTCACTGCGTAGTACGTTTATACGAGAGCCCGTAAGCCACATCCGGTACACGATGCATTTCTACCGCACCATTGCATCGTCGTCGTCGCCACTGCGCCGCGTCGACGTTGTTGCATTCCAGATAAATAATACCCGCATACGGTGGCCGCAGGTCGACCCAACGCTATCGGCAGTTTCTCGTACAACCAAATGCTTTGACAAATCAGCCTCGTTATACGCGGGGTCTTTTATTGAAACTATATCCGCGGTCGGCGGACGACAGGGCGGCAGCCGGTTTTTCTCACCGAGACGCGATTCTAGCGGTGCGTTAAAACCGCCGCGGTTTATATCGATATATTATTATATCCATATGATCTGTGATGTATTACGAGACGCATGTACGCGCTTCGACCGTGACGGTATGCGCGAAATTGTGGTCTCCGCAAGTCAATTTTCTCCCTCGCGGTGCAGCATCGCGCGCTCTTTGTCTTGCTTGGTAAATTTTGACGAAATATATGGATGAATTCCCGATATCGTCTGGATACAGCAAATAGTTAGATACGAAATTAAATCTGCGCATTATTAATATTATTACTGTAAAATAAGATACTTTGGTTCAGTCGGTATATTCAGCTAATTTAAGAAAAATTCTAATAAATATTGATGTAGATTTAGTTCCATACTGTCTAATAATTCTCACTATGTTGGTGTTAATATTAACATATAATATGAAATAAACATCACAGATTATAAATTCACACCGATTTATTGATGACACCGATTTACAGCATGCGTGTCGAAAATCAGAACAATTTTAAAGCATTTTTGTCCTGATTTAGATGTGTGTTATCTGGACATTATTAAAATTTGAGTAAAAATTATTTCCTTTTACAGCAATTAAAATGCTACACTAATTGTGAGAGAAAAATCTCTATGATATTTGTTTACAAATACATGGTAAAATAATTATGGTTAAAAATTCCATGTTTATACTTATTATTGCCTAAGTATGTTAATAATAATAATTATATTTAAAATTCTACCAAAAAGATATATAATGTATAAAAATATATAATAGCATCAAAAACGGCATTATAAACTAAATATATAGTTAAATTGTGATAATTGCAATCACTTTTTTCTCTCAACGTATGCCCGCAATATTATAGTCGCTTCGAATTTGCAGAAGTGTTTTATTCATTCTCGGGTAACTGACGCGCGACAAGTTTTCCTTATTGTAGTGTGACGTTTCGCACTTGAAACAAGGGGCCGATGTGCCGAACGGTATCGGTCGTCATCAGCAGAACGACAAATAATTAATAGCGAACGTCGGAAAGAGAGGAGCCGGCTCTCTGCATCGCTTATAGCGCGCGGCTCGCACGGAATGCCTTGCGGGCCTTTTGCGGCATTCCTGGACAGTTATTCGAGGCCAACGTTCGAGAGCGCAACTATGGAGCAACAGGCCCCGCGGAGAACGACGAACGACATCGCGTTTCCGCCGAGCGGAAAGATGACGACAACGATGGCGACGAGGAGGAGAACGAAGGGGAATGGGGGAATTCGTTCGCAACTGGAGTCCAGCGTACTCGAGTCCCATCATTGCCGGTATGCAGCCGGTATTCTGTAGTTTTCTGACGCGCGGCTAATATGCGCGCACGCATCGATGCGTGCTCGCCAAATAACAAGGTGCTAGGGTAAACGCCAATCAGCAGCCAGGGTAATCGCGCCTTTTATGATACCGCACACAGGTCTACCTCCGGCCCGAGGACCTCTCTCTCTCTCTCTCTCTCTCTCGCCATCACTCTCCACATTCATTCTGCCGTCAAAACGATCGCACCGGACGTGTAATCAAACGCGATGCCGACGTTGTGGGAATATATTTTTGCAAAGGGGCCTATCGCGCGGCAGCAAGAAGAGCACATTGTGCGATACGAGACTATACAGCGTGGTATGAGAGACTAGTCGTTAACTCGCGAAATTTTAATCAGCCTTCTGAGAGATTGCGCGGTACGAACGTAAGCAAAAAATTGGCCGCTGAGTGAACGCGGACGCAGAATAGTTTTTACTTCAAATTTAATCCAAATTTAAAAAAGATTCCAAGTTTTAAAAAGCCGCTAATTAAATATCTACTTTAAAAATATTTGCAAAATGATAAAAAAAAAATTTTTTTTTAATATAAAAAATTATATATATATATATATATATAAAATAAAAAATATTGTATATAAAATTCACTTCGTTTAGAAAAGTTTATCCTTTCGTGGAAAAATTATATAAAAATAACAATTTTGCTGATCTAAAAATTTAGCTAGATCGGATCCAGATCTAAAAATAATTATAATGAACCACATCAAAAAAGAATTGTCTGGAAGACGCTTAAGCGTTGATGATAATGTTGTAACATTCTAGTAATCAGTTCGAACGTACTATAATTATTTTGATGATCCAAACAAAATTATTCTCAGATTTGTATCCTGATCTAGCTAAATTTTTAGATAACTACTACATCAACAAAATTGTTGCTTTCTGCTATCGTATCTATTAATTCTTATTTAAGTATTCCGCATTTATCTTTTCAATATCACGATTTCTTAACGCTGGTTTCATGGTCCAGTTCATGAATCAGCGTAAAAATGGATAAATCCTATTTTTTTTTCCGGTGATTCACTATTCATCTTATCCCTCAGTGACCTCGATCCCTCGAAAGCGTTAAGCGGAGCGATCGGCTCATTCGCAATTAAATTCCGAGCAAACTCAAAGTGGCTTCGTTTGCATCGCGGTAATTAGTACGAGCCGCCCCGCGCCTCCCCCTTTGATGCACACCTTTTCACACTTGCACCGAACGAGTAGGCGGGTGCGCGTGCACCTGCGTTATAGCACGACGCTAATTGACACGAATAGCACGGATTGTTCCCCGAGGACAATGTTTTTCGAGACACTTATTGAAATTATCCCCGTGGCTGTCGCTCCGCATTCCGGCGAAGTAAACAGGAAAATTTCGAAGTCGCGAAAGATGCACTCGGACGATTAAGCCGGCAAGCGCTTCGTTTTTAAGGCGCGTCACGTGCTTTTCTCGTATTACAATTATCCCCGCATCGCGTGTCGCTACGACGGAGTAAACAGGAAACTTTCGAGTTGCGAAAGATGCGCGAATGACAGGAGGAAGTATTTTTCATGCGCGCGCACTCACATATCCTTTGTGTTTTAAGTAACGAGGAATCTGAAGCGAAAACAGAGAAGCAGTATGACATACATATTATTTCAATTCGAAATTGTGTCCCGTTTAAATCTTATTAATCTTTATTAGTCTCTAATATCAAATTGACCTAGTGAGAAAAATATTCTGATTAAATCAATAAGAGAAAGCATCGTCCTATTTTCAATTAAAGTGGATCTTGATGTCTGATAATGTTCATATACAGATTTGCAAAAACATTTTTCTATTCTATAAATTGCGCGCCAATTAAATTTGTCGAATGTAAAAAAATGAGGTTCTCTCTTATTAGTTATTATGACAAATATCTTCATACTTGATAGTCGACTTGTAGACGTCCGTAAGGAATTATGAGAGAAATCCAAGTTCGCAAGATGATATTTTTTGCAATAAATTTTTTGCTGTGTCTTATGAAGATATTTATTAGCAGCATTATTAAATTGGTCAATGTAATTTGTGATGTTATTTCCAGCTTCAATTTGTGATTGCGTTTAAAGTCTGACTAATCGAATCAGCGCCCAGTTTATAGAACTAAAAAATGTATTTGCAAAGGAGGGTATAACTTTTTTCGCCAACGTTTGGGGAGGTAGTTTTATTTTTACATTTTTTAATGTGTTTTTCTTTATGGAAGTTGAAAATTCATCATAATAATAACGCTACACTCAAGGAAAAATTAGTATACATTAAAATAAAATTGATCCAACTCTGAATTAGTTTTTAAATGATTGGAGTAGAACTGATAACGACGATTTCATAATAATAAGGATTTTATTAACTTTACTTTAATGTACCAATTTTTCCTTGAGTGTAGCATTATTATGATAATTTTCACTTTTCATAAAGAAAAATACATAAAAAAATATAGAAATAAAATTCTCTAACGATTGCAAAAACGTAAAAATTGTATCTCCTTTGCATATGAATATTATTATTAAGCATCAAGATCCGTGATTAATTGAAATTAAAATTAAACTTTCTCTTATTCTCTTATTTGACTTATTCTTATTAATCTTTCACTTATTATTACGCCAAATAAAATGATAATTTGGTTCATAACCAGAAATTATGTTTGTCCTCAAAATGCCATTCTTGTTGATTTACGCAGAATATCTTGCAATGCATTCTTCTCGAAAATCAATTGATTCAACTTCTCTGCAGACGAATTAAATTGTCCCGCGTATATGTCCTGCCGGACATACTCGATACGAACGATCGAGCGTTCGCTCGAGAGATCGTTATATAAATTTCTTCGTTGCTCGCACAGCCGTGCTGAGACAGCGATCTCTCGGAGGAGTCTCTTACGAGAGATTCCTATGCCGGCCACGTTATCTACAGTTTACACGTATCGCTTCCTTTTCACGAACACGCTTCGCAACCGAAGCTGCGAACGGCACGCGATGTGTCTCCCCTCCACGCTTTTACTCCGCTGATTCTAATATTCATTCCTGAGAAAGCGTAATATTTTCTATTCCAGCGAAAAATCTCGTCGACCTCTCACTATCCGATTCGGATTCGAGAAAAGAGCGACGTTACCGCGAAAAATGCCACGTGTGATAAGCCCAACGTACGATAATACCTGCTTGCAATGTATCGCGCGAAGAAGCGGATTACAAGCCGGTTGCAATGTATCGCGCATTCCAGCAAGGATAATGCCGAGAGAGATCCTACGTAGCATATTGAGATTCGCTCGCGCACTCAAACTCGGCGGTCCCGATTTCGACTTCTGTTCCGAGGACTTCTTTCCCCGAGGGAGAAGAACGAGTCGGGCGACTTCTCCATTTCCTCTTCCTTCTCCTTACTTGAGGGGCTCGAAGAGACGCAGATGACATCGGCTCTCCGCTTTTCTTTGGCGGATATTTAAATGCAGTTACGGCGTTTACGTACTTCCTCCGCGTGGCATCTCCGATTGCATCGGTATTTTCTCGAGGCATATCCGCGCGCGCTCGCACCCGGACGACGAGGACGTTCCGCGTCACGATGATTTGCGTCGACGTAAGCGATTCCGCCGCGAGCGGCGGCGGTTTCACCTTCCGCATACACCGTTCTCAAATACCGTCGCGTTTGCGGTATGTTTTAGGTAGTGGATAAGGTCGGAATATATATACGAGGTGCTCATTATGCGCGTTTCTAATCCTAACCGTTTCCGCGACAATCGTAACTTGGCGGCTCATAGCGGCAGATAAGGAATTTTACGTGCGTTCCGCATGAGCGGCACAAACACGAGTATCAGATATACTCGAAGCTTTTATACTGCGATACTTTTCAGAACGTGTAATTCAAATCACATGTCCACATCTCAATACTTTTCTACATTCGTTAAGTTATGAACTACAAATTCTGTTCGGCTTCATTAAATTCAAATCAAATTTTAACATTAAGTTCATATCAAATTGAGTACATTGAGAAAAATGTTTCATAATGTCAAATTACACTTTAAATTATTTTTTATCGTTTTTACATAAAAAGAACGATTTATTGAAAAATCTACAATTTTGTTAAATACAAGTTTGAAAATAATTTTGGGCCATCAACATAATGGGAAACTAAAAAATGATAAGCAATGTTATAAAAAATATTGATATTCTAGTAACCAGTTTGAATTTCCAACAAACTCAAATTATTTTCAGATCTGCATCCAGTAAAATTTTAGATCTTTTAGCACAATTGTTCCTTCCATGCATAGTTCACCAATATTTCCTAATAAATTTAATTAAAACGTTAATTTAATTAAAATGATAAAATTAAACAATTCAATTTAAACGTTAAACGTAAATTGTACGAGTCTTTTGTTTGCAATCTAATTTTTTGCATGAAAATTCTATCAATTTTTTTCGATAAAGGAGGGTCCAATTTCTTCTCTTGAAACAATTGAGAAAACTATTTGCTAATGTAATGGAAATGTTGAAAAGTAATCTTATGAATTTTTTCCACATTTTTTGAAAACCTAAAATATAAAAGACTTGACTGAGAGAAGAAAAAAGACTAGATTGTAAAAGGAATAAAAATATAATTACCGAAAGGAATAAAAATATAATTACAAATGGAAGATTACTTTTAACTCAAGTTTAGTCCATTATTTACTAAATGCATACTTTAGTATGAATCTGTTTATTTTGAACATAAGTAATCCAACCCACAAAAAATAGATTGGTTAGACACGATTGTTGTTTTAACTACATACTTCAAATTAAAATAACATTTTGACACACTTGGAGATTAAATATAACAAAATATTGTCATCCTTAATTCAAAGAATTGACTTAAATTTGATCCTTTATATATTATTTTTACTTTTTCCTTCATGCAAGTTGAAGAGAATCCTCCCTGTTTTCCATTTCAGTGAAACTCACGTTTACGGAGACGAGTAAAATCGAAAGTCACATACATTTACGAACAATAGCTTTTTGTATAGAAAACGTTTTAACTGTATGACGTATCTGCGGTGCGTTGCTTACACGTCCCATGCGAGCGACTGCTTGACTTGATCGCCTTCACAGCCGCCGTTCGTCGTTTTCGCTGAGAATTCAGAGTCACTCGATATCACGCGCGTGGCTGACATTCAATCGCCGTCGCGATTCTAGCCGCTGTCGCTCTTCGCTGTTTTCTCCGCGAGCATTTCGGAGGAGTCGGCTGAACTCAAACGTCCTATTTGATTGCGTCGCTCGTACACGGGACGTGACCTGCGTCGAAGTAATATATGTCCGCCGCTCTTTCTCTCAATCTTTTTCCTTTTTCTCTTCTCTCTCATCTCGCTCCTTCCTGAAAAAACGATCTTTCCTCGTTTCCCTCCCGCGCTCCTCCCCCTCCCTCTCCCATTTTAATCGCATGAAGAAAATGCCGAGGCGCCACGCGCGTATACATTTAGCATCACCAGCCTGGCACGCGCGGATGCGGTTTCGCATATCCGAACGCTGTTTTCCTCGTGACGCCGCCGCGGCGAATCTCGGTCAACGTTAACTCTCCAACGTTGGCGCGGGTGACACATGTCCCGCGCCATTAACCGTCATGGCCAGCGCGGTTGTTATTCGTATTCGCTAATTTAAGGTACCCCGAGGACCTTCTCTTACGAAACATCAGGTTTATTTATATCACATCGTATAGATGCTTTCGCGGAATCCTCGACTAATATTTCGTAATTTTTATAATTATACGTAGATATATGGTAAAGATAAAGATGTTAAATTATGTGTATACGACATATACTCGTATAAAATATATATAATTGTTAACTATAATGTTTTTTTTATTATACTTTCGCGTATATCAAATTATTTAAATACCTTGTTGAAATCTTTAATACGTTCCACGTGGAACACCTGTGGTGATGCTGAACTTTCTAGGCCGTTTGATATTTTGATTGTAAAAACAACGTATTTATATAATAATTTTTGACATCGGTGAATATATAATTGTATGATGCAATTAGTACATTAATCATCTTCTTCGTAATAATTTTTGTAATTTTTTTGTAATTTTTTTATCATTAATGTTCAAAACATGTTACATGTATTTTTTAATATAAACAAATTTTTAAAAATTATAGACTTTTTTATGTTATATTTAAAAGTAGGTAATACAAAAAATTTACGATGATTTTAGAACCTGATCAGAAATTATTTCAAT
>Ga0157362_1000266_pt1 | contig 16844 bp, 12 predicted proteins | sample AttlaeALBM3_FD_111480 | JGI IMG/M metagenome (GOLD analysis project Ga0157362, IMG submission 111480) | Fungus gardens microbial communities from leaf cutter ant in Ribeirão Preto, State of São Paulo, Brazil - Atta laevigata ALBM3 | ecosystem: Host-associated > Fungi > Mycelium > Unclassified ... | reverse complement strand
AGTGCAAGTGCTACAACAGTTACTTCAATAATCGTCATGAAATTATATGCTGTGACTGACCATATGGTCGTACCCTTTGCGCCAAAGGGTGCTGGTAACCAAGGAACAAAAGGAACGATCAGAGCATTTAAGACAGTATAGACGATAAGAAGGTTCCACAGGATATTTTCAGCATGCGTTTTTTCTGTGGTTTTTTTCTGAAGCTCATAAAGCGCACATGCGTTGAATCCCGTGATGACCAGTGCGCGGCAGAATGAACTCAATATGTGAACGGAACCAATAATACCTGCCAATGCAGAAAGACTAAGGGACACGGCACATGGTATTAAAATTCTTGCGGCTTTTGGTCTATGGCCAATGGTTATGCGAATGGCTTGCCATCCGGCACCGTAGGCCAGAAGCATGAAAATGGCGCCAATCCGTAATCCCCATAATCCTGGGAGAATAGACGGAACAGTAAAAAAAATGCCCGAAATGCCACCTGCGAGAAAAGGACTAGCATACCAGAATCTTCTTTCTCTCATATTGTGACTGGGTTCGGAAAAAATGAAATATGAGCCGAACAATAGGCAGATAACCGTAATGCAACTCAGAAGTGTGGGAGTATCAGGTTTCATAAAGAGTTGAGAATGATGCCGAGGATCTGCATTGTTCACTTCTATGAATGCGACATGATGCCCAAGGCATCTTCGTTGGTATTAAGGAGGAATATTCCTTACCAATAAGTTAACAATACCTGGGGCCGGTGGCGTTTTGTTAGCATGAGCTATGAAATTAGCCTGTAAATAAGTTCACATACAAAGCGTTAGCTCTCTTCGTTGCGGACAAATTTTTATTTGAGAAACTCATTTTTAGTTTCTGTTTAATAGAGGCCATATTTAACGCCAGTCATTTGCTCAGAAACAGCCCAGAGCCGTTCTGCCAGTTTCTCATCCTGAGATTTTTCTGGGAAAGCCGCTTCTCCGGGAGGTCCTTTGCGCTCCCTTGAATTTGTCGGCCCATAATACCCTCCGTCCGAGGCGTTCGGCGAAGCAAGGGCGTATAACAAGGGCCTGGCGCCCTCCTCGACACTCTGCCCCATAGCGTGGAAAACCGGACCAGCCACACTGCGCAGTGCTTTACGGATGGTGCGACCTGCTGCAGTGCCTCCCTGATCCAGGAAGGCATTATTGGAGACGATATCGCTCGCAGCCCAGCCGGGATGGGCTGCGCGGGAATGGATTGGCCAGGGCGCATGTTTCGCCCGGCGATTGAGTTCATTTGCAAAGAGAAGGTTGGAAAGCTTGCTCTGTCGATACCGCGGCATGGGGCTGTAGGAATGACGGGCGTTCAGGTCTCCGAATGGCAAGTCGCCTTTGAGGGCTGCCAGCGAAGCCACAGTCATGATTGTGGCGTTTCCTGCTGCCAGAAGTGGAAGAAGGCGACCAGTCAGGGCGAAATGACCGAGATGGTTTGTCCCGAACTGAAGCTCGAAGCCGTCTTTGGTTGTCATGCGCTTTGCAGGGCCCATGATGCCTGCATTATTCGCAAGCATGTGAAGGGGCTGACCCTTGTCTCGCAGGGATTGCGCAAAATCTGCGATTGAGGCCAAGGATGCAAGATCAAGCAGTTCAAATCGCGCTTTTGCACTCGGAACACGTTCGCTCAGGCGCAAAAGCGCTGCTCTGCCTTTGTCCCGGCTCCGGCCGCTCAAGATGATTGAAGCGCCCAGGGAAGCCAGACCACAGGCTGTCTCGAAGCCAAGGCCGCCCGTCGAGCCAGTGATAAGCGCCGTACGACCATCAAGGCGTTCCAAAGCATCCAGAGACCAGGGAGTTTCAGAGGCATGCATCATGATGATTTCCCTTTGGCGTGTGGTCTGGACTGCCGTTCTTGCTCTTCCAGCCTTGCATGTTCCATGGCTTCTTCCGTCAGGCGTTTTTCGTTTTTCTTCAGGAAGAAGAATGCCCCTCCGAGGCAAAGTAATCCGAGAGCGCCCACGGTGATGCCGAGTGGACCAGAAATTTTCTCAATCTGTCGGCCGAGTTCATAGGTGACGAAAGCATAGCCCCCGGCCCAGACGATCCCACCCATCGCGTTGAAGAACAGGAACGAATGCCAGGGCATCCGGTTTGCTCCTGCCAGCAAAGCGACGAAAACACGAAGTACGGCAATAAAGCGCCCGGCGAATACGACGACCCCGCCATGGCGTTTGAAAAGGTATCGCCCAAGGATCAGACGTTCTTCTGTCAGTCCGATCTTGCGTCCATATTTCTTGAGAACGCCGTAGCCAACCGTGTGACCGATGAGATACCCGAAATTATCGCCCATGATCGCACCGATCACCGCGGCGGTTGCAATCCAGCGAATTTCAAGGTGATGGGTGCTACCGGCATAAAGCGACGCTGCGATGATAAGACTTTCCGCAGGCAGAGGCAGTCCCATGCTCTCCAGCATGACTGTTACGCCGACCACGCCATAGCCGTATTGCATCAGCAGGTGGTCGAGGAAATGAGATAGATGGAACAGTGTCTTGGCCCTATGCGAAAAGTGGCAGAAACTGCCATTATCGAACGATATTAGGCCATCAGCCACGGGATGAGAAATGAACGATCGCGCCCATACTCTTTCAGCCGGAAACTGGCCCTCATGGGTTGCCCCCTCTCTCGTTGCGGGCAAGACAACATCCCTGTCCGAACTTCGAACCGCCGGGAACTGGATTTTCTGGTTGGAAAATCGTCCCGAGGAGAAAGGTCGCGGTGTCGTCGTTGGTAGGTCTCCAGATGGGATCATCCATGACCTGACCCCTGTTGAAACAGACGTTGGCTCCCGTGTCCATGAATACGGTGGAGGGGCCTGGGATGTGCGATTGAATGGAGAAACACCGTCCATCGCCTTCAGTGATCGTCGGAAGGGAGGGCTCTGGTATGTAGAGGATGGTCAGCTTGATTGCTGGTGCCCGGCGGGAAACATGCCCGAAAACCGCTATGCGGATATTACATTTGATCCTGTCGGGGCCTCGGTTTTTTGCGTGCAGGAGAGCCATTCCATAGGAAAGGCTGAAGCTGCAATCATTCATGTGAATTCCGCCGGGCAGAAAGCTACCCTAGTGCACGGTGCAGATTTCTATGCCGCGCCTCGCCCGTCTCCCGATGGTCATTTTCTGACCTGGTTCAGCTGGGATGATCCAGAAATGCCCTGGACCGCCACGCGGCTGGACGTCGCTGTTCTGCAGAGGGCAACGATGGAGCTTGGCGTCCCTCATCAGCTTGGTGGGCAAACGCCTTGCAGCATCATCGAGCCGCGATGGGCAGATTCTGCTACATTGTACGCAACGTCTGATATTTCTGGGTGCTGGGCTCCCATCCGTTTTCAGTGGATCGGTGGAGAATGGACGGCTACTATGCTCCCTGATGCCAAGGCCGAAATTGGCCTTCCGCACTGGGTTTTCAGCCAGAGGACAATGACACCTCTGCCGGACGGATGCCTCTTGGCACTCGGAATACGTCATGGCCTCAATCATGTTCTGCGCTTTGATGGCCATATCTGGGAAGAGCTCTCACTCGGAGCGCCCGTTAACGTGCCAGAGCGTCTTGCAGATGGTCGTCTGGCCTGGATCGACGCTCCTTCTGAAGCTCCGCCGGCCATCGCTGTTGGATTGCCCGAGACAGGCTTTGAACGGTTCAGGGAGAGTGTGATCCTGCCGCCCGGAATAACGGTTGAGGACATCGCCGCGCCCCAACCACTGACGTTTCCCACGACCAATGGCGTGGAAGCCCATGCCCTTTTTTATCCACCATCCAGCAGCTCCAGTTCCCTGCGTCCAGACGAAAAGCCACCGCTTGTGGTCATGGCGCATGGTGGCCCTACCGGGCGTGCCAATCCCGGCTTTGCATTTAAGGTACAATGGTGGACGTCACGCGGTTTTGCTGTGCTGGACGTGAATTATCGTGGTTCTACGGGATTTGGTCTGGCTTATCGTGAAGCCCTTGATGGGGAGTGGGGTGTTGCGGATGTGGAGGATTGTCTTGCTGGCGTCCGCGCGGTTGTTGAACGCGACCTTGTCGATCCCTCACGTTGCGTCATTCGTGGAAGCAGTGCGGGTGGTCTGACCGTTCTGGCAGCTCTTGCTCAGTCAGACCTTTTTGCAGCAGGAACTTCTCTCTACGGCGTGACAGATCTGCGCGCCCTTGCTGCTGAAACCCATAAATTCGAGGCACGCTATCTGGACCGGCTGATTGGCCCTTACCCACAGGACGAAGCCGTGTATCTGGAACGTTCCCCTGTAACTCAGGCACAGAGCATCAGTGTTCCTGTGCTGTTCCTGCATGGCGGAGCAGATAACGTCGTTCCACTGGCTCAGGCACAGGCTATGTGCACAAAACTGGAACACTCAGAACTGCATGTTTATCCGGAAGAAGGTCATGGTTTCCGGACGAGCAGCTCGATTGAAGACTCTCTGACGCGGGAACTGGCATTTTACAGGAAGGTTCTGGACCTCTCCTGAGCTTTCAGACCTTGAGGCGTCTAATGACAGAGAAAGCAGTGAGGACCGCTGCTGTCCCGAACACGACGACGCCCAGGGACTGCCCCACGAGCACACCGATAGGACCATAGTTCGAACCGATCCAAACGAACGGAATGGTTCCCAGTGTGGCACGCCCCCAGTTGAAACCCGTGGAGTAGAACGGGTGGCCAAGATTGTTGAATGCTGTGTTGGCCACGAATAGCAGCCCGACAAACATGTAGCTTGCCACCAGCCAACAGCAGAATAACCTGACGATCTCCACACCTGATCCATGCAGATTGAACAGATCCAGAATGACATTGTGGCCAACGGCAAGGATCAACCATGTCGTGACAACACACAGCGCGGTTAGCTGAAGAGCTGCGAGAAGGGTCTCTTTGACCCTGGGGATAAGCCCTGCTCCAAGATTTTGAGCCATGATCGGGCCGACAGATCCCGTCAGTGCAAAGACCAGCGCAAAGGCAACGGGTGCAATACGATCAAGGGTTGCCTGCCCGGAGACGCCATCCAGACAAAAGCGGGACATCGCATGCGTCATGAACAGGGCGCCGACGGGCGTTGCCAGGTTGGTTGCAATGGCTGGCAGGGCGATGCCGCCTATGCGTCGTGCTGCAGGTAGAAACGCTTCCTTGCGCGGCCATTCGATCATGTCGTGTCCGCGCAGGTTCATGAAACCGCTGGCCATGATCATGCACCGGGAAAGGATTGTGCTGATCGCAGCTCCCTCAAGACCCAGATGAAGCCCGAAGATCATGATCGGGTCCAGAATGGCAGCAACAATCGCTCCGGTGAGTGTCACCCGCATCGCACGTTTTGCATCACCCACGGCGCGCAGCAGCGAAGACAGTGCCATGCCCATGCATACGAGTGGGAGCGCGGGCGAAACAATATGCAGGAATGTTGCGGCGTGGTGGAGTGCAGGCCCGCGTGCGCCAAGCAAAGTCAGGAGCGGGGTTGCAAAAACAGCCGTCAGGATACCGAGCATCAGCGCGACGGCCGCCATGATGAGCAGAAATGCCGAGGCAAGGCTGCGCGCTTCATCATGTCTGCATGCCCCGATGAGACGGCCCGTGCATGCTCCAAGGCCGATCGTCATACCGATAGAGACTGAAATCTGAACGTAGCTGAGTGAGGTGGCAAACGCGATTGCCGCCGTCAACGCTGGGTCATGAAGATGGGAAATATAGCCAAAATTCAGGAGATCGACGGCAAAAACAGCCATCAGCCCCACGGCGCCAGTTCCCGCCATTGTAATGACGTGCCGCATGATGCTGCCATGGACAAATCGTGCCGGTCTTACGGGAGAATTGTCCGGAATCCGGGGCGGATTAGCAGGGCAGGTGGCAGAAGGCTGAGATCGAGGCATGCATTCGCATTCTGCGCTTTTTTCCCCGGAAGAACCAGAGCCGTCTGTGGAATTGGTAATCCACCGTGAGATTTGCTGGCTTTGATGTGATCAGAAAGCGCAGAATCCATAGCGGGCATAAGAACTTTATTAAGACTCTTCATGGAATGCTGCACTGACCACGATGGCCGGGGGCGCGTCCCGAGGCCAACCTGCTGGCGGAGTATGTCATGTCAATTATTGGATCGGTCCAGACGGCTGTAAGCGGCCTCAATGCGCAGTCTCACGCGTTTTCGGATCTCAGTAACAACATCGCCAACAGCCAGACCGTTGGGTACAAGGCCACGACAACAAGCTTTGCGGACTATGTAACGAATAACAGCCTGGTTCAGGATGGCCAGTCCATGAGCGACAGCGTGCTGGCAACCACCCGTCAGCATAACGATAATCAGGGTACAGTTACGGCGTCCACCAATACGCTGGCACTTGCAATCTCCGGGAACGGATTTTTCAATGTTCAGCAAGCCTCAGGTAATTCGACAGGAACAGCGCCCGTTTTCAATGGACAGCAATATTATACGCGAAACGGTGACTTTTCTCAGGACGCCAACGGTTATCTGAAAAATACCTCGAATTACTACCTTGAGGGGTATCAGACCGATTCATCCGGGAAGATGAGCACGACACTGGCGCCAATTCAGATTCAGAACGTTGCTTTCCGCCCTACGCAGACCACGACCATGACCGTCTCATCTGCAATTGGAAGCGTGGGTGGCACTGGCCAGACCAGCACAACCACCGCAACCGCCTATGACAGTCAGGGTGTGGCTCACGATGTCTCTTTGACATGGACCCAGACGGGAACGGATACCTGGACAGTCAGCAATACGGCAGACCCAACCAACAATACGACCGTCACATTCAACGATGACGGCTCACTGAAGCAGGTGGGTAATACTACGCAGGCTACAGGTGCAACTGCGTCATTCGCGTTCCTTGGAACGCCGCAGAACATGACTGTGTCTCTGGGGACTATCGGAAGCACGTCTGGCGTAAGCCTTTCGAGCGGCACATCTTCTGGTGCAACGACGTCAACAATGACCACGGACAGCACAACGACGGGTACCTATAGTGGTATTGCGATCCAGTCCGATGGCTCGGTCATGGCGACTTTTGACAACGGCCTTTCACAGCTCGTTGCCAAAATTCCGCTAACGACCTTTTCGAACCCAAATGGTCTCGCTGCTCAGGACGGTCAGGCCTACACGGCGACAGCCACTTCCGGCAGCCCGAGTGCCCCTACGGCAGTTAACACGAATGGCGCTAGAACGCTGGATGTCGGGTCTCTCGAGAGTTCAACAACAGACCTTACCAGCAACCTGACCCAGTTGATCGTTGATCAGCAGGCTTATGGGGCGAATACAAAGGTCGTCACGACAGCAAATCAAATGCTGCAGACAACCCTTGCGATGATCCAGTAAGACTGAGGGATAGAAAAAATGTCTCTTGGACTGAATAACGCACTTTCCATTGCGACCAGCGGCTTGAGTGCAACACAGCAGGCCATGGCCGTTGCGTCCCAGAATGTCGCGAATGCAGGAACGTCTGGGTATATTAAGGAAATTGCCAATGTTCAGTCCAATGTGGCTGGTGGCATAGGCTACGGGGTGTCTACGGTCGCCACGACACTGGCGACAAATGATCAGCTTCAGCGCGTTTTGTATGCACAGAATGCAGACGTGGCGAACTATCAGGCGACCAGTAATTCGCTTTCTGCAATTACGGCTTTGCAGGGTTCTACCAGTGCGGATTCAGGTTCAAGCGGAACGCTCTCTGATCTGCTGGGCAACGTGCAATCCGATCTGCTTTCCCTCTCGTCAACGCCCACGAGTAGTTCAGCGCAAAGCAGTGTTGTGAGTGCAGCGCAAAGCCTCGTTCAAAGTGTGAATACGCTGGGCAAAACATATCAGAACCAGAGACAGTCTGCGCAGGACAGCATCGTGTCGACGGTTTCAGATATCAATACCAACCTTACGACGATCGGTACTCTGTCTACTCAGATCATGACGCTCAAAGCCTCCGGGCAGAGTACGGCTGATCTCGAAAACCAACGTTTCACGGCCCTGTCGTCCCTGTCTAGCGAGATCGGAGTGAACTGGCGCGTCAGCGGGAACGGCGACATGACGATCACCACCACGAACGGGACGACGCTGCCGACACATAACAGGACAAGCGCGGGGGAAGCCGTTTCTTCGACGTGGCCACTTACGACTTCGAGCGCCGAAGTAACCGTCGATAAAGCTTATCCAGGGACCACTACGGCCAACGCAATTCCCGGCATTATGCTCAATGGCCGTGACGTGACTTCCAGCCTTTCGGGTGGCCCTCTGGGGGCCAACATTACGCTGCGTGATACAACACTTCCGACCATGCAGGCACAGCTGGATGCATTTGCGTCCACGACAGCAAGTCGTTTTCAAGCACAGGGCATGACGTTGTTTACCACGTCTACAGGTACACTTCCGGGCTCATCGAGCAGCACGCTCACACCGGCTGGTACTTTAGGGTTTGCACAGGACATGCAGGTTTCGGCGACATACACCGCCGATCCGTCTCAGCTTGTTAATGGAAGTGCCGGTAGCACGACAACCGTCACGAACGTCTTGCAATATGCCTTTGGCCTGACACTTGCTGACGGCACAGCACAGCCTTCTTCGGATAGCAGCAGTCTGGGACTCAACGGCAACCTCTCTACGGGCTATTCTGGAAATCAGACCATTCTGGATCTCGCGACAACGCTGACATCCAGTCAGGCAGCGACAGCCAATTCGGCTTCAAACAGCCTGACGCTGTCGCAGACGTCCCAGAGCAATATCTCCACCAGTTTCAATACCAGTTCTGGTGTCTCGGTGGACACGGAAATGGCTAATGTAGTGAGCCTTCAGAACGCATATGCCGCCAATGCCAAAGTCGTTTCGACGGTTCAGAGCATGTTCTCGGCTCTTCTCAATGCAGTAGGAAGCTGATCATGGCGGGTGTCGTCGCGACTTATGCGTATAATACAGCGTCCAGTCAGTTATTGCTGGGTGTTTCCAATCTGTCACAACTGAATGATAGCCAGAAAACAGCGACTGCAAGTGGTGTGAAATCCACGACATATGCTGGCCTTGGATCGTCCAGAAGTCAGGCAATATCCCTTCAGCCAGCCATTACTCAGATTGGGGCATGGACCGGAAATATTACGACTGCTCAGAACACGCTTAGCACAACCCAGACCGCAGTTCAGCAGATCTCGAGCATCGCCAATGATCTTAATGACACACTTGCGACGTTGCAGAGCAATGTATCGGCAGGTGGTGTGGCAACGGCTGTTTCTACAGCGAAGAACGCACTGAATAGTCTGGGTAGCCTGCTGAATACGAAGCAGGGCAGCACCTATGTGTTTTCCGGTCAGGACCTTCAGACGGCGCCTGTCAGCGATAATGGTAATTTGGTTAACAGCACGCTGGCGAGCAATATTCAGTCGATAGTTGCGTCCACGGGTAGCACAAGCGCACAGGACGTGCTTTCTAGCACACTTCAGGCGAGCGCTGACACGACCGCGGGTGATCCATTTTCTGCGTCCCTTTCCACTGATCCCGAGACTGCTTCTGGACAAAGTGTGAAAGCTATTGTTAGCCAAGGAGCTCCCGTTGCAATTGGTGTCGTGGCGACGCAGGGCGGAGCTGCCACAGATGTTTCCACGGGGTCACCGATCCGGGATCTGATGCGCAACCTTATGGTCGTTGCTTCTTTGGGAAGTGTATCCGCAGGGAGTGATTCTTTTAATGCGATTGTAAAAGGATTGCAGCAGACCAACACATCCGTTGTTACAGGCCTGTCGGATATGGCTGGACAGATGGGTGTTACTCAAAACTCATTGACCGTGCAGAGTTCAGCGCTGGGTCAAATGAATTCGATGCTGACGGATCAGCTCGGTAAGGCGAAAGATGTGGATCTGGCCCAGCTTTCTGTTCAGATGACAGATACGCAGAACCAGTTGGAGGCTTCGTATTCCATCATCTCAAAGATGAAGGGCATGACGCTCGCAAGTTACCTTTAAGACGCCCAGGGGGTAGGTTATGATCCGGATATAGAGATCAGCGGATCATTTTCCGGATGACGCCCAAAAGTTCTTCCATAGCTTCATCGCCTCCATTTTCAATTACAGCATTCCGGACGCACCCATTTGCATGTGTTGAAAGAAGCTGGATAGCGACACCGTCGAGTGCAGATTTGATCGCCGAAATCTGTGTAAGAACGTCTACACAATAGCGATCATTCTCGATCATGTTGCGCACACCACCAAGCTGCCCCTCGATACGTCTGAGGCGATTGATGAGAGCTTTCTTTTTGGGTTGCTCTACCCGTCTGTTATCTGCCGTCTGATGGTAATGACAGGGATCTTGACCTTCCTGATCTTTATAATTTTCTCTCATCACCATCATCCTTTTTCAGTAAAAATCGTCATTTAAGAATGTCGCTCACCATCCGCCTGGGATTGAATGTGAAAAATGACGCATGCTCTGCGTGGCTCAGAATCTGCAAAGGCATATCTTGAGCCTGTTGAAAAAGCACGACCCTGCACGCATATTCTAGGCACTTTCCTTTACTGGACAATGTGAGACATGAGCGAAACAACACATACAGAAAATACGGCACCACAGGCTGAGCAGCATGAATTCAGCGCAGAGGTCGGGCGTCTTCTCGATCTCGTGGTCCATGCGCTGTATTCAGATCGTGAGATCTTTCTGCGCGAGCTGGTTGCAAATGCAGCAGATGCCACAGACAAGCGTCGTTTCGAAGCTCTGACGGATACTGCTCTGGCCCTTCCGGGTAATGCATCCATTCGTATCAATCCTGACAAAACGTCCAAGCTTTTGACCATCTCCGATGATGGAACGGGCATGACCCGTGAAGAGCTGACCCAGAATCTGGGCACTATTGCCCGCTCAGGGACGCGGGCTTTTGGTCAGAAACTGGATTCAGCAAAGCCTGAGGATCGCCCCAGCCTGATTGGTCAGTTTGGTGTCGGCTTCTATGCGGCATTCATGGTGGCTGACCGTGTCGATGTGACATCGCGCAAGGCTGGTTCTGATGATGCGTGGATGTGGTCTTCTGATGGAAAAGGGTCCTATACCCTTTCGCCAGCATCCCGATCTACGCCGGGCACCGATATCGTCATGCATATGAAGGACGATGCGGAAGAGTTTTTGGACACATGGCGGTTGCGCTCGATTGTGCGCAAATGGGCTGATCATATTTCGTGGCCCATCACTCTTCGTGAAACCAACGAAGATGGAACCAGCGAAGATAAGTCTGCGAATGAGGGTACGGCTCTATGGAGAAAGCCGAAATCCGAGATTACCCCTGAGCAGTATGCCGAATTTTATCGTCATGTCGCTCATGCTTTTGAAGAGCCATATGCAACCCTGCACTGGCACGCAGAAGGCACAACTGAATTTACAGCGCTTCTTTTTCTGCCGGCTGCGCGTCCGTTCGACTTCATGGAGCAATCTCGCGAGAGCAAGATTCACCTTCATGTCCGTCGGATGTTTATCACGGATGAAGCAGAACTGGTTCCGAACTGGATGCGCTTTGTTCAGGGCGTAGTCGATACGGAAGATCTTCCTCTAAATGTGTCGCGTGAGATGCTTCAGGCGACACCGGTTCTTTCCCGTATTCGTAAAGCTGTTACCAAGCGCGTGCTGAATGAAATCAAGACCCGCGCTAAGGACGCTGAGTCCGGTTTCGATGCATTCTGGGAGAATTTCGGCCCTGTCATCAAGGAAGGGCTATGGGAAGATGGTGAGCACCGTCAGGAAATTGCGGGTTTTGCGCGCTTCCATTCAACCCATGATGCTGCGCTGACAACACTGGACGACTATATTTCCCGTATGAAAGATGGTCAGGACGTCATTTATTATCTCACGGGTGATAATATGGATGCTCTGAAAGCTTCTGCTCAGCTGGAAGGCTTTACGGCGCGCGGCCTAGAAGTTCTGTTGCTGACGGATCCAGTGGATGGCTTCTGGCCGGAGCGGCTGAATTCATATCAGAATAAAACGTTCCGTTCTGTCAGCCAGTCCCATGGGGATCTGGAGAAATTTGAGGCCGCCAGTGCAGATACAGCCGAGCCAGCGGATCTCGATGCCCTGATTCCCGCTCTCAAGGATGCTCTTGGAGATCAGGTGAAGGATGTGCGCAGCACGGTCAGGCTGACGGGAAGCGCTGTTGTTATCACCTCTGAAGGTGGCCCAGACATGGCGATGCAGCGCCTCCTGCGTCGCTCTGGACAGGCAATGCCTGCGACGCCTCCTATTCTTGAGATCAACCCGCGTCATCCTTTGATCCGCTCTCTGTCAGAGCGCGTGGCCAAGGGAGAAAACATCGCCGACCACGCACGTGTTCTGCTTGATATTGCGCGTGTTCAGGAAGGAGAGGCTCTTCCTGATGCCAGTGGGTTCGCCAGGATTCTGGCAACATTGCTGGCCGGGAATGCCGCAGACTGATCACCCTGTTCTGCGAAGGGGGCGGTGGGGCATTGTCCTGCCGCCCCTTTTCTTTTGGCCGCCTTCTTGGGAAACTGAGCCAGAGAGGCTGCTTAGCTGCTGTGCAGAAATGAGGAAGAGACTGCAATGATCAAGGATTTTCAGTTTGGTCGTGTGGCGGTCATCGGGGACCTTCTTCTGGATCGATACGTGTCCGGAGATGTCAGCAGGATCTCCCCTGAGGCGCCTGTTCCGGTTCTTCTTCATGCCGCTTTGCGTTCTGTTCCTGGGGGGGCTGCAAACGTGGCGGTTAATGCTGCTGCGTTGGGAGCAACGGTGCAACTGGTCGGTTTGGTTGGCCAGGATGATGCAGCGGAGGAACTGCATCGTGCGCTTCAGAAATGGGACAATATCGATCAGATTGGCATTATTGCGGAAGCGGGTTGGACTACGATTACCAAGACGCGTGTTGTCAGTGGCCGTCAGCAGATTGTGCGTATTGATGTCGAGAAAGTTATTCCGCTTTCAGATGACATCCGTATTCGTCTGATTGATGCAGTGCATCTGGCCGTAGAAGCGTCTGATGTTGTTGTTTGTTCGGATTACGCAAAAGGTGTTCTGGATGATGAAATCTTACGTGCTGTCATAGATGCGGGACGTAAGAAGGGTATTCCTGTCATCGTTGACCCGAAGCGTCGAACGTTTGAGGCTTATCGGGGAGCTACACTTCTTACTCCTAACCGGCAGGAGGCAATGCTGGCGTGTGGTTTTTCGATGAAAACCGATGAGCAGGTTCTCCAAGGTGCACAGATCATATCAGAGCAGTTTGGCGGTGGAGCGGTTCTGATTACACGCTCTGAAGATGGCATGACGTTATGGCAACCTGAGAATAAGCCTTTGCATGTTGCTGCCAGACGGAGTGAGGTTTTTGATGTTTCCGGGGCTGGGGACACAGTGGTTGCGACGATTGCTGCCGTCCTGTCCGCAAAGCGGGACCTTGAAACGGCCGTTGTTATGGCGACAGCGGCGGCTTCAGTTGCGGTAAGTAAGCTTGGTACAGCCGTCGTTTCCCTTGAGGAGCTTAGTCGGGAATTGATGCAGGAGCTTCCGGAAACGGGCGCACTCGTATCGTTGGAGGAGGCATCACGAATTGTGAAGGCCTGGAAGCAGCATGGAGCAAAGGTCGTATTTACCAATGGCTGCTTCGATCTTGTTCATCCAGGGCACATTTCTCTTATTCAGGCAGCTGCGCGTGAGGGAGATCGCCTTATTGTGGCGCTGAATACTGACCGCTCTGTGTCGCGTCTCAAAGGTCCTTCACGACCGATTCAGAATGAACAGGCCAGGGCGATCGTCATGGGGGCTTTAAGGCAGGTAGATCTGGTTGTTCTCTTCGATGAAGAGACGCCGCTTCAGGTCATTCAGACGCTTTGCCCAGATGTGCTCGTTAAAGGCGCTGACTATCGTGAGGATGAAGTGGTAGGAGGCCATTTCGTTAAGGAAAATGGGGGACGTGTGGCACTTGTTGAGCTGGTCAACAATCAGTCGACCTCCCGGATTGTGCAATCCATAAAACCCTCACAATCAGTGTGAGGGCTGGCTTTCAGCTGGCTTTTTGCCGTGCTTCCCGAGGGGACATATCAAATTTCTGCCTGAAACGTCGTGAGAGATGTGCTGCGTTTCGAAAACCATGGCGATATGCGATCACAGCGATTGCGTCTGTCGAGCAGGCTGGGTTGATCAGGTCCGCATGTATGCGCTCAAGACGGCGATTTAAAATCCACCCGGCTACAGCTCCAGGCTCCCCATCAAAAAGAAGATAAAGAGCACGAGCGGAAATACCGTAAGCCTGAGCGATTTTTTGAGGAGTGAGCGTTGGATCTGCGAGGCGTTTTTCAATATATTCGCGAACGAGCTTCTGTCTGTGCCGACGGCGGCCTGCGACGCTGACTTCAAGATCAAGAGCTTCCAGCAGGGTCGTGATCAGAGTTTCCATCATATGACGGAGTAGTCGTTTGCGCGCCTGTTCTGACGAGTTTCTGAGTGATCCCTTTTCAAGCAGGTCACAAGCCGTGAAAAGAAATACCCCAGGGCCCTGATCGGTCGAAAAGGAAACAGGCGGGAGCCCTGCCAAAGCAGGCAGTTGGGTGAGCAAGCTTTCCTTGTTTACCTGTAATAGTAAGGTAGAGCTATCCAAGACGACTTTATGTGTTTGGTTTGCACCAGTGTCGTCCTGCTGACTGTCCATGAACAAGGTGGAGGTAGTATTCAGATGAAGGACACCATGCCTGGCATCCAGAATGATGGCTGCTTGTCCATGAGTGGCAATGTTCTGCGGATCTGGTCTGCCCGCCGTTAAATGGCCATTCATGAATGGCCGACTAATCTGTGGCTCAAGCTGCGCCTTGTTTGGCACAGCGAGCGTGGCCAGCGGCAGAATACGGTGACCGGAAGGTGGCGATGAAGCAGTCATGACTGTTCAGAATTACGACCTGTAATAGAGCCAGAGGCCCAGAAATGAAAGATATTCAGACATGCCATCTCCTTGGCGCATTTCAAGGAGCGGCAGTAAGAAAAAACAATATGGCACGTTTCTTATCTCGTCACATAGAAATATTTTGATATGGGACATTATCTTTGTTTTAAAACATTTATGGGCTTTAAAAATAAAATCTTACTTTATTTTATTGATATCTATATGGTTTATATATTATAGAATAAAAAACAATCATCTTTAATTATTCAACATTAATTCGTGGTTTCTTAAAATTTCCTTTTAAAGAAATTTTTTAACTTTAAAAATTGATCATAAATACTTGACGTCAAGGGGGAGCTCAACGTACTCTGTAAAACATGGAAAATTGGACTGATTATGGCTTTGCGCCTCTGGACGTGATTTCTCAAGGCGGCGCTCGTCCTGCCCCCAAGCACCAGTTTAGTTTGGTGACGACGGCCCGTTGGGAAACACCATATATCGTCGAGTGGATTTCATACCATCTCTCCATTGGCTTTGATCATATTTATATTTATTGTAATGATGATAATCCAGAAGAAATGTTTGAGGCAGTTTTCCCGTTTACAGTAGGGAATACTCCTAAAGTAACTTTTCGCCATTATGGAGTCACTGGAGCACAATTCCAGATGTTTTTCCATTTTCTGAGACACTATTCTACAGAAAGCGAATGGATAATGTTTCTGGATATTGATGAATTTATTTGTTTGAAAAATATAAATAATATTGGAAAATTTATAGAAAAATACACAAATATTGATGCTATGTACTTCAACTGGTCTTTTTTTGGAAATAATAATCATAAAATTAGACCTAAAGGGTCAGTATTGAAAAACTATACGCGCCGTGAAGATGGAGCAACACCGTTTACTAAAATTCTCGTTAGAAGTACTGAGATACCATATAGAAAGGTCTTTCTCCATCCTTCAGAAGCAATTCATCATAACCTTCTTGGGTTGGCACCAGATCTGAAAGCTGTAAACGTTTTAGGGGATTCCCTAAAAGGATATTATGATAATTTTCCACATCAGGCTTGGAGTTACCTGAAAGAAGACGGCCGGAATAAGAAGATCATTGATATTGCTTTTATTGCACATTATAATATTAAGTCAGAGCAGGATTTTGATATAAGATCCCGCAGAAGTATCTCTGGAAATTACGTTGAGCAAAGCCGTTGGGGCGGTATGTCACGTAGTGAGCGCGATAGATTTCTTGCAGCGACAAATGCAGTATTTGATCCATATTTGAAAAATTATTGGTCAGAAATTTCAAATCCAGTTTCTTGCTGCGTTTTTCCTTTACCTGAATGGCCGCTAATTTCTGAGGGATGCCTTGCCACGCAGTCATCAGTTCTAGGTGATATGCCGGTTGAAGAAAACGCGGAAGGTCCGCTTTCCGGGCAAATTCCTAATTTTCCCGCGCATCACACAGCATGTGAAGATAATCCTTGGTGGCGTGTTGACTTGGGGAAAGTCGCTCGAATTCATGAGATACGCCTTTTTAACAGGCTTGATGACGCTATCGAGCGCAGTGCCAATTTGGAAATATCTGTATCTGATGATGATAACAGTTGGGTTATTATTCACCGTAAAGATGACAATATTTCATATGGAGGCGCAGATGGTTCTCCTTACATCTGGAGAAACGAAGAAGGCGTATCTGCGCGTTTTGTAAAAATTACACTACTTGGTCAGCAGATATATCTTCATTTCTGTCAGGTGCAGGTATTCGGTATAGCGTCCTGGTAACAGCAGCTTCGGAGATTACGTACTTTAATTCTGGCAGGTGAGGTAGCGCTCGACGATTGCGCCCATATTTCGTTCGAGCCACCTGGAGGGTTCGAAAAACCCCCTGGTTTTGAAATCAGCTCTGTGATTCCATTCGTCCGGTTCTGACTGAGGGAATGGCGCTATGAAGCAGGCGGGATTTTTTGACGTTGAAGAGCGACTT
>Ga0157362_1000265_pt1 | contig 16855 bp, 14 predicted proteins | sample AttlaeALBM3_FD_111480 | JGI IMG/M metagenome (GOLD analysis project Ga0157362, IMG submission 111480) | Fungus gardens microbial communities from leaf cutter ant in Ribeirão Preto, State of São Paulo, Brazil - Atta laevigata ALBM3 | ecosystem: Host-associated > Fungi > Mycelium > Unclassified ... | reverse complement strand
GGCCCATGGTGGCGCGCATGCCCGCCGGGGCTGCCATCAGCAGATCGTGCAGGTTACGGGCGAAGACGTTGATCGCTTCATCTTCGGCGCGCTCGCGCACCGTGCCCATCAGCTCCGTCTCCAGATGCAGCATCACTTTGATGCGCCAGGTCCAGCTCACCACCGCCTTGCGCCAGCCGTCGGCCGGCGCGCCGTTAAGGCGCAGATGAAGGTGCTCGGCGATCAGCGTTTCGCCGTGGCTTTCGCGCGGCGGCTCGTCGAACTGCGGATCGGCGTTCAGCGAAAGCTGCAGAATGCCTTCATTGCGGCCGCGCAGCATCGCCAGCGCGCGGTGCGACGGCACGCTGTGCAGCGCTTCGTGATGATCGAAGTAGTCGCGGAATTTGGCCCCTTCCTGCTCTTTGCCTTCCACCACGCGCGACACCAGATGCGCATTTTTCCACAGGTAGTCGCGCACCTTCGCCAGCAGCGCGGCGTCTTCGGCGAAGCGCTCCATCAGAATATAGCGCGCGCCGTCCAGCGCGGCGCGCACGTCGGCGACGCCTTTGTCAGCGTCGACATACTGCGCGGCCAGCTGCTCGGGATCCTGCGACGGATCCTGCCACAGCGTCTCGGCCAGCGGTTGCAGACCCGCTTCGATGGCGATCTGACCGCGGGTGCGGCGCTTGAGTTTATAGGGCAGGTAGAGGTCTTCGAGTTCGGTTTTGTTCAGCGTGGCGTTAATCGCCCCGGCGAGTTCGTCGGTGAGTTTGCCCTGATCGGCAATGGATTTCAGAATCGACTGGCGGCGCTCTTCCAGTTCGCGCAGGTAGCCGAGACGCGTCTCCAGCTGGCGCAGTTGGGTATCGTCCAGACCGCCGGTCACCTCTTTACGATAGCGTGCGATAAACGGCACGGTGTTCCCTTCGTCCAGCAGACGCACGGCGGCTTCAACTTGCTCCGCACGCGCCTGCAGCTCACTGGCAATAATGTGGCTGAGATCTTTCATCATCGATTCTGTCTTGCTTACAGGGTTAAAAAACAGGGGACAGTTATACGGACTGAAAAGTGAAATTGCCAGCGATGCGGCTGGCTTTCAGCGATATTCTGAATCAGGCGTCTGGATAGGAAATGGCGTTGACGTACCAGAGCGCCGGACCCGCCGGTGTCTCGACCGTCGCCGCGTCGCCCACCTCTTTTTTCAGCAGCGCGCGCGCCATTGGCGAGTCGATAGAGATGTAATCTTTGCGGCCGAAAATCTCGTCGTAGCCAACAATGCGGAAGCGTTTTATTTCGCCGTCGTCATTCTCGACTTCGACCCAGGCGCCGAAAAAGACCTTGCCGTCCTGCTGCGGCGAATAGTCGACAATGCGCAGCGACTCGAGGCTTTTGGTCAGATAACGCACGCGGCGATCGATTTCGCGCAGCCGTTTTTTATTGTACTGGTAGTCGGCGTTTTCGCTGCGATCGCCGAGGCTGGCGGCCCAGGTCACCTTCTTTGTGACTTCGGGACGCTCTTCGCGCCAGAGATAGTCGAGTTCGGCCTTCAGCTTATCGAAGCCTTCGCGAGTGATCAGTCGGGTTTTCATGCGTAGCGACTCAGAAAGAAACAGGCAGGCAGTGTAAAGCAAAGCGGGCGCGGCAAAAAAGAGTCGGGGAACAGGTTTTCAACGGTGAAAACCCCTTGTTGCGTTCCCCGGTGGCGAAACGGGCAGGGTCAAAAAGTCAGAAAGCAAAAAGTGTTATTTTCCCGCCACGGTTGAGGTGGTGGTGGAAGAAGAGGTGCCTTTATCGCCGCCGCCAGCGGTCGCCAGCGCCACGCCGAGCAGCGCCGCCACGGCGCCGACGCCGATAGCGTTAGAGTTGCCCTGCGCAGTGGTAGAGGCCTGCGCGCCGGCAGCTTCTCCCGTCGCGGTCGCCGCCCAGGCTGAGTTCAGACTAAGGGTGGCCAGCGCACCCAGCACTAACAACGTTTTTTTCATAATTGCTATCCCTGTAGTGAAGCGAGTGCAAGCAGTGTGGTGCAATTCACAAAGGGCGGAAAGGTAGCTTTACTGATTGATTTAGCGTGCTTTATTTTTGAATGGCCTGAACGATGCGCAAACTGGCGCTAATCCGAGAGAAGCGTGCGGCGCGGCGCGCAGAAGCTGATATTTTATGCTGTTGCGCGGCTGAGGCGCTTTCTGCTGCCAGACGGCAGGCGCGTGCTGAATGGCGCTAAACTCAAATTGCGCGTTAACTGGTTGATCTGCAAGTTTGATTAATAAGCGGCTGGGTTTTACGGCCGGCGATAGCGAGAAAAAGCGGCTGACTTTCAGATTTGCCGTAAGCAAGGTAACGCGCCCTTAAGCATGTGATTTTACACTTAACGCAGCGAGAAAATTAAAGATAAGCTCCTGTTTAATATGCTTTGTAACAATTTCGGCTAGAATATAAACCATTAATGACTGTCACAGACAGACAACTTTTTTTAACAATATCGGCTCAGGCAATGGCGCCTTTGGGAGTAGAAAATGCAAGAGAATTACAAAATCCTGGTCGTTGATGATGATATGCGTTTACGTGCGCTGCTGGAACGCTATCTCACCGAGCAGGGCTTTCAGGTGCGCAGCGTCGCCAACGCCGAGCAGATGGATCGTCTGCTGACCCGTGAATCCTTTCATCTGATGGTGCTGGATCTGATGCTGCCGGGCGAAGATGGCCTGTCGATTTGCCGCCGTCTGCGCAGCCAGAGCAACCCGATGCCGATCATTATGGTGACGGCGAAAGGCGAAGAGGTGGATCGCATCGTCGGGCTGGAAATCGGCGCCGACGACTATATTCCCAAGCCTTTTAACCCGCGCGAACTGCTGGCGCGTATCCGTGCGGTGCTGCGCCGTCAGGCCAATGAGCTGCCGGGCGCGCCTTCGCAGGAAGAGGCGGTCATCGCCTTCGGCAAATTTAAGCTGAACCTCGGCACGCGCGAAATGTTCCGCGAAGATGAGCCGATGCCGCTCACCAGCGGTGAATTCGCGGTGCTTAAAGCGCTGGTCAGCCATCCGCGCGAGCCGCTGTCGCGCGACAAGCTGATGAACCTGGCGCGCGGACGCGAATACAGCGCGATGGAGCGCTCTATCGACGTGCAGATCTCGCGCCTGCGCCGCATGGTGGAAGAAGATCCGGCGCACCCGCGCTATATCCAGACGGTCTGGGGCTTAGGCTACGTGTTCGTTCCGGACGGTTCTAAAGCATGAGGCGACTGCGCTTCTCGCCTCGCAGTTCGTTCGCCCGCACCCTGTTACTGATCGTGACCCTGCTGTTCGTCAGCCTGGTCACGACCTATCTGGTGGTGCTCAACTTCGCCATTCTTCCCAGCCTGCAGCAGTTCAACAAGGTGCTGGCGTATGAAGTGCGCATGTTGATGACCGACCGGCTGCAGCTGGAGGACGGCACGCAGCTGGAAGTGCCGCCTGCGTTCCGCCGCGAGATCTACCGCGAACTCGGCATTTCGCTCTATACCAATGCGGCGGCCGAAGAGAGCGGGTTGCGCTGGGCGCAGCACTATGAATTTCTTAGCGAGCAGATGGGCCAGCAGCTTGGCGGGCCGACCGACGTGCGCGTCGAGGTCAATAAAAACTCGCCGGTGGTGTGGCTGAAAACCTGGCTGTCGCCCGACATCTGGGTGCGCGTGCCGCTGACGGAGATCCATCAGGGCGACTTCTCGCCGCTGTTCCGCTACACGCTGGCGATTATGCTGCTGGCCATAGGCGGCGCGTGGCTGTTTATCCGTATTCAGAACCGGCCGCTGGTCGATCTCGAACACGCGGCGCTGCAGGTCGGTAAAGGTATTATTCCGCCGCCGCTGCGCGAGTATGGTGCGTCGGAGGTGCGTTCGGTGACGCGCGCCTTTAACCAGATGGCCTCAGGCGTCAAGCAGCTGGCGGATGACCGCACGCTGCTGATGGCGGGCGTCAGCCACGACCTGCGCACGCCGCTGACGCGCATTCGCCTCGCCACCGAGATGATGAGCGAAGAGGATGGCTATCTTGCCGAATCGATTAATAAAGATATCGAAGAGTGCAACGCCATCATCGAACAGTTCATCGACTATCTGCGCACCGGCCAGGAGATCCAGACCGAACGCGCCGATCTCAACAGCGTGCTGGGCGAAGTGGTGGCGGCGGAAAGCGGCTACGAGCGGGAGATTGAGAACGCGGTGATGCCGGAAGAGCTGATGCTGAATATCAACCCGCTGTCGATCAAGCGCGCGGTGGCGAACCTGGTGGTGAACGCGGCGCGCTACGGCAACGGCTGGATCAAGGTGAGCAGCGGCCGCGAACTGCATCGCGCCTGGTTTCAGGTCGAGGATGACGGTCCAGGCATTAAGCCCGAGCAGCTGGCGCATCTGCTGCAGCCCTTTGTGCGCGGCGACAGCGCGCGCAGCACCAGCGGCACCGGTTTGGGGCTGGCGATTGTGCAGCGCATTATCGATGCGCATCAGGGATCGCTGGAGATTGGCGAGAGCGAGCGCGGCGGGCTGCGCATTCGCGCCTGGCTGCCGCTGACGGAGCAGAGCGCGCCGGGCAGCATCAGCGCGGCGCAGAGCTAAAACAGGCGCGGCGAGAGCCGCGCCCGACGGGTTACAGCACCGGGCCCGCTTTGACCAGCGCGGCGCCTGCCGCGTTATCGGTGTACTTCTCAAAGTTGGTGATAAAGCGCTGCGCCAGATCGCGCGCCGCTTCCTGCCACTTCTCACTGCTTTCCCAACTGCTGCGCGGATCGAGCGTGGCGGCGTCAAGCTGCCCCAGCGCGGTCGGCACCTGCAGGTTGAACACCGGCAGCGTCTCGGTTTCCGCATCGTCCAGCTCACCGGCCAGAATCGCGTTGATGATGGCGCGCGTATTTTTCAGCGAAATGCGTTTGCCGCTGCCGTTCCAGCCAGTATTGACCAGATACGCCTGCGCGCCCGCCGCCTGCATGCGCTTCACCAGCACCTCGGCATACTGCGTCGGATGGAGCGTCAGGAACGCCGCGCCGAAGCAGGCTGAGAAGGTCGGCGTCGGCGCGGTGACGCCGCGCTCGGTGCCGGCCAGCTTGGCGGTAAAGCCAGACAGGAAGTGATACTGCGTCTGCTCAGGCGTCAGGCGCGACACCGGCGGCAGCACGCCAAAGGCGTCGGCGGTGAGGAAAATCACTTTCTTCGCGTGGCCCGCTTTTGACACCGGACGCACGATATTGTCGATGTGATCGATCGGATAGGAGACGCGGGTGTTTTCCGTCTTGCTGTCGTCGTCGTAGTCGACGCTGCCGTCTTCGCGCACCACCACGTTCTCCAGCAGCGCGTTGCGGCGGATGGCGCGGTAGATCTCCGGCTCGGCCTGCTCGGAGAGTTTAATGGTCTTGGCGTAGCAGCCGCCTTCGAAGTTAAACACGCCGTCGTCGTCCCAGCCGTGTTCGTCGTCGCCGATCAGCTGGCGCTCAGGATCGGTGGAGAGAGTGGTTTTGCCGGTGCCGGAAAGACCGAAGAACACCGCGACGTCGCCCGCTTTGCCGACGTTGGCCGAGCAGTGCATCGAGGCGATGCCGCGCAGCGGCAGCAGGTAGTTCATCACCGCGAAGAGCCCTTTTTTCATCTCGCCGCCGTACCAGGTGCCGCCGATCAGCTGCATGTTTTCGGTCAGGTTGAACGCCACGAAGTTCTCAGAGTGCAGCCCCTGCGCCTGCCAGTCGGGGTTGGTGCATTTCGCCCCGTTCAGCACCGTGAAGTCAGGTTTAAACGCCGCCAGTTCGCTTTCACTCGGCTGAATAAACATGTTTTTGACGAAGTGCGCCTGCCAGGCGACTTCGGTGACGAAGCGCACGCTGAGGCGTGAATCGGCGTTGGCGCCGCAGAAGGCGTCCACCACGAACAGGCGCTTGCCGGAGAGCTGGCGCGTCACGCAGGCTTTGAGCTGCTGCCAGACTTCCGGCGACAGCGGCTGGTTGTCGTTTTTGCCTGTTCCCCGATCGTTCCACCACAGCGTGTCGCGGGTGGTGTCATCGCGGACGATATATTTATCCTTTGGCGAGCGGCCGGTAAAAATGCCGGTATCGACCGCGACGGCGCCGCTTTGCGTCAGAGTGCCGCGCGCATAACCTTCCAGCTCAGGACGAAGTTCTTCGGCAAACAGCGTATCGAAATCGGGATTGTGAACCACTTCGGTGGTGTCCTCGATGCCCAAAGCGGCAAGATCTTGCGAGGTCAGGCCGGTAACGCGCATTGACTGCTCCTTAAATCGTTTTGGTACTGCACAGGCGAATAGTTATAGGTGTCGTACAACAGGCGCCGCACGCGGCTGGGCGGATGCACGATCGCGCGCAGTGTACTCTTCTCAGCCTGTGGGAAAAGCGTTGTCCGTCAGAAATGCGAACCAGGGCGCGTTAAGGAGCGAAAAGAGCCGCTTTTGAAACTAAAGTTCGCGAAAGCGGGTTATTTTACTTTGTAAATTAAGGGGATATCGCGGCAGGGGAAAAGGGCGGCGACGCCGCCCAGGGATGATAAATCAGTGAATGCTGTCGCTGCTTTCGCCTTCCGCGCCGCCTTTGCGGATCGCTGCAATATCGACCGCGTCGTAGACGTAGTGAGTGCCGCAGTAGTCGCAGTGCATATCGACCTGACCATCCTCTTCGATGATCTCGTCAACCTCATGCTGCGGCAGGGTTTTTAGCACTTCACCACAGCGCTCGCGCGAGCAGGTGCACTTAAAGCTTACCGGCTGCGGATCGAAAACCGTCGCCTCTTCCTGATGATAGAGGCGCCACAGCACGTCGGTGGCCGGCAGATCGATCAGCTCTTCGCTCTTCACGGTTTCCGTCAGCGTCGCCAGATGGTTGAAGTCTTCGGTCTGGGTGTCCTGCGCCGGCAGCACCTGCAGCAGGATGCCCGCCGCGCCTTTTTCATTGGTGCGAATAAACAGGCGCGTCGGCAGCTGCTCGGAGCGCATAAAGTAATCTTCCAGACAGGCGGCCAGGGTTTCGCCTTCCAGGCCGACCACGCCCTGATAGCGCTCGCCTTTCTCCGGCGAAATGGTGATCGCCAGATAGCCGGTGCCGACCATGCTTTTCAGCGTGGCGTCCGCCGGAATATCGCCCTTCACGCGCGCCACGCCGCGCAGCTCCTGACGGTTATTGCCGTTAATCACCGCCAGCGTCAGCGGCCCGTCGCCCTGCAGCTGTACCGTGATGTCGCCGTCGAACTTCAGGGTGGCGGTCAGCAGGCTGGTCGCCACCAGCAGCTCGCCCAGCAGCGTCTGCACCGGTGCCGGATAGTCGTGGTTTTTGATAATTTCCTGCCAGGTGTGGCTGACGTTCGCCAGCTCGCCGCGCACGGCCACATTTTCAAACAGGTAACGATGCAGTTGATCTTGTACAGACATAAAGTTTCTCTCGTTGGGGCTAACCCTGGTCGTCGCCCGTTAATTTAAATTTCAGCAGATCGCGGCGCTCTTTTTTATCGGGGCGGCGATCGGGATGTGGCATGGTCAGCGCATTCATCTTGCGCGCCAGCGCCACTTTTTCCCGCTTCTCAATGCTGGCGGCGGTTTCGCTGTAGAGCTGCTGCGCCACCTCCGCCGGACCGCGCTTGTCGCTCAGCGCGGTAACAATCACGGTGCGCTCGTCGTTGCCCTGGCGCAGCGTCAGCTCCGCCTCCAGCTCCACCAGCTTGCTCGGCTTGCTGCGCTGGCCGTTGTAGTGCACTTTGCCGCCTTCAATCATGTCGCGCGCCAGCGAGCGCGTTTTGTAGAAGCGCGCCGCCCAGAGCCATTTGTCGAGGCGCACGCCTTCGCTGCTTTTCTCTTTCATTGCTGCTCCCGTTTACGCCAGCGCGCGGCACAGGGTGCGAAAATCGCGGACCGCCGCGTGACGCTGGAAGACCTGATCGGGACGCCCGGAGTCGGGATTGCTGACGCCTAAACAGCAGCCGATGCCCCAGCTTTTCGCGGCGTCGAGAATGGTCTCGTTGTCATCAATAAACAGCGTTCGGGGACGATCAAGTCCGGTATGCTGCTCCACCGCCTGCCATAAGCGCGGGTCCTCTTTCGGATACCCAAAGGTATGGGTGGAAAGTAATAAATCAAGGTGCGGCGCAAGGCCGGTCTGCGCCAGTTTGACATCCAGATTGTACGGATGGGCGTTGGTCAGCAGGATGGTGCGTTTTCCCGCCTGACGCAGCGCCTGCAAAAACGGCACGGTATCGTCGCGCATCGCCGCCAGGCTACGTTTCGCAAAGGTCATGGCGCGGATATCCAGCCCCAGCTCTGCTGCCCAGTAGTCCAGACAATACCAGTTTAGCGTATGCGCCACCGCCTGGTACTTTCCGGCGATCAGCGACTCCGCTTCCGCCAGTGTAATACCGCGCGTTTCGCTCAGCGTTAGCGGCACATGCTCCAGCCAGAAATGACGGTCGAACGCCAGATCCAGCAGCGTGCCGTCCATATCCAGCAGCACGGTATCGATTTGCGACCAGTTCAGCGTCATCAGGCAGGTTCTCCGGTGAAAAGCGGGCGACAGGGTAGCATAAAACAGGCGGGAAGAGGGGAGGGTGAGAGGCGGCGACGGCCGCGTCAGAACATCGAGCGCACGCTCTGCATGGTGCCAAGATTATGATTAAAGCATTTGTCGTAATAGTGCTGAATGTTCGCCATGCGCTGACGGTTGCGGTGAATGCGGCGCAGCGCCAGCAGGCCGTTGATCAGCGCGCAGGCGAGCAATACCGTCAGCAGCAGGGTGGTGCCGAGATAGCGCCACATCGCCATCGCATCCGGCTCATTGTGCAGCGCAATGTGACGCGTGCCGTTGGCGTCGACCGACAGGCCGGTGATGATGCCGCTGGCGCTGAACGGCGTGTGCAGCAGCATGCCAGAGAGGCGCTGCAGCTCGCGCCACTGCGACGGCGCGTCGAGATCGAACAGCGATACCGTTGGCTGCGGCTGATTCACCAGCTGGCGACCCTCGTCGCTGACGATCAGGAAGCCGCCCGGCGGCGGGCTGTTAAGGTTTTCGGCGGCGCGGCGCGTCTCGCGGAAAAAGAAGCTGGAAGTCGCGGTATTGACCAGATTTTCCAGCGCTTCCGCGCTGACCGGGCGCAGCAGCACGTTCATGCCGTTGAGCTGGCCGGAATCGGCGCGGCGCACCAGCGTATCCCAGTCTTTGGCGTTGCCGAGATTGACCAGCGCGTTCTTCAGCCGCACGCAATCCTGCTGCTGGCTGCAGAGGTCCTGGGTTTTCAGCACAAGGTCGGCAAAGTCGTCCAGCAGGATCATGCCCGATTTCTGGATCGCCGAGGCGAGCTGCGGGTTGAGCTTGGGATCGGTGTTGGTTTCCGGATGCAGCTGGCGCGTGGTGGCGTCCAGCAGCGCCGCGGCTTTGTCGATAATGTCGGATTGCGGCTGAGGCAGTGGCGAGGCGTTGTTCCAGTAGACCGCCGAGCAGTCGAACGGCATATAGGCGTAGCTGCGGTTGCTCTGATAGTTATCGGGCACGGAACACATGCCAGTGCCGTTGACCTTTAAAATATCGCCGACGTGCAGCGTCTGCGCCGCCAGCTTGTCCACGTTGTCGACGGCCAGGCTTTCGGTGCCTTTGATCCAGGCCAGGCTGAGTTTGATCGGCATGCTGAGCGGGATCCAGCTCACCAGCAGCGCCATTACCAGCAGCGAGCCGCAGGCCAGCACCACGTTTTTGCGCCAGCGCTGGATAGGAAAGTTGCGCACTTCATCCTGAAGCGACAGAAAGCGGCCCTGACGCACCACCTGACGGTTCAGGTAGATCTCGACGTCGGTGGTCTGGCCGAGATCGTGCGCCACATAGGGCAGCCAGTGCGGCGGATAGGCGAGGTCGATAATGCCCAGCGTAATGTTGCTCTGCTCCTGGTTCGACTCGCCGAACAGGCCCCAGCGCTTGGGCGCGCCGCGCAGGCAGTGGATATCGCGCATGCGCTTTTGCGCAGGAATGTGAAACAGCGACCAGACGCTGGCGCCGATCATGGCGCAGCCCAGCAGCACCAGCCAGCCCATCAGGCTGGCGGGCACCAGCAGGCTGACGAAAAACAGCAAAAAGGCGAAGGTGATAGTGACCGCCTCGCGCGTGCCGTCCGGCCGCGTCAGCTGATACTCCTCCAGCGTCTCTTTGCGCACCTGCAGCAGCTCGACGTTTTCGCTCTCTTCCTTGCGGATCGAGGCGTTGGTCGATCCCGGACGCACCAGCGCCGGCAGCGCCGGCTGGTCCGTGCCATAGTTGATCAGCGAGTGGCCGTTGAGCGAGATCACCAGCGGCACGGTCTGGGTGCGGATCAGTTCGACGTAGTTCTCATCGGTGATGTACTGCTCCCAGTGCGGCGGCAGATGCACTTCGACTTCGTCGAGATAGTAGCGCCACTTGTGCGGATCGTCCGTTGAGAGGCCGTAGCGGGTAATGGCGCGCGTCACGGGATAGACGTTACTGCTCTGGGCGGTGAGCGTCAGGTTGTCGAACGCGGGGTGCTTTTCGCCAGGCGTGACGGGACGCGACTGTCTGGCAATCGAGGCGACATATTTCTCTACCGCGCGACGTTCGTCATCGGTGAGTTTACGGCAGGGCGGACTGATAAATGGCAGCGGTTTCGCCAACGGCGGACGATGCCGCATAGCGTACCAAAAGCCGACGCCTGCCAGAGCTGAGCAGACCAGCACTATTATCAATACAATGAGGATTGTGCTCATGCTTTGCTCAATTCAGCCAAAATCCTGCCTTCACGTTAGCCAGATGCTCCCAGATAGAACTGTTATTTAAGACAATTTTGGCGGGAATAAACAACTCTGACAAGTTAAATGCCGGAGGAAATAACGCGCAAAATCATTAAATTAGAAGTTAATGCAGCATGCCTTGTCCGAATGTTAACCGTTAGAAACTGAATTAAACATCGGTCTTTTCTGAATTTTACTCTTCGACGTTGACTTATGGCGAAAACGTTAACTGCTATAACAATTCGTTGATATCGTGCGGCGTCGCCTTCTGTCAGACTACGGGTCTAAACTCGCTGTCGCACATTCGCCTGTGGTCAGGTAAGCTGATTTTTTCCCGGTAGAGCACGGCGTTGAAAGTCTGAGGCTGATATGAAGAACCCGTTAAAAAAACCTGACATCCTCAATGTGGAAACGGTAGCGCGTTCGCGTCTGTTCACCGTTGAATCGGTCGATCTCGCTTTTAGCAACGGCGCGCGCCGCGTTTATGAGCGGATGAAGCCGTCGGAGCGCGAGGCGGTGATGATCGTGCCGATTATCGACAACCAGGTGGTGCTGATTCAGGAGTATGCGGTGGGGCTGGAGACCTATGAGCTGGGCTTTCCGAAAGGGCTGATCGATCCCGGCGAGAATGTCTTCGAGGCGGCGAACCGCGAGCTGAAAGAGGAAGTCGGCTTTGGTGCCGAGAAGCTGGAGTTTCTCAGCAAGCTCACCATGGCGCCCTCTTACTTCTCCAGCAAGATGAATATCGTGGTGGCGGAAGGGCTTTACCCGGAGCGGCTGGAAGGCGACGAGCCAGAGCCGCTGATCGAGCATCGCTGGCCGCTGGATAACCTGCTGGCGCTGCTGCAGGAGCCGGACTTCCGCGAGGCGCGCAACGTCAGCGCGCTGTTTCTGGTGCGCGAATGGCTGGTGCGCCAGGGGCGGCTGAGCTACTAACGGATACGACATTGCCTGAAACTGGCAGGGCTTTGACTTTTACAGACAGATCTAAAGCTTGTAAGCGGGTGAGATGGACCGAAGAGCAAAGCGTCCCGCGACAGGGACAAAAACGCCGGGAGCGTTTTTGAACAACGCAACGCGTTGGCCCGTTTATGGGCGCCCCTCAGGGATGAGGGGCGTATACGCGCGGGCCGAGCTGGCAGGGATGTCGCTTTTTGCGTCTTTGCGATCGGGCCATCTCGCCCGCGTTGGCACATTCCAAAATAAAAAGGCCGACAGCGATGTCGGCCTTTTTTGCTACTCACGGCAGGGCTTAAAACAGTTCGTGGCTCTCGCCGTTATCCATAATGGTGGTGCCGACGTCATGCACGGAATATTCCGTCGGCTGCGTACCGTTGATGAAATACTCCTGACGCGTATTGCCGCCGCCGTTAGCCAGCTTGCCGGTGCTGCGATCGATGGTCACCGTCACCACGCCGTCCGGCGGCGTCAGCGGCTGCTCCGGCACGCCGTCCAGCGCGCTCTTCATGTAGTCGTCCCAGGCTGGCTGAGCGCTTTTCGCGCCGCCTTCGTAGCCGGAAATTTGATTAGGGATCGCGCCCGACAGCGTGCTGCGGCCCAGATCGCGCCGCGCATCGTCAAAGCCGATCCACACCGAGGTCACCACGCCAGGACCGTAACCCGAGAACCAGGCGTCCTTAGAACTGTTGGTGGTGCCGGTTTTGCCGCCGATATCGTTGCGTTTTAGATCGCGCGACGCGCGCCAGCCGGTGCCCATCCAGCCCGGTTCGCCGAAGATATTGGAGTTCAGCGCGCTCTTGATCAGGAATGACAGCGGCGTGTTGATCACGTGCGGCGCATACTGCTGACCGTCCGGCTGCGGCTGGGCGGGCACCTGCTCCAGCGCCGGCTGCGGCGCGGGCTGATTCTGGTTCTGATCGGAAGTGGCGACGTTCTCTACGCTCTCCTCGTTCAGCGCCAGCGCTTTGCGAGTCTCGCCGTAGATCACCGGCAGATTGCACTGTGGGCAGGCGATGCGCGGTTTCGCTTCGAAAATCGTGCCGCCTTGCTCGTTCTCAATCTTGCTGATGAAGTAAGGGTCGACCAGGAAGCCGCCGTTTGCCATCACCGAGTAGCCGCGCGCCACCTGCAGCGGGGTAAACGAGGCCGCGCCGAGCGCCAGCGATTCGGTATGCACGATATTCTGCGCCGGGAAGCCGAAGCGCTGCAGGTACTCCGCCGCGTAGTCGACGCCCATCGCGCGCATGGCGCGCACCATCACCACGTTTTTCGACTGACCTAAGCCCTGACGCAGACGAATCGGACCGTCGTAGGTTGGCGGCGAGTTTTTCGGCCGCCAGTCGGCGCCCGCGCCCGCATCCCAGCGTGAAATCGGCACGTCGTTGAGAATCGAGGCGAGCGTCAGGCCGCGATCCATCGCCGCAGTGTAGAGGAACGGCTTGATGTTGGAGCCGACCTGGCGCAGCGCCTGGGTGGCGCGGTTGAACATGCTCTGGTTAAAGTCGAATCCGCCCACCAGCGCGCGCACCGCGCCGGTTTGCGGATCGAGCGACACCAGCGCGGAGTTGACGTCCGGCACCTGCGCCAGCCACCAGTCGTTATCGACTTTGCGCACCCAAATCTGCTGGCCTGTCTGGATAACCTGCGTCACGCTGCGCGGCGTCGGGCCCTGAACGGTATCCGACTTAAAGGCGCGCGCCCAGCGCACGCCGGCAAGGCCCAGCGAGACGCTGGTGCCGTCTTTCAGCATCGCGGTCGCTTCGTTGCTGCTCGCCTGCGTCACGACAGCAGGCAGCAGCGGCCCATAAGCGGGCAGCGGCTTCAGCGCCTTCAGGATCTGCTCCTGACTCCAGGCGGGTTCGCCCACCTTCCACAGCACGCTGGTCGGGCCGCGGTAGCCGTGGCGCATATCGTAGGCCAGCACGTTGTTGCGCACCGCCTCCTGCGCCGCCTGCTGCAGGCGACGCGTCACGGTGGTGTAGACCTTGTAACCGTCGTTGTAGGCGCCGTCGCCGTAGCGCTTCACCATCTCTTGACGCACCATCTCGCTGAGATAGGGAGAGGAGAAGGCGATTTCCGGGCCGTGATAGACCGCCACCAGCGGCGTGCTGCGCGCCTCGTCATACTGCTGCTGGGTGATGTAATGCTGATCCAGCATACGCGCCAGCACCACGTTGCGACGCGCCAGCGCGCGGCTGTGGGAATAGAGCGGGTTGAAGGTCGACGGCGCTTTCGGCAGGCCGGCGATCATCGCCATTTCGCTCAGGGAAAGCTGGTCGACCGGTTTGCCGAAGTAGACCTGCGCCGCGGCGCCGACGCCATAGGCGCGGTAGCCGAGATAAATTTTGTTCAGATAGAGTTCGAGGATCTCATCTTTATTCAGCAGCTGCTCAATGCGAATGGCGAGAAACGCTTCCTTGATTTTACGCATCAGGGTGCGTTCCGGGCTCAGGAAGAAGTTACGCGCCAGCTGCTGCGTGATGGTGCTCGCGCCCTGTGAGGCGTGGCCGGACATCAGCGCGATGCTCGCCGCACGGAAAATGCCCACCGGATCCACGCCATGGTGCTCATAGAAACGGCTGTCTTCCGTGGCGATAAAAGCTTTGAGCATCACGGGCGGCATCTGCTGCAACGTTAATGGGATACGGCGTTTCTCGCCATACTGGGCGATCAGCTCGCCATCCGCGCTGTACACCTGCATGGGTGTTTGCAGGCGCACATCTTTCAGCGTGTTAACGTCAGGCAACTGCGGCTCTATGTATTTGTACAAACCATAAATCGAGCCAGCTCCCAGCAAGACGCAACACACTGCAAGGATTAATAAATACTTTACGAACTTCACCTGGAATTTCCCATCTGTTGTCGTTTGGGCAGTTTATAAACAACCGCGCGGTAGTATAAAGGCAAGCCAGACGCTTTGATATGTCCTTTTGCCCCTGTAGATAAGGAGATCGCGCGCATGGCTTTTCAGACATGGCAAGTCGGACTGGATATTCAGAATACGCAGCTCTGCGCTCTCGCCTTACAGCGCCGACGCGGCGGCTGGCAACTCTGCCGCTGGTGGCAGCAAGGGCTGCCGCAAGATACGTTAAGAAACGGCCTGCTGCAATCTTCGCCTGAACTGCAGGCGGCGCTGCGCGACCTGCAGCGGCAGCTGCCACAGCGCTATTCGCTGCGCGTCGCGCTGCCTGCGCAGCTGGTGCTGCAGCGGCCGCTGGCGCTGCCCGCCCAGCGACTGCAGGAGCCGGCGCTGGGGCGTTACGTGACGGCGGCGGCGCAGCGTCTCTTTCCCGTCGAGCCTGACGCGCTGGCGCTCGACTACCGCGCCAGCGAAGCGGATCGCCAGCTCTATGTGACGGCCGCGCGGCGCGAGGCGATTGCGCAGTGGCTGGCACCGCTGCAACAGAGCGCGCTGCGGCCTGCGGTTTTTGAACTCGCCACTCACGCGCTGGCGCAGACCGCGCTGGCCGCGGGGCTGGCTGAGGACGCCGCGCTGCTGCTCTATCAGGATGCGCAGTGGCTCTGGTATAGCCGCGCCAGCGAAGGCCTGGTTGGCAGCGCGGTGGCGGACAGCGCGGCGGAGACGCTGCCGTCGCGCTATTTCCCTCAGGCGCGCGCGCTGTACGGCTGCGCGCCATCCTCTGTCGCTCTGCCTGACGCCTTCACGCCTTTTTCGCCGTTGCAGCTGTTTGCTTACCGGCAGCCGCCGCTGCCGCAGCAGGAGGCGGCATTTTGCATCGCCGCCGGCCTTGCGCTGCGTCCGGAGGATTGCCCATGATCGCGGTGAATTTGCTGCCGTGGCGACAGGCCCGCCTGCGGCGTCAGCGGCGCGTCAGCCTGAGCATTGGCGCCGCCGCGCTGCTGCTGCTGGCGCTGCTGGCGGCCTGGCAGCTGTGGCGCCTCGATTGCGCCAGCCAGCGGCTGCGGGCCGCGCAGCGTGAGGCGCGCGCCGCGCTGGCAGAAAGCGGCGACCGGCTCGCCCAGCGCCGCGCCTTGCAGCAGCAGCTGGCCGCGCAACAGGCGCAGTGGCGCCGCGTCCGGCGTCACGCCGACCAGCTGCTGCGCTGGCATCAGTTCTGGCAGGCCCTGCCAGCGCTGCTGCCCGACCCGCTGTGGCTCGATCGCGTAGAGAAACAGCCAGAGCGGCTCAGCATCGAGGGGCGCGCGCAGAGTATGCAGGCAATAGGCGAGCTGCGTCGGCGGCTGGGCGGCCTGCCGCTGTTCGCGGCGATAAAGCAGGGCAGCGTCGAGCGTCAGCCGGACGGGCTCTATCGCTTCACGCTGCGCGCCTACCCTGGCGAGGTCGATGATGAATAGCGCGCTGGAACGCTGGCTGCACCTGCCGCTGCGCGCCCGGCTCGCGGTCGCGACGGCGTGCCTGGCGGCGACGATGCTGGGAATATGGCTGCTGCTGCTTCGGCCTCAGCAGCGGGCGCAGCAGGCGCTGCGCGCCGATCTCGCTGCTCTCCAACAGCAGTCTCGACAGCAGCAGGCGCAGCTCAGAGCGCTGCCTGCGGAAAACCTGTTGCGGTCGCAGCTCGACGAGACGGCGCGTCAGATCGCCGCGCGCGCCGCGCCGCTTGAGGCGCTCCTGGCGGCGCGCGGCGACCAGCTGACGGCATGGCAGCCGGAGTCTGCGCCGCGCGCCTTAACCCTGCTGCTGGCGTGGCCGCAGTTTCAACCGCTGTTTGCCGAGCTGGCGCGCACCGCGACGCCTTTCCCCGCGCGCTTTCTGCTAGAGGCGCAGCAGGGAAAAGTGCAGGCCAGACTCTGGCTGGAGAGCGACGATGCGCGCTAGATGGCTGTGTGTCGCGCTGGCGACGTTCAGCCTGAGCGCCGCGCCGCGCGATCCCTTTCAGCCGCTGGCCAGCCCGGCGTGCCCGCCGCCGGACACGCTGACCCACTGGCGGCTGCAGGGCGTGCTGGGACGCGGAGCCAGCCTGCGCGCCTGGCTGGTTGCGCCGCAGGGCGCCAGGGTGGCGGTGGCGTCGGCAACGCCTCTGCCGCTGGTGGGCTGGCAGTTGGGCGCTATCACGCCGCGCAGCCTGACGCTCACCACAGGCCGCGGCTGTGCGCCGCAGCGCATCACATTTTCACTGAAGGGAGGCGCCTGTGTTCAGGATGATACTTCTGCTGGCGGCGTGCGTCCTGCTCGCGCCGGCGCAGGCCAGCAG
>Ga0157362_1000263_pt1 | contig 16876 bp, 12 predicted proteins | sample AttlaeALBM3_FD_111480 | JGI IMG/M metagenome (GOLD analysis project Ga0157362, IMG submission 111480) | Fungus gardens microbial communities from leaf cutter ant in Ribeirão Preto, State of São Paulo, Brazil - Atta laevigata ALBM3 | ecosystem: Host-associated > Fungi > Mycelium > Unclassified ... | reverse complement strand
GTTATTACGATTAGAAAAATACGATATCTTATGGATCTTCTTTAATCTTTATATCAGGATGGGAAAGTCATGATAGCACTGAAATAGCAATGTCATATTTTGAAACAAAAAATATTATGAAAAACAATGAATTATAACAAATCTCATTTAAGAAAAAACTGCAAGATTTTTAAAATTGACTTTCGCTCATCTTTAATGCCCATTTTCAATACAGATTAACTTTAATCTTGGTTCAATTTATTCTTTATCTTTTTCTATTTCTAAAAATTAGAAAAATGTGAAGAGTAAGTTGAACCGATATTAAAATTAATTTATATTGGTGAAAACGAGCATAAGAGTTAATTTTGATGATCGAACGCTCTCTATTCGAAGAAAAAGACATAGTAAATAGTAGCTGTAAAGATGATAACTATACAAATTTTATGTGTAGAATTAGTATAGTTGAAGAATTTATAATTATTATATTATATTATATTATATTATATAATTATTATATTATTATTATATATTTTATAATTTTATATTTTATAAAATATGCTTTATTCAAAACTATATTTGTATATACATTAATTTTAAGACTAAAATATCTAAAACTTGTATATACTAGTTGTTATCTTTACAGGTGCATTATATTTTTCTTTGAGTGTGACTGCAACAGTTTTGCCAGTCTGCTGATATATTTTATAATTACATCATAAATGTAACTTAAAAAATGATCGCCCAATTTACTAACATTAAATAGCCTGACATGTCACAATTTTTCAAGCATGCTAAATGGATTCATCAGATTGCCGAATAGGTTCTTTGTCCGTATGAATTGATCTTACGAATATAATCGCCTTTTCGAATGCAAGGGAATGAACGCGTGTTACGGTGTCTCCCGCCTGTTGAATACTTTGAGAGGAGTCGAGTGACATTTCAAACTAACGGAGATCCATTCATGGAACATACGTGCTTTTCTGGACAGTATTAAACAACGTAAAGTAGATCAACGAAAAATAATTTGTATTATCATTGGAGCAGTTCTGTAAAACTTCTGAAAATTACGTGTCACCGAATCCATATAAAATACTCTTTATCAGATCCTTTCTTAGTATTACTTTCAATAACGTCGTGTTTGATGATTTAATATCGCACAATGATTTACTAATAGTGTGTGGTAATAACGTATCATTTCTTTTTCCAAGAAAGCAGAGACGAATCTGATGTTCAATCGATCTAATATTCTTTCGTCAACGTAACGAGAGAATGATCTGATATTTAATCGTCTCGTTCCAAGTTAATCTGATTTAAACAGCCTATCTGTTTTTTTAACAAGATAATAAAAACTCATTGTTCTCCTTTTCATACGATTTGTAACATTTATAATTTGCATGTTTTAAAAATTTAGAGAAAGTATAGTTTTTCTTCTTAATACATGAAAAGAATTGTTTTGAAATATCTAAAAGCTAATGCAGATACAGATCTGAAAATAATTTTATTTGGATGAGATAAGAACGCTAAACATTCTACGTAATTATTTTGATAGTCTGACAAAATTATTTTCAGATCTGTATTTACATAGAAAGAACGGTTTTGCAGAAGTACCTAAAAAATTAGCTATAGATACAGATCTAAAACTAATTTTGGACTATTAAAATAATTATGTAGAATGTTCAAGCTAAAATATCAAATTTTTTGTAGCATTATTCATCATATTTGAGTTTGTTATATACAATTGTTTTAATGCTCCAAAAAAATTATTTTCAGATCTGTATCTAGCTAAATTTTTTAATAATTCGGCAAAATCTTCTTTCAATATAATTAAATTTTTAGATACTTTAACAAAACAAAAAGTTCTTTTTGTACTTGTTATATGTGCATCCCTGATGTTAAGATGCATTTTCTTCTTTTCCTCGTCCTCTTAAAATATTCGATGGCTTTCGTACATCACTGACCTCTTCCACCCTCTCTAATTGACCACGATTCGCGATCTTATACTCACGCGGGAAAGAAGATCAGGGGATAGAAGGGGGAGACTGAAGGAAACGGAAGGGAGCGGTCTTAGGCAGGGCGGGCGCAATTTTTGAAATTTCAAATCCGGATTTGCGTTGCAGATGTGGTGGGCCCGGGCAATGTCGCGGTCGCGGAGTATAATGTTTTCCTCTCAATTAAGCCTTAATTAAGTTAAAATTAACATCGTGGAGCTCTCCCGCCTTCCCCCACGTGCCCTCCGTAAGCACCCACCTCGAGTCTTCTCTCCAGCTTTGGGTGGCCTGAACAGTGGTACAGCTACCACCAAAACTTTCCAATCTTGTTGAGCTGCATGATTCCTTTAAGTTTGTGATAATCATGAATCTAATTATATTGATAATTCAATTTTTTAAATAAATATTTATTATATTCTTGTAAAGGTAAAGTTGCTTGTGTATTTATTTGTGCAAAATAAATTTTTATCACATTCGAAAAAATTAGTCTATTATATTTCGCATTATCATCGACTAAATTTATAGTCAGTAGCTTTATCATAAATATTTTTATTTATTTTGTTTCATGGTATTGTTTCAGTTAATTACTATAGTATATTAATATATTAAACATTATACAATTGTATCATACAGTTCGAATGAAGATAGGTATTTTCTTTTCTCTTCCTCTTTCCATTGTTCGCGAGGTTGAAACTCTTGTGCAAGAATGTACGAGCCGGTGGCTAGCACCACCGCGAAGGTGTCCACCATCACCGGCGCGTACGTGTGGTATGGGTTATACTGGGAATCGAAAGCCTTTCAGATAAACCAGCCTTCATTAGGGCGAGGATGATCGGACAACCTGATGCCCGGGCGTTGCTGCTGCTCCTGCTGCTGCTGCTGCTGCTGCTGCTGCTGCTGCTGCTGCCGTTGGTACTTCTACCGTTGCTGATGCTTGCAGGGTCTGCCTATCAGTAGTGTGACCACGACAACAACGACGACAACGACGTAGACGAGGATTGACCGTGGCACACTGGAGGAAGCGAGAGAATGAGGATGAGACTCATGTGTCCCGATTCTGTGCCGTAAATGCTCCTGTGCGTTGGTATCCACTATGAGCCCTGTGTCGCCGAAGGGATTATGCTAAAGGACACACGTACAACCATGGGAGATCGCATCTAAAATCGAGAAGAATCTTATTACACTATATCGCCGAGAAACTGTTAAATGCCACAAATCAGATACATCGAAATTTTGAAAATTAGAATGCATAATCTAAAATGGATTATCGATAAAGTAGCGTAATGTGTTGTATAATATGACAATACGAAATCGATATTACCACGGCAAGTATGTAATATGCATGCAGCAGCTGCCGACGCCCATATGCAAAATCATAGATGACGGATCACTCATCATCCATCATTGGAGCTACGCGGAATGTAATACCTGTTAAACCTAATTTACTCTAATGAAATACAAATCTGTGTACATTATACAGTGTAGTTTACACATCGGAAGGCGTATCATTTACATTGATCAATTCTAAACGATGTTTAATATGAATCTAGAATAATTGGTCGAAGACGATTTCAATATCAAGCATCATTAGGCTGCATAATCCATTATATGCGAGTGGAATTATTTCAACACAAATCTTTATAGAACATAGAAGTCATAATCCTTAGTACACAGGATTGGATCATTTGTGTCCTGCTCACTTCTTTTCTTTGAAGTATAACTAGGAGCACCTGATTAAATAATGATCTCTGTCCTTTTCTTTCTTTAAATACTCAACTTTACAAATACTTTTTTTAGGATGTTAAAGTATATGTAATATAAAAACTTAATACTTTTTGTATATATTCACTGTTAAATTTATAATGTCAAATTACCCGATTTAAGTTGTTTTTAACTATTTCTGTAGGCTGCTACTTCCTACTCAATAAATTTAAATAAAACAATAGAGGTAAATTTAAATAAAAAAAATGTATTAAATTTGATTTAAATTTAGTATATTATTTATTAAATGTTAATATGGACGCGAATTGTTTTTGTTTTGAAACTAACATACAACTAAAATAGATTGATTTATATATTAAAAATAACAAAAAAAAATATTATTTAATCCAGAGGGATTGGATTACCATCGCTTCTTTGATATCTAACAGAATTGTAAAAGTGATAAAAATTAATCTAAGTTACGCATCTATCATGTGCAGTAAAGGAGCGAAAAATTAACATGTGTATTAGGAATAATATAATAAGGACGTCGTCATGACCTTATTTATCACTTATAAGTTTATTCAAATGAAGTCATGATGATGTTCTATCATTATGGATTCTGTGTTCTATCTGGGGAGCGATCGATGAATCTTCTTTTGATTGTTGATATTTTCCGCAATGGGCAAACGTATTGAAAGAAAGAGAAGCCGAGTCTTCTCTTTCTGGTCACGTGCGGTTGGACGTAGTACAGTGAGTAATAGCGCGATGAGAGGCGATGGAGAAGAGGCCGAAGAGGGACAGGTCGTAGACTAGGGCAAACGATTTTTCCGCGAACGTCTTCGTTCTCTTTAACGACGGGAGCGAGATAGATTTCCAGAACGATTATACGGGGCACGGCGCACTGCGCGAGGCAATTTCCTCCCGCGCTACACTGTCCTCGTCCTCATCGTCGTCGTTGTCGTCGCAAAAAGGCAGCTTCGCCTCTCCGATTTTTATTCGATCCGCGCACGTAATTCTATTGTTTTCACGGACTATTAAGTTTCCGGTAATGGCTCGCTTCCGGTTAAGCGGGAAGGCAAACAGTCCTCGTGAGCAAGCGAAGAACGGTCTCCTCGAATGCAGGAAAGGGCGCGCCCGAGCCTAATTCGGGCTTTAAAAGATTAAGGCGAGGCGCATGCCCCCGGTACGACTTCTTCAACCTCCATTTCTATCGCGACCTCCCGTTCCACCTTTACCCTCGTGTTGCACGCCAATCGCGCGGTTGGTCGACTCGTTTATTCGATAACATCGTTTATTTCGCTTCCTTTCTCACGTCGTTTATCGTATTCCTTGTATGTGGCCACGTGAAAGTACTCTTCTCGATAAATATACATTTCTTTTTTCCGAACGATTAATATTTTTAATTCCGTTTTAAGCTCGTATCACACTACGCATTGCATGAAATATTTTAAACTAGAAGTTAGAGTTTGACCAATCAAATAATTTTAATTTTAATCACTTTCATTTTGGTTGGTTAAGTTCTAATTTTTATCGCAATTTTCAATCTCCATAGTGTGACACGGGCTTTAGAGTATTAACATAATGAATTATGGTCATCAGGCAATATAATCAGCGAATTATTTCTATAATATTTATAAAATCGTATTAATCGTATTAATTATATGTAAAATTGTATTATGTAATTATATTAAACACGTAATTGTATAAATTAATGTAAATATATTTTTAATAATGAATTCATCTTGCTGGTTATAGGAATAGAAAATTTTAAGAAAAAATAAATACATGTATATTTATTAAAACTACTCATCCGTTGCTACTAATTTTAATATTCTTTTTTGATTATTGGTTCTTTTAATAGATATTATAAATAATTTTATTATTATAAATTAGTGAATCTCAGAATATATTACTCTTCAACATGCCAAAATATTTATTTTGTACATGTTAAGTATAAATCAGATTAACTCTTGATACACGATGATTTTCCGGATCATTGCTATATAGATTCGTATCTGAGTTAATTTTCACACCTTTACAAGTAAACAAAAATTATTTAAGCGTATTTCATAAATATATTTTAACATCTTTAGACAGTATTTGTAGAGTTATGTATTAAAAAAAAAGAAAAGGAATGGTGAAGGAATCATTATTTAATCAGATGCTTCTAATATTTCAAAGAAAAGAAATGCACACGAATGACTCAATCATATGTATTAAGAGTAAATAACAATTTCCAGTAATATTGTCAATCCATATTATATAATGATACTTTGTTATATTATTTGTCAGTAACATTGTTGAGAATTTATTAAAATTATTCTTCATTAGCTCCTTGTTGAAAGATTTCTATCCGTTAGTGCATTAGTAATTCAAATAGAATTTTCCATCGAACGCATAATCCGATTTGTCTCTATCTTTTTATGGACTTTGAATACGTTTAGTTTAACTGTGTAATGTCATTTGCCTAATCAACCATCTTACTCTTTGTTGAGGATTTCGATTTTCTGTTAGCTGTTAGCTGTTAGGTTATTGCTTTGTTCAAAGTGGCATACAAAGTCATTAATATAATATTATATTATTACAAACTTGTTTTAATTCTTTAAAAAATATTAAACAAGAAAGGAATACAAATTAGTTATCATTGACTAATATTGATGAGCAATTATAAGGAGGTTGACAAAGTCCAACATAGATCCAGGATAAAGGTTGATTTTTTGCAATACCAGGAGTGCTAATACACTACATGCGAAATAATGTCATATCTTTAAGGTAGAGGAACGAGAACATGCTTTAACGCATCGTTGTCTTCGCGTCGAAGCGTGCACGTCGCGTTTTGTATACGTAAAAGCGCGAGAACCACAGAGAAGCGGGGGAGAGAGTAATAAAGAAAGAGAAGAGATACTAGAACAGTAAGCGAGAAGGAGAAATTTGGTGAAGGAGAGGCACGCGGGAGAAGGAGAGGAGAGGTCCAGAGAGGGAGCGAGCGTCCTCGTGAGGCCCTCGAGGTTGGTCGGAGGTGACTCCGCCTCGCGTCCGCCTCCAGTGCCCGATTGGATGGCAAATTCTCCCGCCTCGAGGCTCATTTGTTTATTAATGTTGTAATCACCCGCGTGATCCTCTTTTGTCCCGCCGTTCCTCCGTCTCCGCCGTCCGCGCCGTCTCTTGTCCCGCGGAATGCGACCAGTTTCGTCTCGCTTCTTGCAAAGCTCCTCGTCCTTCGAGGCGCACTGTCCCTTTCTGCGTATGTGCGCGAGAGTGAATGAGAGAGAAAAAGGGAGAGAAGGGAAGAGAGAGAGAGAGAGAGAGAGAGAGAAGCGAGAAGCGAGAAGCTCTCTTACGAGAGAGCTCGTTCTTCTCGTCCTCTCACCCTTCGTTTCTACCCTTTCTTTCTTTCTCCTCCTTTCTCTCATTCCTTTATCGAGAAGTTCCCCCTTGGTTCCCCTTCGTTCCTCATGCAGCTGTCTCTTTTTCTTTCTTTCTCGATCTCTTCCTCCCGCGTTCTCCGCGGTGTTATCGCTCATGGGTCTCTCTTCGGTCTCGCTCATTTTACTCTCTCTCTTGGCAGAGGAGCTTCTTTCTCGGTGATTCTCGTATTCCGCATTGTTCTTTTTCTTTTCCTTCCTTCCGTCCTCTTATTCTCCCGCGGGTGACTCCTTTTCCATTCGAGTTCACACCAGAGAGAGAGTATTTGTCCCCCTCGGCCACCGCCTCCACCGTACTATATCCCCTTCTCCCTTTTTCCTCGTCCTTTTTTGTCCCTGTCGATCGCGGTGTGTTCTGCACTCTTCGAATTTAAACGCGGGTCGCACCGGTGTCTTGTATCGCCTTCGTAAATGAACGAGAGGCATGCCTTCGTTTTATTGCGGCGCGGCGATTGCTATTAAAAGCCTCGTTTTATTCACTTTCGTTAGTACGCGCGCGCTTTCGGCCGCCGTGTTTTTGTCACGGGGATTAATAGTCCTGGTGTGACGTTTTGTGTCGCTCGCGGGTGCAAAGTGGCATACTATGCATCTCGATCGAGGATCAGTATCCTTTGGAAACGGAGAGCAAAAAGCGGAAATATATTTGAAAAAAAAAAAAAAGAGCGACGGAAACGCGTTAGCTAAAATCACCTCAGTGGGACAGAATCGAGCTCCTTCGATTTCCTTCTCATTTTTTTTAAGCTTTCCACTGCGCGAACGTGCGCGCGCTTTCCGAAATGCGACGCGCTGTTTGTTTGAACTGTCGCGGTGCGTGACGAGGCAGGAAACGTTTCGGAAATCGACGTTCGTCCGCATTTACTCGCTGGCCTGACATTTGAAATCCAAGACATCGTCGTCCAGGACGATATCTCGCAACATGAAACCAACTTTATATAGCGTTGATATCCAGTGGATATTCTTAGATGTTCATGGAATGTCTCAATCGTTGATATGATATTAAGATTTTGTATTTTTTACTAATTTATTAATTCACTAATTAATGAATTGATATACACTATTGATTGTATTGACTTTTGTAACTTTTTCAAATAATCTATTGATATTTTGAATGTTACATAATTTTAATCGGCGTTATTGTATGTTCAAAAACTTTCTTTATTATTATTTTACATGTGTATTTGTTAGCTACTAAGATAACTTTATCAAGTCAAAACATATCGTTTGTTTTACTACATTAAATATATATACAATATATTTTATTAACTTGATTGCTCTTTATTTGCTCGTTTATTTTGATCTTTTAAACTTTTATATTTGTATTTTAATTCAAGTTACTTTACACATATATTTATTTACTAATTTATTTATTACTAAAAATATTAATTTTAAAATCGCTTTTTATAGTGTCTATAACATACATGTATAAGCTTTGTATGTCGTCAATACGAGTTAAACTGTAAGATTAAAAAAGAAGTTGCGCGGTTTTTATTTTTCGATGAGGATACGTCCGACTTCCATGACACTCTTTTCAGCGTCGATCAATTAGCCAATCAAGAATTAATGGACGTGCGTGAAATCGGATTTCACGTGAAGATGCCTCGTCTTTGGATCAAAGGCAACGACAAAATAGGAATAATTTCGCCGTGACGATGCGAGAAACATGCTGAAATTCGAGTGTTTTTGATTTGCTGAAATTCAAGACGTGAAGGTATCTCGGTACGTCGTGATCGATCGTTTCTTGTCGGTCGTCCTTCGGCTCGCGTCGATCGGCGATCGATTTTTACGATTCGAAGATGCGATTAACATCGTTGTCCGCGAATTCATAGTCGTCCGAGCGTCTATTATCGCCGTGTCAGCGCGGCGAGATCGTCGAGTCGACAGCATTCTTCGGGTCGTGCCGCCGGTTATTACCCGGCATGTAACCCATTGTGCTCTTTCTTTTTCATCGAAAGTAATGAACCACTGAGGCACGTGGTCATTAACACATTGGAATCATAATTAACTGAAAGTGCGCGCGAGCGGCTTGTTCCGATTATTTCGCGATCTCCTACCGAGTTAATGAATCTACGACTTTATTCAAATGAACCAAGCGCCCCTTTGACATCAAGAATAAAAAAATTAGACTTCGCTATTGTCTTTAGTTTCTGTAAACCTAAACTGAAGGAATTTTAGTTTCATAAAAAAGTTATTTCAAAACAGACAGCTATGAGATTGCTTCTCCTGATCAGTACACGGGTACTTGCTTGTTTTTCATGATTACCAGACAACTAATTACTTTGCTTGGATTATTACTCTTCATAAGTTGTAATTTTTAAACGGTATTTAATCTTCCTGCTGAATGAATATACTAAAATATATTCTAATAAGGATAATTAAAACTTTTTTAATGTTATATAAAGAAAATTGAATATTGTTTGACATTTTTGACAAGAGATTTATAATTAATAGATCCACCGTCAGCTCCAGAAGATTAAGAAATTCTCAAATAAGCACAGAAAATATTCCAACAACATTACAAAGTTATTGTAATGTTATTGAAACTTGCAGTGTTGCTGCAACATTGCTGTAAGGTTCTATGTATGAATTGACATATTATTATTATTAATATTTATAACTATATAGAGTAATGATATAATAATATGGGATATTCAATTATATTATCATCGATTACATTCTTGATAATTACATTCTTGACGAGTTCGTATTCCATTATACATTCCCCAAGCACACAGAAGTTACAGAATATTATAGCTACTGCATATTACAGAAACGCATATTCGTCGGTAAAGTTTCCGTTCTTTGCGTGGTGACGACGTGTCCCAAATGTAGAATTCCACGATGCGAAGAAAGGCGTGGCTGCGCCGCGCTTCGTTGTTATTCCGAAATGACGAATCATAATGTATAATGCCCGTGCCTTTTTCGCAGTAAACGTGTTGGTGCACGTAGGTGCACCTGTCCGTGAAGTCGCGCTTCATGGTAAGCGATATACGCTCCCTGCCTCTCCCCTGCGAACCCTTCTTGCGTACATTTCCATCCTTGGTCGTCTTCTTTCTGCTTCTCTTTTTCCTTCTTCTCGTCACTCTTCTTTCCGCCCGCGCGGACCTTCACCATCGGTCCCTGGTATCAGCCGACTAGTACATACACGGCTTATTCAAATGAACCCGAGGATTGTCCGATGTATCTCTCGGAAGACTAACTGGATTCTCAAAATTAAAAAGAGGAGATCGAGAAGCCTGCACGTCGCGGATCTACTGAAACCCATGAATCCACGGACGGACGATTGCTTCACCTCACTTTAGATGCTCTTGTTTCTTTTCTGTGTGCCCACTCCGATCCATCGCACGTTCTTCTTCGTCTTCGTTAATGCTCGCATCGTCATCGTATCCGCTCGCGTTCGTATCTCTAGCTTCGGTCCCGCTTCGCCAGCTCGCCTTGCTCTCGTTTCTCGCCGATTATATGAAAATTGTAAAGATGCGGCGCATTGAGAAGCACAATGTGAAAGATAATTGTAGTCTGTCCATAATAAAATAAAATTTTAATTTCAAATTATCACGTTATGTTTAAACAACTATAAAAATATGGATCCATATTCTTTACACGTATTTACGGTATTTTAAGATGCTTATTAGTACCAGTATTATCAAATTGCTTGTCAATTTAATTTGTGATACTACAGCATTAGTTTTAAAATGAGTTATATTTCAGGACTGACAAATAATCATATAGTGAATTTTGCATGAATTGAAAATTATAAATTGCGCATAAATATTATGAGAGTAAATACTAAGAATCGCTTTGACTGAGTCACAGACTGGTTATAGGGAGCGTCTATCTCTGTTTTACGTCTAATGAACAATAAAGATAGAATAACATAATAGCACTGATAGTGCGCTCCCCGAACACTTTTGATTGATCCATCAAAAGAAAAGTTTTAATAATTATCCAAAGAATGCTTCATAGTATTTACAGCATCAATTAGATCATAATCTATTTTTATGTTATTATAATTTTATATATTTCATTTTGTTATAATTTTGTTATTTTGTATATCTCTCATCTTTTATGCTATCAAGCCCGAAAACGGAGCCCAGATTTAATCCTGTCTAATATATAAAAGAAAAGTCAACGAAGGAGAAATTGCGTAACCGCAGGCTGCCAGAGAATACAGCCGCGACATTAAGGGCGTATTTAGTGAGCCTTTGCCCCTATGATCTACGTTGGTGAGGGTCGAGCGTGGAAATCTCGTTCTTTCCACACCCCGAGGATCTTACTCGATCTACAGGCAAAAAGGGACATTCTTCCTCTTTTAGTTCTGGCGCCCGTTGTATATATCCGTTTGCACCCGTTACGAATTTCGATGTCACCTGACACTTGCCGTTGACTTCATGCACGCTTCGTCCCCGATCCGAAATTCGGAAGGAAAACGTAAGCCAGATCCTTTTACGCGAGGCAGTCGTGTCGAAACCGGGCCCGTTTTTTTTTCTCTCTCATCACCATTGTGTCTTCTGTAGATTTTTGAAAATCGAGTCGACAATAGCATTGTCGACGACAAATTGCGTGACTCGTCCGTTTTCCAGCTGCTCCGATTTCTTACGTAAAGCAAATAGATATAAATTAGTTGATATTTACGACAGTTAAAGATTTATCATTTTTTCATATGTAATTTTTAATTTATTATCAAAAAAATTATATATTCTGATTCAAAATAATTTATAACACATGACTTAAAATTTTGTTCAGTTAGAGGCTTTAATTATTTTGCGATGTATATTAGCAACATTAATTGAAGCAGCGTTTGATTTTATCGAAAAATTGGATCTACAGTTGGAGAACAGAACGTTGGTTAACAATCGTAATGGATGCGAGATTATTATTGAGACCTAGATGTGAATAGGGGAGGATACGCGATTCTAATCGAATCGAAATATCGTACGATGAGGTAACGATCAGATGACTTGTGAATTTACGAAACGATCATAATTTAAATTCGAAAGTCTCTTCTACTCCCGGAACTCCTATATATGTGGTAAATGACATTTCGTTTCGATCGATCGACGGTCGGTCGCCTGATACGATACATATATATATATATATGTATACCTACGCGCAACTCACCGAGGCGTTTCAATGTTAGAACGAAACCCGACGGCCGTGTCGACAATGGAAACGTCCGCGATTCGAGTCGTTAAGCAACACCCATACGACGAAACGATATTGTCGCTTGGATTCGATTTGTTAGGCTTTAAGATTTATAAAGATTGCGGCAAAAGTTATCAATCCACTATCAAAATTTTTAAGGTTTAAGCCGATTAAGATAGAAGAAATGATAAATATATTTTACATATTCATGTCAACAGTACAAAAAAAAGATTCTGCAATATATTGAATATAAAAATCAATCTTTCTTATTTGAAATAATTAACATAAATTTTAATTAAGACATTCTATTTGGTTATGTAAAGCGGATCTTAGTGTTTCAATATTTTGGTGTTGATTTATATCTATATTCTTTAGTCTATCTTAAAAGAAAGTGGCTCAATTTTCACTCTTTAAGAATGAAATTTCACTCTTTAGAGTGAAATTCACTCTGAAAGTTTTAGAGAGAACAATGCAATTCTGTGTAAACAAGCACTCTGAAATCTCCAAGCTTGAAACGCAATCATGAGTAGAACTAGAGTAATAATATATTATTAACTAGAGTAGTAATATATATTAAATTGATAAGCAATTTAATAATATTTATGCTAATAAGCTAATCTTATAATTAGAAAGATAATTTGATGTTAAAGTATCTTAAAAACAATAAATAATTTATTGCAAAAAATATTATCTCAGCTTAAACATAAATTTTAAATTACAACCGAGACATTTTTCAATAAATTTTTAATATCGCTGAAAATAATCATCGAATGAGAATAACAATATCGATTTCAATCTTCGGTATCGAAGAGGACCTTTGTTCTATTTCCTGGTTAATATTCAGTCATTTGACGTCTTCGTCACCGGCGATATACAGTCTCTGCTGTTGCAGACGCAACAGTTTCTCTTGGTGGGGCACGTTTTACCAAGAAACGACTAAGCATAATATTGATATAGCTGGTGCATGATGGGGCGATGTTGATATCGTTCATGCGTTGATATTATATCGTTCAGGAGAGGAGATCTCTTTCGCATTCGTTCGATCCCTGGAAACTCGCCAGGGTCAGCCACCTCCGGTGCCGCGATTCAAAGAAGATCCCTTTTCCGTCAGGTTCCCGGGGCCCGGGGGACAACGCGAACATGGGTGGCCGCGATCGAATTTCTGCGATTGCATCGTACCGGTTCTTATCACAGTTTCTTCGTCCATTTGTTTCCTTTACAGTAAAATGTATTGACTGATATTAGATAGTCACACACATTGTAACCTTCCGGAATTAATGATGATGGATCTATTCAATTATAAATCTCTTTGTCAAAAATCTCTTTGTCAAACAATTCAATTTTTTTATGTTACATCTATAATTTTGGATTATTTTAATGTATTTGGTAGATATTCATTCCTTTTTATATTTATTATGAATTATATATTTATTATGAATTACATAATTTTAATTCTTTGAAATTAATTAGCTTTTTAATTAACATAAATTAAATGGGTCTACAGATCTTCAGCATCAGTAACTGTGTAATGTTCTTATCAGTATAGAGATTGAGATTGAATGTAACCAACCAGAAGAAACAATACCAATTCAACTTTGTTTATATTGGAATCTCTATATTCTGATATAGGCATTACAAACTTTTTGCATCAGCTCCAGAGAATTAAATTGTGAAAAGATTAATAAACATTATTGATTATTATAATAATTGCTTTATTAAAAGGTTTATATATAGAAATATAAGAAATATTACAAGGTTGAGATAAAATAATTTTTAAGAACTTTGCAAATGTATTTGTGAAACCCCAACACCGTGGCAGGAGTTCTTATGAATGTGGAAATGTTCCTTCTCGAGATATCACCGTTACGGTGTCACGTATGCATCTGGCGACTCAGTAGAATAGATAACAGGTTCTGAGTGTTGTGATGACATCACCATTTTACACTAGTTTAAATTTCTCGTTTCTCAAGATAGCTACGAAATAGAGATTCCACATTCCACAGATGTAATATTTATTATAAATAATATTTGTAGAAAAATTTATATTGTCTATATTTTAAGCGCATTTCCAAAATGATGAAGATAGTTTGATGTTGACAAAGTTTATACTAATCGATTTTAGAAGTTTGATTATTTCAAAAATTATCTCAAAAATTAGAACTGATATTTTTGTATTTGTTCGCTTTTTGGTTTTGAGTCTATCTCCAGCCAGAAATGATTAATTAAATTGATATCAATGGATCAGTGCCATTAATATCATCCAACATCGATTCAATTAATTATTTCTAGAGGGATATTTCTTATTTTTCTTAATATATTTTATTCTCTTCAGAAATAATATCGTATGCAACGTAGATTATTAATCTCCACAATTTCCTTTCTTATCAAGTTTTTTTTAATGGAGCACAGTTATTCGCGAATCATCTGTGCTCAGTCGAGCACTAACAAATTTTAGATATTATTAAACATATATCGTTGGGTCTAATTAAGTCCGGCTTAATATAAATCGATAAACAGATTTAATACGATCTTTAGGATGCAACTGTGCGCCATTTTCATTAACATTGTTTTGTATCGCTGGTAATAATCGGGAAATTTTACGAGTCTGTGAGGCGTATACAAGGCGGCTGAGTACTGTGATTGGTTCGTCAGTCAGCGCAATAATACCAGATCGGTTACCTGAACAGTTAGAAGCATAAATCTACAGAGTTCTAGCCTGCCATAAAGTGGCACAGTAATCCATAGTCCGTCCCTGGCTAGGTATAATGAGGCGGTTGACCTGACGAAAGCACCTGGACGGACGCAAAGATGTCAGTATTAACACGACTTCAATGGTTGCACCAGCTGTGACCGTCGGGTCACTCGTCAGGTCACTTTTCGCGATCAGTTCACCTGTCGGAAAGACCGGCGCTCACACCAATGATAAGTCAAGTCCCGTCCACCTGCGACCCGAACATGGTTCACAATACACGACGAGTTTGCCTTTCGCCATTCCCCTTGTGGAATATGCAAACGTCTTGCGAAGGAGGTTCTTCGATTCTTCCGGAAGTTAAATTATTGCCGTAAATAAATTATCCTTATGCGACCGTGCTGAGCAGGAATGATTTATCAATTTAATAATGCGATAATGTTCAGGAGAGAAAGAGAGAGAAGCAGTTCGTGATTGAATTATCAAGTACAGTCTGTATTTATTACTTTCTTGATACTTATTAAATTACTAAAACAATTTTTTTGTTTACTAAATTATTTTAGGTTAAATTTAATTGGTTATCTTAATGCAAAATTAGCCAAGTTGATTTTTGCACGAATGATAATTTTTGATAATACTTACAGTAAAATATCTTGTATTAAATTTTATCAAGCAAGCATATTTTCGGTGACAGACGTCACGCGTGAAACGCGTAACGTGATTGATAGATCGATTAACTAAGTCGCGTAAGTAGTGTCGCCTTGCTGATTGTTTTGCCGGTAAAATCCGGGCTATTAATAACGCAGACGGGTCGTAAGTCAACCTGATCTCTACCTGCGGTGCGACATTTCGCGCACCCTGTTCTCGGGCAGGTACAATGCAAGAAGGCGGTTGCCCACACAAAACTCCGACTTACATCTCGAGAGATCCAGCCGGTTCTGGTATGGACTATATGCGATAAGGACAGTATTTCGATTCGAAAGGCAACGAATTAAAGTTACGGTGAATATCAGTGGTCGACAACCGAATCAGCGGAATTATTCGAGTCGCTGACAATGGCGGAAGCAATGATTGTATTTCGTCTTAATAATATTATTATTTTCAACGCCTTTTTGATAGAGTTACGATTTATATCTAAAAGTTACAATCAAGTTTTATAAATTAAGAAAAATTGTACAGAAAGAAGAATTATAAAGATTATAACACATTATAAGAATTACTTTATCAAATAATTTTAATTGTATTATCATTTAAATATATAAATCAATGTTATGAAAGAAATACAAAAATTACGAAAAAATTTTATATATTATTATCAAATAATTTTAATTTCATTATTATTAAAACATGTCATTGAAATCATGATTTTTCACAAGTTCTCGACATCAAAGCTGAACTAAGATTCGATGATGCATGAGGGGGGGGGGAAGTAGGGGGTAAGCAAATGCGTGCAACCCCATAGATTTTGTCTGGTATGCTAATCAGCCGATAAATCAACGAGGACATCTCAGCTTGCCGATTCATTACCGAAATGGCAGCTGCCAATTGGCGCGTGTGCCGATTACAACGGCTTGTCGTCGCACACGGGGTGACTCTCGGAAAAGAATGGAATGAGTACGAACTAAAGTGACATTTGACGATCGGTGCTCGCTTTCGTGGGATTAAAAGAGCAATGGAAATTGGATGAGATTTATGATAGCAATGTACAATGCTCCTGTTTCGACCGCTAACTAAGTCTAACTGTACTTTAATAGTATCTTTGTCGTTCTCTTAAAATTTTGAATAACAAGAGCGATAGCATACAATGATTTGAATGAATTAATTGAAAATCTTTATCTTCGTTCTTTGTGCAACATAATATCACTTTCTTATTAGTTTAAAAGTGACACAAATAAAAAACATTTTCATATTATTATCATGAAAGAATCAAGTAAATATTACCCTATCAATCG
>Ga0157362_1000262_pt1 | contig 16884 bp, 9 predicted proteins | sample AttlaeALBM3_FD_111480 | JGI IMG/M metagenome (GOLD analysis project Ga0157362, IMG submission 111480) | Fungus gardens microbial communities from leaf cutter ant in Ribeirão Preto, State of São Paulo, Brazil - Atta laevigata ALBM3 | ecosystem: Host-associated > Fungi > Mycelium > Unclassified ... | reverse complement strand
GCAGGTCTAAAGGTGATTTCTCATCAAGGTCACGCAGTCTACCGCCGCGGAACGAGTCTATTTATAGGAGCGGCTGCAGCATCGCGGCTGCAGCTTTTATCGTTCCGAGAGGGTCGTTCCGTCATACGTAGCGTACCGCGGCAGCGTTTTAGATGATACGAGCGATCGAGCGCTCCCCTTGTTACGCACAGGTAGCATAAACCGAGCATGAAAATGACCCGGAAGAGTTGTTTTAAAAAAAACCGACGATCGCCGTCGTCGCGGCAGCTAGGCAAAGGAGCTGAACGAAGATGATGCCGGTGCATTCAAGACAAGTGCGGAAATCGGTTGTGCGCTCACAAAAGCTACGAATTCGCTTCTCTGTTCAGCAGTCCATTCCACGAAGGGAAATGCTCCTTTCGATTCAAAGGAAGAAACACGATAACCTGTCCATGGCGTTGCCAGCGTAAGTGATGAATGCGAAGTTTCATTTCAGTTAGAGAATGCCCTACCTCGACTGCCAGTGCCAATCGCACAATTCAGATTGTATCCCTCTGTATAAAGCTACGGTGGCATTTTTCGAACGCGAGAGCGTTCAATAGAGTTATTGTCAGTAGCCGCGAGGACGGCGATCGTGGCAGAGAAGGACTTCCGTTTTAGATGCCAGTTTGATAGCACGCCTTCAAGCTTACAGCTTGGTGCGCGTTGAGGATACAATGGCTTGGTAGGATTTATGATTCGTTGCTGATACGTCATGATGATCTACTTTGTGGCAAATTGCACGAGATTACTAAAAGAAAAGAGTAATGGTAACACACGGGAGAATATAAGGAAAAGACGAAAGGTTTACGATAACGTACGATTGCTATTATTCAAAATTATTGATGTTTAAAAGGTTATTGCTTCAGCTACGTCTCTACGAATCACGCGAGAAAATGATGTTTACATAACGACGAGAGTAAAAACTTAAAGCAAACTTGTCCAGGACTGCGCTTCCCGAGGCTCCATAATCCACCTTGCACTCCATGTACCTCGACGACTTCTGACATTACGTAACATGACGCAAAGCAAACACTCGGCGTACCTCTCAGGTGCATTTTGTTATTCAGCGATTCTGTACGATTTGCTACATTGCACACGTACGCGTGGCGTGCGCAGCAGCCGGTAGCAACGGCAAATACTCCAGTAAAACGTCGCACGGCATCGTAAGAGCGCTTCTGGGTAATGCGCAATAACTTTGTTGCGCTCTATCACGGCCCGGAAGCTCCAGCTGGTATGCACTCTCCACTTCATCGAGTCGCTTATGTGCCTCTCCGCTCCGCGAAAGGAAACGCTCGTTTGTAATGCCCGATTCCGAGAGGAGCGGGATATCCTGTCGGGTTGGTTGCCATCGGCTAACAAATGCGAAAAGTTTAGCTATCCGTTTCTCGCGCTACGCTCTTCTCGCTCCCTCGCGTAACTGTCTTGCGGGAGACTGGTTTTGCAAATTACGCGTTTTGATTAATGAAAATACACGACTCACGCGTCGCCTCCTAGTGCAAAAATTCGCGCGGCATTTCTCCGTTACGCCGTATATATGCTAATATTACATAAATTAACGTTCACGATATTACGTATTCGTGATTATTGCAGGTAACGCGTTCTTGCGGACGCTGCTCAGTGCAACCACTGGCAACCACTGGTCGTTATCTTCCAGGATTGGTTTATTTTTAATAACGCTTTACGCTTGCGGATTAACTCATGCAATTTCTACGAACAAGGTACATGTCAATCAAAGGAATTGCATTTGCAATAGTTAATCGTTTAATAATAATACTATAGCTTGGCTTGATACAAGATAACGACGCTAATTGAATTAAATAAGAAGAGAATCTTCTCTAATTTATCAATAATTTCTGTCAGCAAATTATCTAAGTATCGAAGAACACGCTGCATCACGATAATGTTCAAAAGTGTGCAAACTTTCTATGATATATAATGATGATACATGTCCGTGTCACACATAAATTGGTCTGCGCATACGTGCATATTGATGATCAGCGATATCTCGGATGTATCATTTCGCTTCGCGCTCACCGTCGTTTTGAATTTCACGGTTCTGCGTCGATCGAGTCAGTTTCACCCGCTAAAACTATCTCTCAACTATTCTCAATCATCCGTTCGAGCGAAGATCGAGATCCGATGATTTGCTCGAGCCTTTAACATCAAATCGCAACCGTCACGTTGAATACCAGCACGTCTGATGCAGCTGGTCGCAACTCTTTTGTCACGGTAGACTGCAGATCATCGTTTTCCCCTCTCTGCACAAAATCCGCCCAATCGAACAATAACACGCATCAATGCGATAGACGCGGGAATACATTGTTTTATAAAGACGCAAAACATCTATGTAATAAGACGTCACAGGAAGCGACGAGTAAATAAGTGCACTGCTTTTCATTCTTTACTCACCACCGATGTATATATGTATATATGTTATTGGATCTTAACATTTTTTATCAATTATAAACTCTTATCTTTACATGAAGATATAAAAAATATATAAAAGAAGAAAAGAGTTGGCAAAGATTAATTTATTTTTTTTAAGAATAAAACATGTTTTTTCTTAAATATGTTTTTAATGCTTCAAATATGCTTTAAACAATGTCATAAAAAAATATATTTAAAATATATTAAAAACATCAATTAAAAATTAAATCAATTATTTTTTATTTTTCAACCCTGAAAAGAATTCAAATCTTTTCTATCAATTTAATAAGTTATAAGAATTTGTTATTCATGATTGCAACAATCAAGATTTAAAAGTTGAAAATTATAAATTGAAATAGTTTTTCAATGAAAATGGTGGGATTATTACTGTATGACTCATTTGCACCGAGTACGAGATCATAAAATAAGGAAATTAAAATGATTCATAGTCGCGGTTGAAAATAATCCTGTGGAGATTGGTAAAGTGATATACCGTGAGAAGAGAATAAATCCTTAGTAAATCATTGTCATAGGAAATCAAGTATTCAGAAGAAGATTAAAAGAGAATTTCATTTAAGAAAAAAAGTAAATTGGATTCATTGTTGCGTATCTCGTAAAAATCACGATATTGATAAATTTAATTAATACATTTAATATTCTCTGCAATGGATTTTTAATCTACTTGAATGTTCGAAACAAGAAAGAGAACTTGTTTATATAACTCGCTATTTAATCACCAGTGTGAACTCGTCTAAATGTTCTGCAAAAAACAACTACCTTTCTTTATCCTTCCTTCTTCATCTTCGTGTCGGAAGCTCTCTTTCTTTTGATAACGCGTATCACGTCAAAAAGAAGCTGCTGCACGGTAGCTTCTTAATAGTTGCTTGGCAATTAACGAGCATGAGACGCGAGTATTAAGTTTATCGAATCATTTATCGGCCTTACAATTATCGAAGTCACTCATTTCAACGTTTCAGGCGATAGCGGTATATACCATGTTTTCGTTCCCTCCCTTGGCCCTATACTAGAAGAAGATTGCTTTTCAACCACATTCTCCCTTCATTAGCCTCGGCGTAACGAAGGGAAAAGTACAGAGAGGCGTAAGCAGTCATGACTATCTTCATAAATCTTCCTGGACGCGCGATATCAGCTATGTAATTGTTTCTTGCGAAGAAAGTTATAGCGACCATTTCTAATAGTGACTGATGAAGCTTCAGTAACCATCTTTAAAATGCATGTAGAATACCACATAAATAAGCTATTCATTATAAATAATTATTTACTGAAAAAAAATCTGATTTTTTTAATACACCAGAAGCTACTTAATTCTATTTAATCATCTAACGCGATTTTCATTCAAGTTGCATATCTTTCACGAATGTGTTGGTTCTTAGCTTCAAAAGTTCTCTAAAGATTTTCTAAATTATTTTTATCTGTAATTGGCAGTATTTGAAGGAATTTTAATGTCATAAAGTTTCATTCAATTATCACAATTAGCGCATTGTCGCCTTCTCGTTAATTCTTATTGCTTCATCTGTTCGCTATACACGTTTTACCTTCGAAGCAACTTCAAGAAAACGAAGTATACAGAAAAAGTCGAACTAACGAAGACACTTGTCTGACCGTCCTATTAATTCTGTGTCGTGTACATTTCAAGCTGCCAACTTATCTTGTTTTACTTTCCCAATTAACAATCGTCGTCAATTTTAATTACAAGCGACTTCAATAAAATCATTTTTTTTCGCAAGCGAAGAGAAGCAAACAAATTTATATCCCGTGAATCATGGAAATAAATAAAAATAATAACTAACCATCATCGTCGAAATAAAGTGTCAATGTCTATATACGGATCGAGAACAAAGTAGATGGAACAGCGGAGCAAAAATACTGTGTACGTACAAATTTACTAAGAGAGATGCGCGACAACCTGCCATAAATTTCACCCAATATCATTGTCGTTATCTTTGAGAAGAGGAGAAAAATACAGGTGGAGAAAAACGCGATCGCTCGCGAGACTACTAATTTCGCTCGTCCGGCCTTTCAGTTGCTAATTTCTGTGTTCTCGCTGCTCCTCTATTCTTCTCCCTATGAAGAAGCGGGAAAGCAGGGAGAGCACGTTCACTGATTCGCGACGATCGATCTTCTTTTCTGTACAACTTTCCTTGTCTCTAAATTGGAACGATGTGCTTCTCGGTACGCCTCGCGTTGACGAGACACACGCGTGACGAGAATCGCCAATAACGGTGCTCCCGACGTTATCTTCGCGAAATCCTGGAAATAATTGGCTCGTTGTAAATTCATAGTCGCGGCACGAGGAAGAGACAACAAACAACGACCGCTCTTTCGATTAAGCGAAAACGTCATTTTTCACGCCGCAAATTGTTAGCTGTCGCCAGCTAAACCACATGGAAGAAATATTTATGTTTCCTAATGGAAAAAAATCATCATCTTACGACAAGCTGAAAAATTTTATTACCTTGATTAAAAGTAGCAAAATAGAGGAACGTTTATGATCTATATTCAGAAAAGTAAATAACTATCTATCAATGGTGCCGTGATATCTGATGCATAAAATTACGCACTGAGAATCTTAATTTTAATTGCCAACTTTAGACTCCGCAGGCTACGCAGCTGTCTTATTATTAATCGGCCCGATTGTTATGTTCAATAAAGCTAAACGCGACGCGCAATAGAAATGATTGAGCACGACCGTATATATTCTTAGTTAATATAGCATCACAGCAATTTACGGCTGTTGAATGATTTCTACTGACAGCGGACTATTAATATCGAAGATAGATTGCGCACTTGTTGTAACATCACCGGTGTATTTCGAGAAGGATCTTTTTTCAAAGTTCCTGACCACCGATGTAGCTACGTTGGATGGTAACTTACTGGGTGGTCAATGTCCGGGCGCCCACTACTCATACTAGTCGAAGCGGAATCGAGTCAAAGACAACGCATGGAAAAGAAAAAAAAAAACAGAAGAAAAACGCGAACTTGCGCGTCAACCGTACGGTATCTCAATGAGTATGCGGCAAATATTATGACAGAGGACACATGAGTGCGTGTTTTGCAGTTTATGTGACGTGTATGAAAGTCGCTGATCATATGGGGAAGAGTTGCGGAAGAGTGCCGCTGCATAAGATAAAATCGAAATCGAAATAACTTACGTCGATAATGGTACTATGTATACACGGACATCTAAACTATCGTCAGAAAATAGCAGATTATTTCCAGATCGCTGAAGAAGAGTAACTAACGGGTTTAGAAGAAAATAGATAGAAAGGGAGGAAAAAAAAGGAAAGAGATGCAGAAGAAACAGAAGCACGCTTGGTAGAACAGAGGGAGAACAGGAATTCTTCTTGCGATGGAATGAGGAAATTACGAGGAGGAGGAAGCGACAGCGAGCCTCGGATGTCACCAGCGGCTGGTCCACGTCAGGCGTATCGCAAACGGGACGACACGCTTCGTGGATGTTGCATGGTTGGGGTTAGAACTGGCAGAACATTCGCCGTGAACTAACACGGAGGCATTTGCGTCATGTGTATTCGCGCGCGTGTATTTAGATTAAGACCTCCTATAAGCTTGGATCGGAGAGATCGGCGACCTCCGCGATATACCACGAGAAGTAAATCCCATTAATAGGAAAAGAAGAAAAGGTCGAACTGTCAAAACATCAAAACGATCTAGAATTTTTTTTCTCCATTCCATAGCGAGATGCGGGCGTGGGAAGGAATAAAATTGATTCAGCTATGTGAAAATCACGCGGAGATGTATATACGTTTGTGATTTTATCGATTACAGAAATTCACATAAGATAATTGTTCACGGAATTATGGAATTTAATTTTTCATCCAACTCTATCTATAGAACGTAAATATGAGATATGATTATCACAATGTTCCGTTATGCATTTCTCAAAGCTTTGAACTATAATTCTCCCAAGGCGCACTTAAAACATTATTTCCATTATTATATTAATTATGATAGAATTATCATAACTCGGTAATTAGTCTAGATCTGCTATTAGCAAATCGGAGCTCATTAGATTGTTAATGTTGCTCACATTGTTATCGATGCAATCGTCCCTTAATGCGCCACATCATCTTTCGACTTCTTCTCTCTGAGACTCGTACAAATTATACGAGAAGATTCCACGGAGTAAAGAGCTTTTGCACGCACAGCGAAAAATTTTTAAACATCAAAGTAGTTCCTAGCCTCTTTTACAGGATGCGAATTTTATACATGGAAGAAGTACATAAAGTCATAAGACTTGGAATCATGAAAGGCGTGTTTAGGGAATAAAAAAGTACCTCGACTAAGTCGCAAAGATGCTTAACTTCACTGCGAATGTTCTCGCGAGTGAACATTAATACTTGTAAATATGGCTGTGCAAATTGCAAAAATTACCGATGCTTGACTGAATATAGCGGGTTAGACCCTGACTCGCAGGGCATACCTACTACCTACCTCATAACGTTGGTCGAGAGGTCGAGGCTCGTTAAGTCGGCAATGTAATCTACGACATTACGACGTCTAATCGTCTCTAATACGCTGCGTCGTACTCAAATCCCCCGTCCGCGGCTGAAACACGGAAGGCGTCGAATACGCCCGTAGGGACTTCGTAGACCCCAAAGATTGAAAACCTAGGCGATGGCTTTTGCGACGTTGGTTCATGGAATTCTGCATGCAGCATAGCAACGACGACGACTGTGGGAAACGGGAAATTTACTCGGAAGACTCTCGCGTGGGTCGGGTTAATACGTGTAGAATACGTGTAGGACACTGTCATTACGCTCGCCATGATGTTCATCTTACGTACACACGATGGTCGCTAATGGATGGACTATGTCGATCAATTATGGAAAATTGGAACGAGATGAAGATGAAGCCATGTTTTAGTCGTAACTGCGAGACATGATTCTACTGTATGTTTCGTGGTTTTGTTAAATTATATATAATTATATTCGCAAAATTGTATATGTACAAAAAATTTCATGAAATCTGCTAAAAAGAAATAAAAAGAAAAAAATAAAAACATTTGCTCAATTTCTAGAATTATTATGATAATATATAAAGCAACAGGCAATTTAAAAAATTATTGCTTATTCGTAGTATAAGTTGACAAATTCACACACACACACACACACACGCGCGCGCGCGCACTCTCGTACGAGAATGAAACCCACTGACCTGCACAAATAATTAGTGATCTCATTTAATGATTTTCATCATGTAGTGTATCACGGTAACAAGACAAACGGTAACGATGAACGAAAAAAGGAATTCCTCGTTAAAGAAGTTCCTCGACAAACAAGGACAAGTGCCCACATCCGACCTACAATTTCTCAAAACATCAGTTCCGAACATTGACTTATCGTCATATATGTTAAAGACTCGTTGTCAAGACCGTAAGCACTTTAATGCAGTACAGTTATGTGATACGAGCCCGGTATATATCATAACTGTACACCTAATGGAGATACACGATTGTGGAGATTGGACACGGTTTTGCCAGACCCGGGCGAGTTACCGACCTCGTGCGATCATCTCACGCTACGAGAGAGCAGAGAATGCTTTCCAGCATTCGACGCAATCCATTTAACAACGAAATAAGCGGACGCGAAGCTCGGTAGTTCAGTAGTTTAATATTGACGTACAATCCGAACTTCACAACGCGGTACATAAAGCAAATTCTTGCATTCAATAGACCGAGAACGCGGAATCTACGTTTCTTCGTTGGAAATTCCGAGAATGTGACTTTGAGAAGGAAACTCTGTGCATTTGAGGACATTCAAATGTGTTTCTAATGTGTTTCTCGAGAACAAGAATCCAATAGGTAAACGACAATTATACTTGTATGTGCATAGTTGTACAAGCATTAAATTACGCCATTAACATTTCTAAATATCGCGATAAAGATAAAGTGCTGTTACGCAGGCGGAATGTCTAATGTAGTTTTTTTTCTACAAGATAAAAGAAATTTATGTAGTTTCTCGTTTACTTAAAAGAGGATTTTATTTGCGAATTGTTATTAAGTTGTTACAGAAAACGCTATTCTCGGAATAAACGATAGGCTGGCGAACCGGGAATTAGCGCGTCTTGAAAGCGCGAGAAGTCACACGGTGCTACCGCCACTCTCGGTGCATTGTTCAAGGTCGTCCAAGGACGTTCCCGAGGTCCTTGGACTCGAGAAACGCTCGTAACAAACTGGTCCCCCTCGACCTTCGACGCATCGCGGCGTGGCCGTTGAAAAGAAGGCGAGTCGAGAGCGGATGTGTTGCGAGAAAATGCAAGGCCTGCATTATTACTTTCCTTTATCTCTCTTCCACACCGGCCGGAGCCGCAGTTGCACTTCATGTGCACCTCTATACCTCTTGGGCACATCCCTCCTAGTTTCCCTTTTTATTCCGCCGACAAATACGAGCGCACGGTATAAAGACGATAAAATCGAAGGATCGCTGCTCTCAATTTGCTTCTTTGTCGCTCCGTCCCATCCCATTTTTCTTCGGTTACTCTCAAGATTCTTCTTCACGGGGCTTACCCGTTTCCGGTCATCCTGCCGTTACACGCCTACCCATGATATTCTTCCGGGCTTCTCTCTTGTCCTAAAGGATCGTGCGAATCGGTTCAAGCTTAATATTTTATAATTTAGCTCTTCTTATGTCATCCAATATTGTGTAAATTATACGCTTAACAGCGTCTCAAGTTTTCATCAATTTAATAGTCTTTTCTTTTCAGGATTAACACTTGTCACGCAGCTGTCCGTGGTCCTAGCGATGACTCGCATATATCGCAATCTGCGATATAATTATAATTGTGTACGCGGTAATTTTGTATGCTAATTATAATCGCACGAATGCATGAAAGTTTCTTCCTTTTTTTTTCTCCTCCCTCAGATTCTTGTCATCCCTTTCTTGTGCCGCGCTTCGGCTTTTTCTCGCTACCCTGATTCTTCTCCTCGCGGCTTCTCGACCAAGATATTCCTTTAGCCTGCTGACTAATAATATAAAACGGCCGATCCTCTCCGATGTATTATGCCGAGGTACAATTCACGCACGAGCGGGCATCGTAAGGGGGTCTCTCAAGAGGAGGCTCGGCAGGATGGAATCTGGTCGAACGTGTGTCACGGCCGACACGGCGCGGCGCGCATCGCAACATTCGCGACCGGTGCATGAGAAGTAGGAGGCGTCGTCGCGAGAAAATCATTTCGAATTACGTAGCGGCGATGCGATTCTATCTGCAATGTATGGTCAGCGTAAAGAATCGTTCGCCGTTGTGCAATGTCGTCTTGCATATTATATGGAGGCCTCCCGGCGTAGATTGGACCGCGATCGCGCGGCAAGATAATGAAGTTGTACTTATTTGAAAACATTGCCGGAATAGAACCGCGGAATAAATGCACGTACAGTTCGAATTATATCGCTGTTACATTTTATACCGTCTCGCTCCTCGACACGTACGACTGTGTTTGACAGCAAGATACAACTCCACGCGAGTGACACGCGATGGTTTATCGTCATACCTTAACGCGCGAAATTATCGTGGAGATGCGCTTCGAAGTGTCGCGGATATTCTAAGAAAGAGTAATAAGCGCGTCTTAAATTCATATAATGTCTTTAATCAAAAATATACGAAAGAGATTCTAGGTCTTCTTGTATATTAAGATAACAAGAAGACCTCTAGAATCTCTTTCGTATATATTTTTTATTTTATTAAAAATTAAAAATTGTTATTTTATAATGGTCAAAGTTAGATCTTTAATGATTAAATAATTCAATGTGAATTACATATATACTATATACATATATACACATATATACGCATATGCATATATACTATACTTGTAATTGACAAGTAATTTTTAATAATTTGATGCTCAATCAGACATTACATTAGAAAGAAGTTAATGTGCTGGAAAACTGTAAATAAATTTATTGCAAAAAATATAATCTCTTGCATTCCGTGCGAGCGTTCTAAGTCTTTAGATTACTTTGGCCAGGAGGCTGATATAAGATAAAACAGTTTCATTTATGAATTATATCGTCTTATAAATGTATTATTTGTGCAATAACAACCGTAGAAGCTCGTAGACATTTTAGTTATACCCGATTCTTTGACTAATCTGTATACGTTTTCGTGATGAATGTGACGGTTTATCATGCGAATAAGATACGCGCTAAGAAAAACTACATAAATTGATTGTAGAGATGGTTAGATGTCAGTCGAAAGAGATTACTGCGAAAGGTGTGATAGAGATTCGTAACGGCTCTTGCGGTGTGCGTTCGATCGACGAACGTAACTTCCCCTCGTTATAAAGTACCTCCTCGAAAACGACACTTCTCGCGTAATCGTCCGCAACGTTGCTACGCAGCTTCCTGTGGGCAACATAAATCTCCTCGCTTCCTCATATAAATTACACTGGGGGATGCTGAAGTGGCCGATGGGGTCCCAGATGTAATATCACGACACTTTGCGATAATCTTCTATGGTTCACTAAGCCGTTCCGTAATGTCATCAATTTATATCGACTCCGGAAACGATTGCCGCTATATGATGTTAATTGCGTTCGATGTTCACAAGAAGGATTGAAACTATATGATATTTCATTGACACTGCCATACTGATAAATTAACCCGTTAGAAACTTGCGTTTTGTATTTCTTAGGCGTTAACTACATAACATTCCATATGGGACATTCCATGGAGTATATCAAGACAAAAAAATATTCATAAAATAAATAATCTGAATATTAAAATTCAAATGAAATTAATTCAATCTGATTATTCTGCGCATTTTAATGTGCATTTTAATGTGCCTATAATTTTCGTTTACGATCATGTTTTTTTCCCCTCTTCTCTTACGCGATGTGTCCCCAAGTTTTTTACGTCAAAAGAAATTTACACTGGCGACCGGGAAAATAATCATCGTGTCAATTAATGACGGGACTGCACCGTCGCGTCATGTAATCTCTCATCTGACGTGAAGATAAATCTTATTTAAATGAGTAGCACGCAGGAGGCGAGGAAAAAACGGTACCGTTTTGTGCTCGAGTGTCGTGTGTGAATGTTTACTCGCTCAAAAAGTCGTTTCGCCATCCGGTTTACTCTCGCACGCTCGTCGCTTGTTACCTTTCCATATACCTTCCGCTCCTCTTCCTGTTTGTTTTCAACTTTCCGTGTCATTCTACCATCGTCGATTTTGCACTAGTCGCTTCCGCGTGTGCATCTCTCTCCTCCCCCCCTCTCTCTGTTAAAATGAACGTCGATGATTCAGTATGTATGACACGATGATACAGTATATTTATCGTTTATAAAAAAGCATAACAACGATTAAGAGTAAGTAAATTGGATCTCTATCTACAATAAATAAGAATTCAATTATAATTAAATTCTCCATCGTTGGGGCACAACACACATACACATTCTAAATATACCTATGCAAAATTCCTATAATTTCCTGTAATCACTTACAATTTTCTGTAATCATGCGAAGAATCTCCCAGAATAGAATTTTTCCCTCATAGCTTCACATCGATATGGACTAATAAATATAATCAACCGATAATAAACACATAAACACATTGCCTCAGAAAGTTTTAATGCAACGTAAGTAAGAGTTACGTCACTACAAGGGTTCATAAATCGTCATTCGCGACGCGCGCGACCATTTCTCTCTCTCTCCATTCTCTTCTACTTCTTTCCCTTTCTTTTTTTCTCTTCTCTTCATTCTCATTCCCGTCGTCTCCCGTCATCGTCGTGCATCCAGGCTGAGTTAAATTGGCATGAAGCGTGACCGGTGTCCACTCTTCTCTTCCTCTTCTCTTCCCTCCCGGTTCATTCTTTATTTCTTTTCTTTCTCTCTCGCCACGATTCACCTCTCGCGTTCTTCTCGCCGCTCTGCGCAGCAGTAGCTTCCGTATCGCGCTTTAATTACGATCGAGATCCCGTTTTTTTACAGTACTTTTATTAATTGAGGGGCCCCCGCGTATGCGTACTGTTCTGAGCGCGCGTGCACGCTCGCAACAATGCAATGTGTACACACACTTACCGAAGCCACGCGTCCCACCGTAACAAAAGACGATTACGGTACCAGATTCACGTCGCGGATCCTCGCGCACCGGCGACAATCAAACATTCAGTGTAAAATCCACAATTATTTTCTGGACAACATTACCCGCTCATAATCAAGATCAAACTCGTGAGCTTGCTCTTAATTGCATCCGCGATGTGATAAATAGTAACATAGCTCTATGAACGACGATAAAAGATAAAATGCTTATATAAACAAATTTATATCGTAAGAAAAATATTTTATTCTGCACACTTGAAATTACATGGAATAATAATCAGAAAATGGTAAGTCAGATATTTTCATAATAAGTGAAAGAACCATCGCGGTAGAACAGATTAAAATTTTTATGATAGCTGATGTATGTAATAATTTGCATCGCACATGAAAGGAAATTAACTCATCGCCTTTAACAGTCAATTCAAGTTCAAGGTTCAATTTACAAGCGATTATGTGAAACAAAAGAATCGCCCTGCGATAAAATGTATCTATTATGGCATCTCATTCATTATGATAACACGTCTTTCCTATCTTCCTGTTTTCGTTCGGTATATAATCGCATAGTTAAGTTTGTAATTTTAAAACAGTATTCTAATCCGGAAAGGGCATAATAATTTAATTTATACACGAAATATCTACTGTATAAAAAAATCTTTAAGTAGCACATACTTTTTTTTCAATTGCTTTTAAAAATTTGATTGTTCTCTTTTTTCAATATTTTTTAATTGATGCACGAGTTTGAAAGCATTCGTATTTAATGAGAACTATAACAATACATTTATTTCATAACATCCGACAGCTCAGAATGGATTTATTGTCGGAAAGATGAAAAGAAATTTGCAACTTTCGCACGGAAGGCTTCCGCGCAAGCGGCACATCCTCCTTTTTTTGCCAGCAAATTATTCGATTGTTTCGCAATCTTAACGATGTAAATAATTGCTTTCTGGTCGCACGCCCCGTTCGTATTTTAGATCGCGAGATGTCAGTTAACGAACTACGATCCTGCAAATAGGATGCTATGCAAATGATTCTAACGTTCTACATGGATTATAGTAGATAAATGCCGTCGGAATCAGAAACTTCCTTCCTTGTTGATATAATCCCATTAACATAAGATAATGAAGAAAATGGGTGTAAATAGGAAAAACTTAAATAGAGTGCTTAAATAGAGTGCTAAATTAACACATGATAGGTGTGTAAATGAATATGTTTCCCTAATGATACTAACTATCCTCTAAAGCTGAACAATGACAATAGAATTTTATGCCTTGTATACGTTGATTATCTCATGAGTATGCGTGTCTTATAGATTCTCGGAAAGATTCTCGCTAGTGTTCTTTCTTCTATCAAAATCGGAAGTTTTACCGGAACAAACATAAAGCTTCAGAAGAATGATATATACAATGGTGTTATAATAAGATATCATTTAACAGAATAACGGCTGAAAAGAATCAGTCTAAAAATATTCTAAAGGATAGAACGCTAACTGATTGTAAGCCATAAAATATTGAACAATGTAGGAATGAAACTTTGTGTACGAGCTGAAAAATTCTTTTGCTGAATATATGACAATAATTAAGTCTAAATATTATGCTATTAATGACTGAAAATGTATTAATAAGTAAGATTCGCGTTATTTGTTTTGTAGAAAATCAGAAAATAAATAAGTACGGTTATGAAAAAATATTTTTTTTATAATCCTAATAATGAAAAAGGATCTGTAATATATTTTATTAATTCTATATTCTAAACTTCCAAAGCAATCTTTATATTATTTGGCTAAGAATGCACTCTTATCATATTTACTTGCGCAAAGAGTGATTGTTAAATCACTCTTTAATCATAATTTACTCTGACAAGAGCGATTACTATAATTTCGTTCATATAATTTACATGGCTTGCTAAAGATCGTACCTATACTTTGGCATCTCAATTAGAAGTCGGACCGTAATTATCCTCTTATCATTTGAAACGCGCCACGCGTCTGTCTGATCGGTACATAAAAAATTCCGAGGGCAGAGGTCAATTATTCTTAAGAGGCGGCCGCGCTTTCAGAAGTTTCCTCGCGACTGACGTTTCCGCCGGATCGATAATTGCTGTCACCTCGCGTTTATGCATTCTGTACAGTAGTGTACAGTCTCGCATCGCGAAACGTTTGGCTGTTTCTAAGCACGAACCTAGGAAGAGATACTACTGGCACGTGACGGATCGCATTGAAGTATCTCTTTGATATATGAAGACCGACCGGCGTAGAAGATTCAGTGAATCTTTTCAGCGACGAGAATAAAGCGAATACATTCCGCCACATTTTGATAACGGTAACACGAATAAAAGAATTTCTTTAATCAATTTCTCCATGATTTAGATTGAAATGCATACCGCGTTTAAAGACGCGCCAGAATTGTCACCAACCGTGCCCTCATTGCAATACACGAGGTATGTCACGGTTTGGATAATTGCTTTCGTGAAGATGATAATTATTACGCGAAAAATTTTTTTGCACTAATGTAGACCGACTATTTAGACAGGAATTTCTATGGACTCTTCACTATGGATTCAGTTAGAATCCTTCTAGAATTATTCAAGCATCATCGCTCAGGAAAACTACTGAGTTCTCGTTAGACTTGAGTGGATCCTCCCATTAATAAAGAAAAAAGCGACGAACACGACACGTCGCTGCCTATCTATAGTAATTGTTGGCCAATATATAACTTAACACGCTGCGTACATATTTTTATTCATTTAATGGTTAAGGCTATGCATTTCTAAATAGTTAAATCAAATACAGTTATCTGGAAGAAAATGAAATCGCCATAAAATGGAGTCACGTTGTATGCTCGATTCAAATAAAACTTTATTATAGTTCATCGCAATGAATACAGATAAAATTGGCTTTGCATACACCGGGTCTCTGATGTCAAATCAAATGGTATTCGCGTAGAAACGAGTTGTATACCGTTATCGCGTCAGCTAGCACAATTTTCTGTGCTTGTTCATGGCACAGCACAGGAAAATCCTTTAAGAATCATAGGAATGCTTCCAAATTATCAAAGGTCTATGAAGCGATATAAAGACATATTCTATTCTCTCTCTCTTTCGCTTGATCTTACAACTATTACGGACCGCTACACAATTCAACTACTGCTTCTTCATTCCATTTGATTGGAGAAAACGAAATTGGCCCAAGTAATAATAATTTTCGAATTTTATTTCTTCGCGTCTGCACTGTTCACTATTTTCATTATTTTATCCGCTCCCATGTCAAAGCGAAATCTTCTGTAGAATAGCCGAGGAATTTCTGAACATTGTACGTCTGTGATCACTCGCTCATGATCGAATAATCTCCAGATCATACGGAAGGGAGTCGAGGTACTTAGATTGCACCTGGCAAGCTTGGTCCTGGGAGCTTAAATCGACGCGGATGCCGGACGAGAGGGCAGCCGTAAAGTCGGATTAATCTCCGGCAATTTATGGAGCATTATCCGCCGACCTTCCGGTACGCGAACAGCTATTAAGGTAAGATGAATGTACACCGCCGAGGGGGGCGAAACGGGAAGAGGACGAGCGAGACGCTCGCAGGATGAACAGGACACCCGCGTGTGCGTGTATGCGCTCGTAAGTGCGTGTAGATTCACGCACATCGCAGTTGCGTGTCGCTCATACCTCATTCAATTGTGAATACCGTCACGACGAGACGCGTCTTGTACGCACCTGAAAAAATGCGTTGGTTACGCGTATTAACTCTGAGGCACGCAGGTACATGTGCGACTACGAGCATTTCGGAAGCGATTGGCGGAACATGATAGAAACAAAATATGTAAATAAGGATCATAAACACAAGTTCATAAACGGGGGGATAATACGTTCGCCAGGAAAAAGAGGATCGAGGACAGGTTTGGCTTTCACAAAGTCGATTCGTCATTAAAACGTTATTCCAGATAAAAAATCATAATAAGCTCAATATCACAGTAGAAATTATTTTAGGAAAAATTATTATCGTGTCAAGAATTCATAAAATTTTCTTCAATTGTACCGAACGATATTATAATTTTTCCAAAAGTGAACTTCCGTTGATTGTCGTCTTCGTCTTATTATAATTTTGTATTTTATCTGAAATGGGTCAACCATAACGTATATTAAATAAATGGAGAATGTATAAATCGATGAAGCTGTTTGTAAAACTTAAAATATGCGATAATAAAACAATCTTGGGAGAGAAAGAAAGGAGGAAAAGGAAGAAACCCCCCCCCCCCCCCTCCCACTCTCGCGTTCAAAAATTAACACACAACCACCGCGGCCCACCGCCACGATTTTGCTCCGCTGTTTTTTGGGCGTCGTTCTTGTTTCTTTTTTTGGCCCCGG
>Ga0157362_1000261_pt1 | contig 16911 bp, 11 predicted proteins | sample AttlaeALBM3_FD_111480 | JGI IMG/M metagenome (GOLD analysis project Ga0157362, IMG submission 111480) | Fungus gardens microbial communities from leaf cutter ant in Ribeirão Preto, State of São Paulo, Brazil - Atta laevigata ALBM3 | ecosystem: Host-associated > Fungi > Mycelium > Unclassified ... | reverse complement strand
TATCAGAACGGGCAGAAAACCTCGTTTCTGTAGGAACACGATACAGATCCAGCCAAGTCCCCCGCACCACAATGTGAAAAAAATTGCGGTGCGTAGGGAAAAGGGACGGATTTCACTCAGTTTTTTGGTGCTCACTAGCATGTCATCTCCCACGTCTGGAGCAAGTGAAAGACCTTATTCATCCCTTGACATGAGGCAACCGTAATCCACCCCCCTCTCAGACCGCTTTTACGGGCCCTGGATAGGCTTGCACGAGAGGGTCGTGGGTCAGGAGCGTCAGACCCTCCACAAGGGCCTGTGCGACCAGAATACGGTCAAATGGATCACGATGGATTTCGGGCAGGCCTGACAGGGCCACCGCATGGCGGCTCTTAATCGGCAGTTCCTCGTAGTCGTTCTCGATCAGACCGCGTCGAAGCAGATGGGGATCGACCTTGAAATCGGCGCGTCCCAGCCCGGCCTTGATGGTGATCTCCCACAGACTGGCAGCACTGAAAACGAGAATATGATCTGGATCAGATAGAAGGGACCGAGCTTCTGTAGAAAGTCTGTCCGGGGCACCTGCGGCCCAGAGTAGGAGATGGGTGTCGAGTAGGAGCTTCATACTGGACCATCGAACAGCGTGGTGATGCTGTCCTGACCCATCTGATCAAAATCATCGGGCACCTGGATCTGGCCCGCCATGAACCCCAGACGTTTCTTCGCAGCGCCTTCAGGAGCAGAAATCGGACTGACCCGCGCGATCGGTTTGCCGGATTTGGCAATGATGAAGCTTTCGCCCTTCTGGGCATCTTCGATCAGCTTCGATAGATGCGTTTTGGCTTCGTGAATGTTAACCGTTCGCATAATGTACTCCCAACCTGGTCCACAGGACTTAGTCTTATAAGGTTCCTTACGTAAGCTCAACTACTGAACGTTGCTACGTGTGATTTTGATCGGAGCATCTTATTTCCAAACAGTCTTAGACAGATGCAGCCCTAGAATGACCATAGGATTATTCCGCTCTTCAAAATTCTGAGGCGTTAGAAGGTTAATTATAATAGTTAATAAGTTAAGCCTCTGGATAACGTTCATAACCCATTGATAGCACAATCTTATTATTCAATGTCCGTTCCTGAAGTGTCGGCAAACTGTTCCTGAAGTGTCGATCCGCTCTCGCCGTTGTTGATAATACTCAGAGGAATGAACCTAGATTTGTGATGTTGTCTTAGAAAAACTTCAGATCACGCAATTCTAGACTACGTCCACACTCGTAAGCCTACGCTCTCACTGAGCACCGACACTTCGGGAACGCTTTTTGGCAGGATTGGCGGAGACATGCATTTCCTAGCGTCCTAACAAATGTCGGTTCTGGACGTCATAACGACGTACAAAGCCGATGAAGGCTTGTTGGTAGTTGGCTGGAGTTCGCGCTGGATCGGCGTCGAGCCAGTGACGAAACTCTTGGTGTAGGACTTGGAAGTCCCATCCTGGAAATTCGGTGCGCAGGATTTTCAGGGTCGCTGCCGTCACGTCCCGCTCAGCCACCGGAACCGTGGGGTGAGCGTCACTCGGCGTCAAAAGCATTTCTGCCTCACGTGCGATGTGTGCAGGCCTCCTAGAGAGACGAGCGGTTAAGTTGGAAGTTGCAGGATCAGGTCCAATCTGAATCCGCTGCATACGAAGCAGGGGTTCATGTCTATCAGCTGGTTCTTCGAGTGTAAGGCGGTAGCCTGGAAGATCATTGCGTTCGACCAATTTAGCGATCTCGAACTTGAAGCGCCGATACACACCCTCGGCACCGGATTTTTCAAACAGGGTCGGCAAGGAAATTGCGAAGCCGCCTTCTCCCGCCCCACCTGCGTGCTTGCGTGCCACCTTATAAAGCCAACGCTCGCGACCGCCGGAAATATCGAAATACGCCCGGTCGATCGACAGGACGCCGCCAGTCATTAATACGCCTTCATAAAGCCAGTTGGACAGTTCAAGTGTCATGCCACGACTGCGTTCGGTACGCTCGTCGACCAGCTGTGACCAGCCATCTAGCCAAGAAAATGTGGCCTCACGCCGGTTCTCAGCACGGATGTTGGTCTTGACGGTGGTTGCGACCAATCGGTCCAACGATTGGCCTAGCAATTCATAGGCACGGCCGGTGGTCGGGCGACCTATGGCACGCAGTAGGTCATAGGGCATTAGATGCAACGTGCGCGGTATATCATTGATGCCACGACGTGCCATGTCCGCGAGTACGCTAACACAATAGATTAGAATATCGGCGTCCCAGATTGTTGCCATGCCGTAATCCGGATTAGCCGAGACATGAACCCATTGCTTGCCGTCAGGGCTGCGGTAGTCGATCGGCTTGATACGCTTCGTCTTAGCCAAACTGAAGAACGGTCGTTCCATTATCTCGCGTTGGTCGCGAAATGCCAGATCAGCCAAGTATGGTAGGAAAGGATCCAGATATGTCGAGGCCCCGGGGCTCGGTTTGATCATCTTAAAACACTTCCTCGGGGAAAGAATGGATTGCAAAACTGTCGAACACCGACAGTCAGAAAAAAGTTTCCCCGGGGAAACTGTCATTACCGCCACTCGAGAAATGGACCTAGAAAAGTTTCCCCGGGGAAAGATCATTGCCTTACCCTACGACCGGAAGCATCCAAATCAGCCAGCGCCTGACGCAACGTGGCTACTAGTTCCTCATTATCGGCACCAGAAGCGGCGTGCAGCCGCACGGTAACCCCTTGCCGGTTGATAGACTGAATAGTCAATGCAGGGCGTCCCAATTGAGAGTTGTATGTCGCTACACTTGCGGATGGGACTTCATCGGGTGCGCTCCCTGCTGCAAGCAAGCGGCGCAACACTTCAGCCGCCGGAATTGGCAATTCATCCTGCCGCCGCGCGGCGGCTTGTTCATTAGCCAATGTGCGGGCAGCCTGTGTTATCCGCTCCGCCGCATGATGTTCATCGAGTGCCCGCGCCAACGTATAGGCCGGCTTCAGCAGCACAACATCCCATGACGGAAAGGCCGCGAGCACTTCGTCAGGGATACGTGCAACCTGCAGCATTTTTGACAACCAGCCTTCGGAAACCCGCAGGCGTTCGGCCATCCGCTTCTGCTTGCCACCATAGTGCTGTATTAGCGCAGCAGCATAATTGCGGGCACGGGCAACATCTGAAACGTCTCGCCGGGCTCGGTTTTCAAGATCGGCCAACCTGAAGGCAGCTTCATCGTCAAGCGTTGCCACTTGGGCGACAAATTGCATGTCAGGATAGGAATGCGTCCGCAACCAACTGATCGACCAGTGCCGACGTGTGCCAGCAATTACCTCATAATCGTAGTGGGGATCATTGCTGATCCGACGCACCACCGCTGGCACCTTTTGCCCACCTTCGGCGATAAGCGAGTCAATCAGGTCGGCGCAACTAGCTTCCGAAAGCTGGTCATATAGACGAGCATTGCCGGGCCAGACACGAACGCGTGCCGGATCCAACAAGAGTTGTGTAACCTGGCGTACTTCACCGGACTGTACGCGTGCGAGAGCCGATTCCCGGTGCAACAAAGTCGAAGCGCGTGCGCGTTCGACAACTGGGGCAGGAGAAATTGCATCATTAGTTGGATCGTCCTTGAGCAGATCTGCGAGATAAGAGTTTTGCTTACGCGACATGATCGAGCTCCATCGATCGAGGTAGAGGAAGAACGGTCTTAGCCTGCGACATCGAACACCTCTTCTTCTCGGGCCGGGGGGACGCGCCCCCAGCTCTGCCGCACCAATTGTTCAACTTGGCCCAACGCCTCATCGAGATTAGCGCGGCACCGCTTGTGTGTCTTCGCAGTGCCGATGGGCTTTTCCAGTTCATAGATCGTCATCATGCGAAGGGAGGCGTGACTAATCTCGGCAGAGTCCAAAATTGGTACCGCCAGCAGAGCCGGTCCAAAGGTTTGCTCCATAATTGAGCGGATCATGGCGTGCGAAGGATCATTGCCGTCAAATTTCGAGCAGATCAACCGTATGAAGTTGTAGTCTAATGAAATGCCAGCGCCGACTAGTTGCTGCAGTACCTGATCCATCATGGAAAGGAATTGCACAGTTGAGCAGAAATCTGGCGTTGTTGCCGCAAGCGGCACTAAAAGCGCATTGGCGGCCTGCATTACTGCTAATGAAATGGTGCCGAGGGCAGGAGGCGGATCCAGCAGCACAATATCGTAGGCTCGGGCGAGCTCAGCGAGACCCTGTTTCAGCTTGCGGAAGCGGGCAGCCAGTACCGACTGTCCATCGCTACCAGCCGCAGCGAGCTCATATTCAACGTCAAATAACTCGAGATTAGATGGAATTAAGTCAACATTGGGCCACGGTGTCCGTTTGACTGCATAAGAGAGATCTGCTTGCGTTGGATCAATTGAAAGATACGGGTAAAGCGTTTCTTCCCGACTGATATTGAAATGGGGATTAAAACCGAATAACGTGGTTGTTGTTGCCTGGCTATCGCAATCAACTACGAGTACTCGGTAACCTTGAATTGCAAGGTAGTGAGCGAGGTGGGTGGTTACGGTTGATTTACCGACACCACCTTTAAAATTCTGCACCGCAATGATGGCGGGAGCGTCAGGAGACGCACGCCGTGGCGAGGCGCCTAACACATCGCGCATGTGTAGCAATTCGGCGATACTATAGCCGAGACGACGGCCGGTTTCCGAAGCTGGAGGTGGGGGAAGGCGCCCGTCGTCCTCCGCCATACGGATGCGGTTGGTGGAGCAGTCTAGCAACTGGGCAGCATCGGCAATGCCAATGCGCACATTGAGTCCTTTGCGGCTATCAGGGAGAAAAGCCTTACGGCGTAGTCGCTCGATCATGCGCTCGCCAGCCTCAGCGAGATCACCGATCTGACTGACGATTGAATTCATTACAGCCCCTCAAGAGTGATTTGAACGATACCAAGAGAAAATATCGTCCATATCATTCAAAAAGGCAACGCCTTTGATGTTTGTTGTAATTCAGATGCTTAATTTCGGGGCCTACTGATATTCAGAGGCATCAAATTCTGCGCGCATGCTAATCGACAGAAAATGCTATGCTGGTCTCCCTGCGCCTGCATATCCCGTTCATTACACACCTGTAATGTTGTATCTCCATGCCTTTCGTTTTGACATCGGATCGATGCATCTGGTAAAAGATTTCTAGTTTAAAGCCGTGTCAATGGAGGCACTGGCCTCACAAGCATCATGATCGAATTCAGGGTCAAGGGCGGCCCTGATGCCTTGAGGGCTTGGTGGATTGCGCTATCGCGCATGCTGCCATTCGGGAACTGCCTTGGACAGGTCATTCTTTAAAGCCGGCCACCTGCCGACACTCATTGCTGCTTTCCTGTATTTCGACGTTTCTTTTATGGTCTGGGTGCTACTCGGTCCTCTAGGCATTGCTATCTCTCATGACCTGCATCTTAACGCAGGTCAGAAGGGATTTCTGGTGGCGATGCCGGTGCTGGCAGGCGCCGTTTTTCGTGTCGTGCTTGGCGCCTGCGTGGATCTCTTTGGTGCGCGCCGAAGCGCGATTGCAGCACAGGTCACTGTAATTTTGGGATTGATCGTGACATGGTTTGCGTCGCCCTCCTCATATGTGGCGATGTTCCCACTTGCCCTTCTGCTAGGGATAGCAGGTGCGTCTTTTGCTGTGGCACTGCCGTTGGTTTCGGGCTGGTATCCCCCCCAGTATCAGGGGACAGCTCTGGGCATAGCAGGCGCCGGGAATTCCGGCACCGCCTTTGCAGCGCTGGTTGCGCCTGTTCTTGCAGTCAGGTTCGGCTGGGTGAACGTCCTTGGGCTCGCGGTCATACCACTCACGGTCGTGCTGATCGTGTTTCTAGCAATATCCCGAGAGCCACCCCATCGCCGCTCGAGCGGGAGGCTGTGCGCTTGGGGGCCTTTGCTGCGTCGGTGTGATGCCTGGATCCTGATGGGATTTTATGCCGTAACCTTTGGCGGGTTCGTTGGTCTGGCCTCGTTCCTGACCATCTATTTCAACGACCAGTACGGCCTCAGGCCTGCGACAGCGGGGTTCTGTACCGCCACAATTGTATTCGCAGGGTCTTTCGTGCGACCGCTGGGGGGAGCGCTGGCCGACCGGATCGGGGGAACCCGTGCTCTGTCTATCCTCTTTGCCGCCGCCTGCATCATCTATCTGTCGATCGGTATCGGGCTGCCGTCTCTTCTGCTTGCACGGAGTGCCTTTTTTGTCGGCATGATGGTTCTGGGTCTTGCAAATGGTGCCGTATTCCAGCTCGTGCCGACCCGTTTTCCGCAATCCGTGGGGATCCTGACTGGACTTGTCGGCATGAGCGGCGGGATTGGCGGGTTTTGTCTGCCGGTTCTTCTGGGGACCATCCGTCATGCGACAGGGGGATACGGGGCGGCTTTTCTGGTGTTTGCCGCTTTCTCGTTATTCGGTCTGCTCTCTGTATGGCTGGCTCATGCGCGCTGGGCGTCAACCCGGAGCCTCGCTTCCGGCGGGCGTATATGAGGGGGTGGCTTTGTACGCTGTCGGCTCTTCCGGTCTTTCTCGCACTGCCTGCAGCACAGGCCGCTGCCGGGCCGTATGGTATCTTCAGTACGGGCGATGGCGCGGCGGCGGGTTTTGGGACGGTTGGCGGGGTCGGACAGGTCTCCTGGGCACAGGACTGGTCCACGATCACGACGACACCTAGTCAGAAGCACCCGCGCGACTGGTTCTCCCGTCTCAAGCATGTCTCCCTGACAGACAAGGGCGATATCTGGATCAGTTTTTTCGGTGAGGAGCGGCTACGGTATATTTTCGAGAACCAGCCTCTGATGGGGACGGCAGGCAAGACAGATGCCTCCCGTCTGCTCCTGCGCAGCCAGTATGGTGCGGATCTGCATATCGGAAAGCATGTCCGGGTCTATGCCGAACTGCTTCAGGCGTTGGCTGGTGGCTCGAATTATTACGGGTATCAGACCGGTATCCAGCGCGAACGGCTGGACCTGCAACAGGGTATTCTGGAGATACGTGGCACCGTTCTGGGCACGAAGGCAGGTGTCATCGGCGGTCGGCAGGTGTTTCTCGATGCCCCGGTTTCGATGCAGTCCGCGCGTGATCTTACCAATGCGCAGCAGACATGGGACGGGGTGCGCGGCTATGCGATCTGGAAGCGGACACGGCTCGATCTGTTCGACTTTGCACAGACCAACAAGCTGCCTGTCGGGATTTTCTCAGACGGGACGAACTATGCTGCGCGGATGTTCGGTGGGTACAGCTCGACGGCTCTTCCGGGCTTCGGGCTGTGGGGCAAGCCGGGACAACTCTTCGCTGATCTGTTCTATATCGGTTATCTCTTTTCCGGCCCCCTGGCTGCCCAGCCCCTGCTGGCCCAGGGCCGTACGCAGGCCGGATCGACACGGCGTGACAATGTGGGTGCGCGGCTGTGGGGCAAGGCAGGGCCGATCGCGATCAATCTGACAGGCGTGTTCCAGGGCGGGCAGTACCGTCCGGTAGACCGGACCCTGCCGAACCGGGCCGTCCGGGCTTATGCGGTGAATGCGGCTGTTCTTTACGCCGCGTCTGCCAGAGCCTGGAAACCCAGTCTCGGTGTGCAGGCCGATCTGTTTTCGGGCGGCTCCTACCGCACGCAGGGCGAGGCGGTCGGTACCTTTGCCACGCCCTATTTTCCGCTGCCCTATTACAATGACGTGACCCTGTCGCTTACATCGCAAAATCTTGTCGGTGCTGGTCCATTGCTTGATCTTGCGCCGTCATCAACCTTTCATATCAAGTTGCATCTTCCGTTTTTCTGGCGGGAGAGTACCAATGATGCTGTCTATGCTGTTGGAAAGACCTATTCCTGGCGTGACAGACTGTCAGGGGGTTATACTGGTACCATACCCCAGGCACAGGCCGCCTGGAATTTCGCGCCGCACTGGACGTGGACCCAGGATTTCGCGGGCTTTTCCGCCTCGCACGCCATGCTACGGGCCGGTGCCCGTAGCGGCGTCTTCATCATGCAGACCATGATGCTCAAGTTCTGAAAAAGGACATTCCGGACATGACTGACACGACCAATATCATCATCATCGGCAACGGCATGGTTGGCCATTACTGCGCCGAACAGCTCGTCAGTCATGGATTGCACGAGACGCACCGGATCCACGTGTTCGGAGCCGAGCGGCACGCCGCTTATGACCGGGTGCATCTGACCGAATACATGACCGGACAGGATGCTCTTTCCCTGCGCCTGCATGAGGAAGGTTTTCATGACGCGCACGGGATCACGCTTCATCTTGGTGTGGCTGTGACGGACATCGACCGCGAGGCCCGGATGATCCGCACCGGACAGGGAGATTTTCCCTATGGGACCCTTGTGATTGCGACCGGTTCCTATCCGTTTGTGCCGTTTGTGCCGGGCAATTCTGGAACGGCCGGCCTCGTCTATCGTACGCTCGACGATCTCGATGCGATCCGCGTGGCGGCACAGGGTGCGCGGCATGGCGTGGTAATCGGCGGCGGTCTGCTTGGTCTGGAAGCGGCCAATGCGGTCAAGTCCCTCGGGCTGGATGTGGCCGTGGTCGAATTTGCACCGCGCCTGATGCCGGTCCAGCTCGACGAGGAGGGCGGGCGTGCGTTGCGTCACCGGATCGAAACCATGGGGATCGATGTGCGCACCGCGCATGCAACGCAGGCGATCGAGCCGGGGGAAACCCTGCGGCACAGACTGGTCTTTGCGGACGGATCCATGCTGGAAACCGATCTTGTCGTATTTTCGGCTGGGATCCGGCCCAATGATGCGCTTGCGCGTGGTTGCGGACTGGAGACGGGCGCACTCGGTGGGATTGCGGTGGATGACCAGTGCCGCACCAGTGACCCGCATGTCTTTGCGATTGGCGAGTGTGCGTCGTGGCAGGGGCGTATTTTCGGTCTTGTTGCACCGGGCTACACCATGGCGCGTACAGCGGCGGCCGTCATTGCGGGGGAAGATGCGGCCTTTACCGGGGCAGACATGTCCACAAAGCTGAAACTGCTCGGGGTGGACGTCGGTTCGATCGGCGATGCACAGGGGGCCGAACCCGGAGCGACCAGCTATCGCTTTATCGGGGAGGCGGACGGTTCCTATCGCCGTCTTGTGCTTTCAGCCGATGGAAAGCGCATAACCGGTGCCGTGCTGGTGGGCGATAATTCCTACTACGATACGATCCTGCAATTCGTACAAAATGCCATCAGGCCGCCAGCCGATCCGGCTGCCCTGATCCTGCCCCGCGGTGAGGGTGCGGTGCTTCTGGGTGCGGATTCACTGCCCGATACGGCGATGATCTGCTCGTGCCATAATGTCACCAAAGGGGCGATCAGCGCGGCCATTGAAGGAGGATGCACGGAGTTCGGTGCGCTGAAGACGCAGACCAAGGCTTCGACAGGCTGTGGCGGATGTGCGGGTCTGCTCAAATCCGTGTTCGAAACGGAATTGTCCGCACGCGGGATTGAGGTCGATCATTCCCTGTGCGAACATTTTTCCCATACGCGACAGGAGCTTTATGCGCTTGTCCGGGTTCACAATATACGGACTTTTGGCGAGCTGCTGGAGAAGCATGGCAATGGCGGACTGGGCTGCGATATCTGCAAGCCCACAGTCGGGTCGATCCTTGCCTCTGCCTGGAACAGGCCGATCACCGATCCGGCCTATATTCCGCTGCAGGACACGAATGACACCTTCATGGCCAATATGCAGAAAAACGGCACTTATTCCGTCATGCCGCGTATTGCGGGCGGCGAGATCACGCCGGACAAGCTGATTGTTCTGGGGCAGGTCGGAAAGAAATACGGGCTCTATACCAAGATTACGGGCGGACAGCGCATTGACCTGTTCGGCGCGCAGATCCATCAGCTTCCCGATATCTGGGCTGAACTGATCGAGGCGGGTTTCGAGACCGGTCACGCATATGGCAAGTCGACCCGTACCGTGAAATCCTGTGTGGGGAGTACCTGGTGTCGTTACGGCGTGCAGGACAGTGTCGGTCAGGCGCTCGACCTTGAAAACCGCTACAAAGGACTGCGCAGCCCGCACAAGCTGAAATTCGCGGTGTCCGGCTGTACGCGCGAATGCGCGGAGGCGCAGGGCAAGGATGTCGGGGTGATTGCCACTGAAAACGGCTGGAACCTGTATGTCTGCGGCAACGGGGGCATGCGTCCGCGGCATGCTGAACTGTTCGCGACCGATCTCGATTCGGAGACTCTCGTCCGATATATTGATCGTTTCCTGATGTTCTATATCCGCACGGCCGACAAGCTTCAGCGGACCTCCGTCTGGCGGGAGACTCTCGAAGGCGGTCTCGATTACCTCAGGGATGTCATCATCAGGGACAGTCTGGGCATTGCTGACGAGCTCGAGCGTCAGATGCAGAGCGTTGTGGACAGCTATCACTGCGAATGGCGCGATGCACTTTCGGATCGGGACAAGCTCAAGCGGTTCCGGACCTTTGTCAATGACAGCCGACCCGACCCGAACGTGCAGACCGTGCCCGAGCGTGATCAGGTCAGACCTGCGGAGAATGGTTCCGGCAGTCCGGCGGGTGTCGGTCCCCGTGACTGGCAGACGCTGTGCGAGGAGGGAGATCTCGTTCCCAATTCAGGTGTGGTCGCCTGGTGGGAAGGCGCACAGGTGGCCCTGTTTTATCTGCCTGCAACGGCGGAGGGGCCGGCGCGCGTTTTTGCCATCGACAACCATGATCCCTTTTCGAAGGCCAATGTCATCGGGCGCGGAATTGTGGGCGATCTGAAGGGAGAAATTGTGGTGGCCTCTCCGCTCTACAAGCAGCATTTCCGTCTGCGTGACGGGGGATGTCTGGAGGATGCAAGCGTTGCCCTGCGCGTATGGGATGCGCGGATTCATGAGGGACGGGTGGAGATCCGGACGCCGGAGCCGGCCCTCGTTCCGGTCTGAGCCGATATGGCCATGCCTGATGTCATCCGGTCGGCCTGTCCCTATTGCGGAGTAGGGTGCGGCATTGTTTTCGAGGTCGAGGCTGGCCGGATCGTGAAGCTGCGCGGCGATCCGGACCATCCGGCCAATCGCGGGCGGCTCTGCACCAAGGGCAGTTCCTGTGACAAGCCGATCACAGCACCCGGTCGGCTGACCCATGCGGCGATCCGGCCTGCGCGGGATGCGGAGCCGCAGCGTCTGGACATGGAAGATGCGATCGGGCGGACGGCGCAGCGGTTGCGTGCCATTCTCGATGCGCACGGGCCGGATGCTCTGGCGCTCTACGTATCCGGTCAGATGACGATGGAGGCGCAGTATCTCGCCAACAAGCTGGCCAAGGGGTACTGGCGCACGCAGCATATCGAATCCAATTCGCGCCTCTGTATGGCGTCTGCAGGGGCAGGATACAAAACCTCGCTGGGCGCGGATGCGCCGCCCGGCTCCTATGAGGATTTCGATCACGCCGATCTGTTTTTCGTTATCGGTGCGAACATGGCGGACTGCCATCCGATCCTGTTCCTGCGTCTGCTGGATCGCAAGCGGCAGGGCGCACGGCTGATTGTGGTCGATCCGCGCAGGACCGCGACAGCCGACAAGGCCGACCTGTTTCTTCAGATCCGGCCGGGAACCGATCTCGCCCTGCTGAACGGTATCCTGCATCTGCTTCTGGCCTGGGATGCAATCGACCTGGAATTCATAGCCCTTCATACCCGAGGATGGGAGGCAATGGTCCCGTTTCTGGCGCAGTACGGGCCTGAGCAGGTGGCCGAAACGACGGGTATTGCCATCGACGATCTCAAGCAGGCTGCCTACTGGATTGCGGAATCGGGGGCCTGGATGAGCCTTTGGACCATGGGGCTGAACCAGAGTGTGACCGGAACCTGGAATACCAACGCGCTGTGCAACCTGCATCTGGCGACCGGGGCGATTTGCAAACCCGGCAGCGGTCCGTTTTCCCTGACAGGTCAACCCAATGCGATGGGTGGCCGGGAAATGGGCTATATGGGGCCGGGTCTGCCGGGTCAGCGCAGTGCAATGGTGGCAGAGGATCGTCTTTTTGCCGAGAAAGTCTGGGGGCTACCGCCCGATACGATCCGCGAGGCAGAGGGTTTCGGAACGATCGGCCTGTTCGAGGCGATGGCCCGGGGCGAGATCAGGGCGGTCTGGATTATCTGTACCAATCCGGTGGCAAGCGTTGCGCGACGCGATGGCGTGATTGCCGGATTGCAGAAGGCGGAATGCGTGATTGTGCAGGACGCTTTCAGGAGTGCGGAAACGACGGCCTATGCCGACATCCTTCTGCCTGGTGCCCTTTGGGCTGAAGGGGATGGCGTTCAGGTCAATTCCGAGCGGACCATGACCCTGACACGTGCCGCTGTGCCGCCGCCAGGCGAGGCTTTGCCGGACTGGGACATTATAGCCCGTGTCGCGCGCGCCATGGGATATGAAGGATTCGATTTTACCAGTGCCGCCGAGGTATTTGCCGAGGCGGCCGGGTTTGCCAACCCCCGGACGGGCTACGATATTTCAGGAATCAGTCATGCGCGGCTGATGCAGGGTCCGGTTCAGTGGCCGAGCCCCCCCGGCGATTCGAAGGCACGTCACCCGATCCGTTACCGGCCCGATCCACGGTCGGGTCCGCGGTTTGCAACCGATGACGGTCGGGCCGTGTTTCTTGCGCGGCCTTTTCTGGGAAAGGGCGAACGGACGGATGCAACGTATCCGTTTGTGCTGGATACGGGTCGTCTGCAGCATCATTGGCACACGCTGACCAAGACAGGCACGGTCGACTCCTTGTGCAAGCTGCATCCGGAGCCGTTTCTGGAGGTGCATCCAGATACTGCGCACGATCTGGCGCTCGATCCTGCCGATCGTGTGCTGATCCGGTCGCGTCGCGGGTCGGCGACCTTGCCTGTCCGGATCAGCGACCGTGTGCCGCCGGGTGTGTGTTTTGCCCCGTTTCACTGGAACGATGCGTTCGGAGCGGATCTGGCGGTTAATGTCCTGACGCCTGACGCGGTCGATCCGATCTCGCTCCAGCCCGGATTCAAGCTGTGTGCGGTCAACCTAACGCGAGTAGCAGCGCCTATAATTATGCCAGAGTTAGACATTGTTTCTCGCCTTGCAGCTCAGTTGAAGGTCGGGGAGATAGCATCGGCTCCCTTGTCAGAGATGGCACAGCACTGGCTTGCAGGCTTTCTCGAAGGCTTACGCCTATCGCCCCCTTCGGATGATTTACCGGTCGTGCCGCATCGCGCGCCGCTCTCCGAGACGGAACGCTTGCGGATCGATGGGTTGCTGGCAGGCCTGTATGCACGCAAACCGCATGACGCGCCGATGAACAACTTAGAAACGTACTCCTCGCATCCGACGGTATTCTGGGCCTCTCAGACCGGACGAGCGGAAGACGCAGCTAAAGGGCTAGCTGCTGCACTGGGTGGCCGATGCATCTGCCTTGATGTAGCCAGCGTTGATGATTTGCCCCAAGGGAATATAATCTTTGTCGTGTCGACATTCGGGGATGGGGATCCCCCCGATTGCGCTGCCTCATTCTGGGGTGCGCTTCAGGCCCGTTCCACACCGATCATCGACATGCGCCATGCCGTGCTAGCATTCGGGGACTCGAGTTACGCGAATTTCTGCGGTTTCGGTCGCGCTTTGGATGCTCGACTGGCGGAACTTGGGAGCAAGACGCTGCAGGGACGCTACGATTGCGAGCCTGATGACGACGTCGGCCGCGCCGAATGGCAAGCACGGTTATGCGCGATCCTAGGAGAAAGCAGCGCGTCGATCCCTCCTGCAACCATTACGCTCACTCCACGCAATACGCCCGTAATAGCGAAACTGTGCCAAAATGTTCTGCTGACGCCCGAAGGCGCCAGCCGGCAAACACGGTTGATCGGATTCGACATTGCGCAAACAAATCTTGCCTATGAGCCAGGCGATGCTTTGGGTGTCTGGCCGCACAATCGGGTCGAGGTCGTCGACCAAGTATTATGTGCCCTTGGATACGAAGGTGAAACACCAATCGATCTGCCATTGTCTGGTACTGTGACATTACGCGAGGCGTTGACGACTCATTTTGATCTGTCGCGAGCCAATACCGCCATGCAAGAGCATCTTGAGGTAGAATCGGGGTATTTGCCTCAGATGCTTCAGTCCGCTGGGCGCGCGATCACGCTGGACAAGATTCCGACCCTGTTCCGCAGGCTGCAGCCAAGATTGTATTCCATTGCGTCCTCACCTCTTGCCCATCCGGGCGAAGTCCATCTCACGGTGGGGGTCGTGCGCGAGCCCTATCCCGGAACATGTTCGCCTTGGCTCGCGGGACTGCAGATCGGTGCAGATGTGGCGTTGTTCGTGCAGAAATCCGGACACTTCCGTCTGCCAGACGATACCGCGACCCCAATCATCATGATCGGACCGGGCACCGGTATCGCCCCATTCCGTGGCTTCCTGCAGCATCGCGCAGCCATGAGGGCACCTGGCGAAGCATGGCTATTTTTTGGTGAACGCAATGCAGCCTCTGGTTTTTACTATCGCGACGAACTCGCGGCGTTGCAGGCACACGGGATCCTCACCCGGATCGATCTGGCCTTCTCGCGTGATCAAGAGGCTCGCATCTACGTTCAGGATCGCATGAAGGCCGCTGGCCCTGCCTTATGGGACTGGATCGCGCGTGGCGCACATGTCTTTGTCTGCGGCGATGCGAGCCACATGGCTCGCGATGTCGATCTGTGCCTGCGCGAAATCATTGAGCAGCATGGGAATATGGAACCCGCGCAAGCGGCGGGATATGTGGATGAAATGACGAGGTCCGGACGATATGCAAGGGATGTCTATTAAGGCATGCGTGTCTTGATCGCCGATTCCAGTCCTCGTCGTGCCGTCGCCCTTTCAGACATACTGAGTGTCGATGCAGCATTGACGGTCATGCGGCCCGAACCGGGCATGACCCTGCTTGATGCGGTGCGGATGGTGCAACCCGATATTGTGCTGGTCGATCTGGACCGTGCGGATCGCGATGCGCTTGACAGTGTACGCGTGCTGGCTGGGGCAGGCACGGATCGCCCAATCGCATTGTTCGTTGATCGGGATGACGAGGCGCTGATGCGCGAAGCCTTTGATGCAGGTGTGTGCTCTTATAACGTGATTGAGACCCTCCCACACGACGTCAAGCCGCTACTGAGAGCGGCAATAGCACTCTTCGGTCGCTTTCAGGCCCAGGCGCGCGCCCTGAGCGATGCACAGCGCCATCTGTCTGATCGCGCAGCAATCGATCAAGCCAAGAGACTATTCATGAAATCTGAAAATACCAGTGAGGCCGCCGCCCATCGATGGTTCCAAAAGCGCGCGATGCAGGATGGACGCCGCATGGTCGATATCTGTCATCAGTATCTCGACCGTAAGGCTCCGGGGCCGAAGTCATGAGCGTTCCGTTTCGTATCGGCCTCCTGCGGTTAGCTGACAGTCTGCCGATTCTCATGGCTCATGAGAAAAACTTGTTCGCGCAGGCCGATATTGAAGCTGACATCGTGGTGGAACCGTCATGGGCCAATATCGCGGACGGGTTGAGCTGGGGACGGCTGGACGCGGCCGTGGTCTTCCCGCCGCTTGCGATCATGACCTATCTGGGTAAGCGTGGCCGACCGACACCGTTACGGGTTGTTGCCGATCTGTCCTTCGGTGGCAACACGATCGTTCTGCGCGACCAGACTTATCTTGAGAGGTCTGCACCATGCATGGCAGTTGTTCACCCTTATTCGACGCATTTCCTGCTGTTGAGGCGGTATCTACTCGCACAGTGCCCGCGCGCGCTCGAACATCTGATCATCATGCCGCCCGATATGATGCTGGAAGCACTGGCAAACAGGACAATCGATGGTTTCTGCGCTGGACCGCCATGGGGCACTGCCGCGGAACAGGCTGGACTTGGGCGAATCGTTAGCGGATCGGCAGCTATCAAGCCAGGTCATCTGGAAAAGCAGTGCGTCGTGACCGAGACTTGGGCAGAACGTCACCCCGTGCATGCCATGCAACTGACGCGCGTCCTAAAGACATCGATCGCCCATTGCCTCGACCCAGCGGAGCATGAAACGTCGCTCGGCATGCTGAGCCGTCCCGTCGACGCGGGTGGGCTGGCCCTCCCGACGAAAGCTGTACAGGCGATTATGCCTAGCCGCATTGCTCCACATGCGATCGAGCTTGGGCGATCACATGATCAGTCCATCGACTGGATCGCTGCCGAGATGCAGGCGCTAAGCTGGATAAATGCCGATGACGACCTCCTTCCATGGAGCAAATAATACCGTTGCAAGACCATTCGGCGATTTCTGGGATCAGATCGAGAGAGAAGAACGTGAGGGAGGTCTGGCAAGACGTAAAGCAATGGGAAGGTAGCGAGGTTCGAGTTTCATGCGCATTCGAAACAAGATTAATTCGCACAGAAGAGGGTCTAATATAGAGGGTGGTACATAAAATGGGCGCGGATATACGTTTAGCGTGTTGGAAAACCTGAAGTGGTCAGTTTCCGATGCAAGGGGCATTCCAACAGCGTCTTACGGATATCAGAAGATCCGTTTCCCGAGCCATTTTCCAAGCGATCGGTCCAATGTCGAAAAATACATGTTTCCCGTCAAAGCGTTTTTTATCTCTCAACCACCTCGTCAAATCTTTTCGGAAAACATCGTAAGATCAGATTCAATATTCAGGACAAATATCGAGAGATAACGACCTTACGGATCGCGCTAAAAGGCATGCCTGGCCCAATGTCACCATTACACAATACACAGAACGTTGTTCGCGATTTCGTATATGTCTGCAAAACGCATGACGTGCTCCCTTTTTTGTATCCGCTCAAAAGGAGAGTTCCCTGCTTTTATGGGCTGATGGTGATGTGATGGCAACGCTCCTGGGGGCATGCCCCCAGGAGCGTTGCCTGGCGATCTGATC
>Ga0157362_1000260_pt1 | contig 16912 bp, 6 predicted proteins | sample AttlaeALBM3_FD_111480 | JGI IMG/M metagenome (GOLD analysis project Ga0157362, IMG submission 111480) | Fungus gardens microbial communities from leaf cutter ant in Ribeirão Preto, State of São Paulo, Brazil - Atta laevigata ALBM3 | ecosystem: Host-associated > Fungi > Mycelium > Unclassified ... | reverse complement strand
TCGCCAAAAAATTGAATGTTTCTTTATTTTTAAATTATTCGAGAAGGGTAAAATGATTTTTCAAATTAATTTGGAATTGCTACAAGTTAACATGAATTTTAAGCTTTAATGTCTTGTGTAAATCTTTTCAATAGTGAATAATAACATAATAACGTATAAAAGTACATTAAGTTTTATATGCACAACATTTTTCTGCGTAAAATTCAGTCTTGATGACAATATTTATAAACTCTTCTAGTATTTTTGACGACTTGCCTTCCACTGCGTTTGTCTTGTTTATTCAAAGCTCTTAAAGGAAACGCCGACCAACATACCAAAAGATCTCGCAATCGAGGAAGTTTATTGTTCTCGAATTAATTGCGCAAAGCTTCGCGGAAGGACACTATTCCAAAGAAATCTTGTGACATCAGGTCAAATCCTTTTTCTCCGGTATACCCTTAACATTCGCCGCTGACTAATTAATTACAATCCTCGATATCTTAGCGGTTCTATTATTAGGGAATTATTTAACCTTCTTTTCGAAAGTTAATGAATAAAACGATCTTGTATAATTTTAAAAATGTTAATATTCAATATAATTACGTTAAAGTTGCAGTATATTGAAATTATTAAAGTATATCGTTATCTTTTTCTGTATGTAATCCAAATTTAAATATGATTATAAATAAATGCATTATGCGCATAATTATGAATTATTAATTATAAAACTTGGCAGAGACACTTTTTTCAAATTTAGCTTTTTTTAAAATTATACAGGGTGCTTTAAATTTTTTGCATCACTGCTTGAGTTCTCACATAATTAATTTGATGATTCAACAAAATTATTTTCAGATCTGTATCTATAGATCTATATGTATATATATATATATATATATATATAGAGAGAGAGAGAGAGAGAGAGAGAGAGAGAGAGCTAAATTTTAAATACAAGCAAAACCGTTTTTTTCGTATATTGCTATAGCAATATAATCGCTAGTAAACTTTAGTAATCGGCGCGTTTACAAACGCGTAGTAATAGTGAATCATAGACAAATCGTTCCGATTGAAGAGCCGCGCCTAACAAAGGACCACGTCACAAGGACGTGATCCCTTCACCCCCCTGCCCCCGTCTCCCCTAGAAACGTATCGAACGGTTTGGCAACAAACGATATCCCGACCGGGTCGGCAATTAATTTCGCGCGAATTCGGCGAACGAGTTCTGCGGAATCGTGTCCGGGAGGGATTCCCGAAACCGAGAACCTCGGATATCGGACCCGGACGCTCTTTTCTGGAAGAGCCGCTCTTTTCCGCCCGACGCCACTCTAATTAATAACGGATCGGCGCCTCAATCCTCCCCCACCGGGATACGGCGCGGTCAGAAACGAACGAACAAACGAACCGACCGTTTGGGTCCGATTTAAATTGAACCGTTCGAAACAAAGGGGGCGGCCGAGAAAGCACGCGAAATTAAACAACCTGCAATATCTCGGGGCCGCCCGCGCGAGCCACTCTACAAAGGCGCGTTCACACCCGATTAGGCGCACACACCGTCCACACACCCGGTAGCGTGCGAGAGGGAGGACGTCTGTCGAATGTGCCAGTGTAACGGAGGAATGTCTAATAACGAACGTGCCTCTTGCGCGTAGCCACTTGAAGTATCGCTCGACAGGGAGATGGATAAAAGTACGAAGGTGAATTGCAAATTTGTGTACGTTGTTTTACCGAATATAAAAGTCACATTCTTGAAAATAAGAATGTGATCATTGGTGATGTAACCATTAATTCGTGTTGATTTAATATCAGCATACAGCACAGAAGCTTACTTTAAATGCTGGAAAGATCTGTGCTGTATAGAATTAATGTTTAAAAAAAAAAGAATGATTTTATTCAAATATTACTAAAAATTTTGCTAGATACAGATCTGAAATATTTATTTAAATCATCAAAATAATTACAGAGAACACTCAACTTTGCTAGACATTAAAACTTTTTGCAATATTGTTATCAATGTTTAAGCTTTCTACATAATTATTTTGATGGTCCAACAAAATTATTTTAATTAGACCTAATTAAATTTTGCTAGATACAAGTCTGAAATAATTTTATTTAAATCATCAAAATATTTACAGAGGACACTCAACCTTGCTAGAAGGATTAAAACTTTTTGCAATATTATTATCAATGTTTAAACATTTTACACAATTATTTTGATGTTCCAACAAAATTATTTTAATTAGACTTAATTAAATTTTTAAATACTTTAAACTTGAACTGTTCTTTCCATGTTATATGTTATATAATTCTTACCAACATGAAGTTACTTACACACTCAGATTTTTAAGATCGCATTTGCAATACAATAATATTATTCATTACATTATTTCTACTAATATCTTTGAATAATTATAATTATATGGTGCATCTAAGACAGGTATTTATAATTGAGTCTTACATTTAAGACCATCTTAAATTTTAAGATAAATCAATCATCAATTTATAAGATATCATAAATCAATTATAGAGCAATATTATCATACGAGAAATGCTATCTACGATTAAATTATATTTTAGCTGCATTACTATTCTCGATTTCATAAAGGTACAAAAATGCATTGTGCGAGATTCAAACGGCTGTCGAATATAATATTTATCAAGATGGAAATTGGCGAGCCAGCCGGCAACTTGTGAGAATTGGCAAGGGAGTCTTTCTCGTTGTCGACTCGAAACGATATCTTAGAAGTGGAAGGATAACGGAAACGTACACAGGATGTAATTATAGTGTTTAATGATGGTACCATAGCAAACATCCGTTATGGTACACTCGTTATTTTGGTAATTACTACTTAATTCCATCCACTATTGTTCGGGATACCGCGGCTAGCCGCCATCACCGAAGCGTGTACAAGTTCATTGGACTTTAATATAATTGCTAGCTTAAAGAGTCGTTGATTTTGATTGACAAATCACGGAGTGGTTAACATGCAGAACGAACGGACTCCGAATGCTCGTCGTTGCAATTATTTAATTTGCTTATTTTGCTTTGAGAATTGTGAATAATTATTGCGAGATTAAAACTCATAGAATAGAAGGAAAATTATCGACATAATTCCTTTTTCTCATGTATTGGGTTGTCCGAAAAGTTCGTGCCGATTTTGAAGGAAAATTGAAACGCAGAAGATTTAAATTTTTTATTTCATTTATTAAATTTAAATCTTTTGCGGCACGAACTTTCCGGACAACCCAATATATATACGTAAGGAAGAGTACCGTAAAATTCTTAAATAATAATTTACATTTATAAGAATATTTTTTTCCCTTTAATATAGCATAATTTCGAGATAATTTTGGGATACTCATTTTATAATTTACTTCTTATTATAATGATTCATGTACATCAGAATACTTATACTGTTTTAAAGCCAAATTCTTACTTGAACATATCATTCTCTTATTTCAAAAGTGACACAATTTAAAAAATGTAATTTTCTAGTTATTTTATCGTAAATGAGTTAGCTGAATATTAACATACCGCATCAATTATTAAAAGTTAACTAACTTTATAAAAATTCGTCAAAATCATCATAATTTAAAAAGAGTAGTAAAACGAAAATATTGTATATAAAAATGTCATTTGAATATATATATTTTTTCCGATTATTTGATAAGTCAATAATCATTCAATAAATTGAAAAATTGTTCTCTTCCTTTCTTTGAAAAATTTAATGCTTTGAATTATATTTTTTGAAGTAAAAGCAATATTGCTAAAAAAATAATTTTGGTCCACAAGAATATCGATTACAGAAATATATTAAATATGAGTCTATACTTTGAAAATAATATATCAATCCAAGAGTTATGGTTGACCCCGTAATTAATCCGGAAATATAATTCCTTCCTTTCTCCTTGTTGCTTTTATGCGAAGAAGGTTATGTCATCAAAAGTGAGGGTAAGAAAACGAGGGTTGACGACGAAAAGGTAGCAGGGTTCTGCGGCCGTGGAGTTTTTTAATCCAGAAAGCTATCCCTCGTGTAATCGTTCCGTTTTTAAATTAAAGAAATAAAGGAAGGATCCTCGGGGCGTTAGGACTCGAGGTTGCGACGGAAACTCATTTGCACTTAAAAAAATGACGAGCCATAAAACTAACGCCCGAACATGAAGAATTAACGATGAAAAAAAGGAGGGAGAAAATGGGAGAGAGAGTGAGAAAGAGATGAGAAGAAACAAGGCGAAGGAACGGTAGAATCTTAACAGTGAGAAAACCATTAACAAATGAACGCGTACTTTATCGGGTGGAAGTGATTTTGATTCGTTGACTTGCCTCTCCATCTCGTTTAAATTTTAACGTAGCGACCGGCAGTTTCTTTAATTGGATTTTTAATTGGGACGATTCGCGCTATATTAATCCTTCGTCCCCGCGATCTACCCTGTGTTTATTGTTATTATTATTTCCAACGACGCTTCTCCCCTCGCTTCTTTACCGTTTCCCTCTTTCTCTTGCGTAGGTTCTCATTAGACGCCGCATTTTTCACCGCTGATTACGTTTGCGGTTACCGCGGCTCTGCCGTCTTTCTCGCAGCTAATTCCCTTCTGTGGTTTACGGACGCGCGTTAAACTGTTCAACATTTTTTTCGCTGACGCTTAATAACTTACAAGTTTCTCATTTCTTGCTATCCTTATCCCCTCATAATGTATAATACACGATTTCTTTAGTAATCAATAATTGCAGATAAAAATTTATAAAAAGACATTTTCTTATTTTTCAATAGAAAGTAAATCTGTTTTAACCCTTTAAAACCACTTTGTGTCTTTTAAAATACAGTCGATATCATATTTTCTCAAAATTCTTATTTAGATTTCATTATGTACAAAATAAATGAAATATAGTTCATTTTTTTATAGTAAAAATTTATTATTAAAAGTTCCACAAGTGTTCAAGAATTTTTTCAGATTTTTATGTAACCCGGAATCATAAAATATATAGGTATGCTATTTTCCTCAACAGTTCAGAATGTAAACTATGATCGAAAATTTCGGGATGCTGGAGGTATATAATGAACGATATATTTTTAACATTTCTGTAGTCACGAATTTTGTACTTGAAAAGAAGTATAAGATAATATGGTTAATAATATTATTAAATTATTTAATATTTACTTTATGATACATAATAGAAATAATTGTTTATTATTATTTAGTACATATAACAATTTTATTTGTCTAAATATTTATTTTTTCCAAATATCTTGATTACAGAATATATAAAAACGTAGTTTCTGTAGAGAAAGATTTATAATTAATTAAGAATAAATTTCTTTTTGATGCTTCAATATACGAAAGAGAAAAAAAAATAATATATCGAGATTGTACAACGCAATTGCAGAACGGGACACCGTAGAGAATTGGAACGAAAGGATTAACGGCGTGACGAATATTACGGCCATGTAACTCGAGCGCCCTTTCGCGCTTCACCCCTTTCCGTAACATCGTCGGCGCATCGACGGTAGTAATAATCGCAATAATCACAATCGCGCCCGGGTCTCAGCCAATTTGAATATGAATCCGAGTGCGAACAATGTCATCGCGCGAAGTGCGGGGGTGGACCTCTGGTGGGACAGGGGGAGGTTTATACGTGCCGTATCTCCCCCACGGATCGGCTCCTGGCTGGTACTTGCTAACTGTCCCGGACTGTTAGTTAGTTAACTGGCTCGCCAGGGTGACAGTCACGTACCGGAGAGGGCATTCGAATCCGGAACTCTCATCAAAATCAGCGTTCGCTACGTTTAACCCGATAATTAAACTCGCCTGCGCCCCGCCAGTTTCTCTCTCTCTCTCTCTCTCTCTCTCTCTCTCTCTCTCTCTCTCTCTCCCAACCAAAGTCCTGTCCTCTTTCCGTTCTCGCTGTTGCTTTCCCCTTCGTCCGCTCGACACTTCTTGTTGAGGGAAATCGCGCGGTCCGAAATTTGCATTCGTGCATTTTGTTCGCGCCACTGGGCTCTCACGCCTCTAATTCGGATTACATGTAAGACAGATGCGCGTCGAGTGTAATCTGTCATGCAGGGTGGTAAAATGGCGCGAGAAAAGCGAAGCGAGAAATGTGTCTAACGCGTTAATCACTAAACAATTTAAGTTACTTCTTGTCTTTTGATAGAACATCAATTTAAAAAAAATTATAAAGAACTGTAGAGAATATAAATTAATAGCAAAGCTACAAATGCCAATCTGTTGATACTAGATGTTCATGTGTGAACATTCAAATACTTTGTTCCATGACAAATTAATTAAACATTACAACCCTACACTTTTGAGTCTTCAGTAATTAACAAAAAGCAATAGCATGTTACGAATAAATTACATAGATTAGAGAAATTGTTGCAGTTAAATAATCTAAATTAAGCAATAACTGAGATACATATATAAGATACATGTATAAGAATTGAGTGCATCAGTAAATTTTTTGAAATATAGACTGACAATGGAATCAAATATTATTCAAATTGAGTCCATGTTATATCTAATCTCTTTTTCATTCGAACAGTTTAATGTATAAATTAATGAATAGATAAATTAAATAATATATTCATAGTTTTTGCTAAATTTTGAAGAATCTTGAGAAATATCGTTTACTAAATGATTTTGAGAGCTGATTTGATATTTGTTACATCATCGCTATTTAATTGAAGAAGCTGAAGGTTGTTGAACAATAAGATATAGCCTGAATTCTGTTTCTCATGATTCAATTATTGATAAATCAATTATTGTTTTTTAACACATAGATTCTAAACAAGAAAGTGATTGTTAAAGTGTACAAAAAAATTCACTTTTTTGTGTACGTTTTCGTGCGTTTTAATATAACCAATGATAATTTTCGCACGGGTAAACGGGACTCATCAATCTCAGAACGATTCGCGCCCGTCTTGCCGTGCTTCGCCTGGAAGCACGTATAGAGGATATCCTTTCGGTGGTCGCAGGACGAGGCCCGTCGTGGTAGGTAGTAAGACTAGATCCTATAAAAGGGTCGCGTGGCAGAGAAACATTCGCGAATTGGATGGTTAGGCATCGCTAGGCAATGGCGATAGTGGTGACTGGCCCCAACAATTACGTCGGAATAAAAGCAAATAAAATCCACCTACCCCCGCTCCCTCCGTCAGGAAAGACCTGGATGAAGGCAGTCTGGCGGAAAGGCGACGGCCCGATGAAGGGAGGGCGGGTTAAAAACAAGACTAGACCAAAATAATGGTTAGATCCGTCATCGGAGATAGTTGCCAGGGGTAATGGAAAAGGAACCGTTTAAAAATAGAACTTTAGGCGGCCGGCTCGTTCGCGATTCCGTGACTACCTCCGTTATGCTGAGATTTACGTGCTTTATATATGCGCGATCCTTACGTGTGTGCCCTTACATGAAATCGAGCGAGGAATTCTCTCAATCTCCGAGCCTCCTGCCCTGGTTCCCTTTGCGCGTCTACTACGTCCGTCTCTTTCAAGCGGTGCGCGAGTAATTGCTCGGCAAGGTACGCATCGTCCTTGTGCGCGATACGTCTGCGATTTGTAAGTCTAATCAGACTTACGTGGGTCTCTCCACGTATTTCCGCAAGGACATGTCAACGCCGAAGTCCCTGCGCTGCTGGCACGAGGAGACTCGCGATATATCTTCGTTGTTAAGAAACCGTCGCGAAAAGGGAACGGGGATTTAGCTTGCAATTACTTTGAAAGCTAATACTTTCTCTCGACAGAAATATATTCCTCAGAATTCGTACACATTTAATCTGCGCTTGCTTTACATGCGCAACGATTATTTTAATATTTCACTAAAGTTTGCTAAAATTAAAAATCAATTTATATTGAAAAAGAGATATTCTTTAGAATCTGTATCATGTTAGAAAATTGTATCTCTCATTATTTGCTTCTTTTATTTTTTTTTATAAAAATTGAATCAACAAATATAAATTTCATCTTTTTCTCTAGTTATTATTAGTAAAAAGATAAATATATAAAGATACAAATAGCATATACAATATCGAATATTGTGAGATTTGATAAGACTGAAGTTAACGTTTTTGTTAAATATTTTATGCATTTCTTCGTACACAAAATAATACTAAAAAACTAATAAGAAGCATTGCGCGAAATCTTTGTAATATTTATAAAGAACTTAATTAAAATAAGAGAGCGCCGAGTAACAGTTGGCTACATCTATTGGCAAAAGTGAGAACTAGCTAGTGTCCAGCATCCCCTTGGTCCAACTAATCGAGGGTTGCTCGATCTTTTGGACACAATCTTTCGCATCTTTTCTTCCTTGTTATTCTTGAAGAAACCGAGCAATGGTATGTGCAAGGAGAGATGCAATGGGGAAAAGAACGAGCCATAGGTGAGGCAACAGGAGGAAGGGGGAGGAGTTGGATATAGAATATAGCTAACACAGCGAAGGCTAGTTAGTATGCATAGTGCGGGAGTTGGCCGGGAATGAAACGTCAACCCGAGACTCGTCATGCCAGCCTCGTGCTTTCGTCCTTTCCAACGACTTTCGTCTCTACGATTTCCCTCTCCTCGACCCCCTCTGCTTGATCCCCAACTCACCACCACAGCGGTCTTCGTCCACGACAATATTTGTGTTCTCCGGAAATATCAGAACTCATTCTGTTTTCCTGTTGGCATCGAAAAAACGCGATGAGAAAAATCTAAATAAATCGCGCTTTAAATGTAATATAATTTCCATATTAATTGCATAAACATAATTTTCATATGAATTTTATTAAGAAAATTACTTTATGAAATGAAATATTAATAGAGGCAACAATGTTAATAATACGAAACTTAATCTAATTTAAACGTTTCGGTTTTTTAGCAGAAATATAAAAATTTAGAAAAATATGGGATAAAAACGTTCATAAAATAATAGTAACATACATTCTGATATTATTATCCTACTTTAAGTTTGAGTGAGGAATATTATCGGGATCAAAATCACCTATAAAAAGAGTAATCGAAGCAATTTCAAAAGAGAGTCCCGTCAATCGTGAAAGGGTTGAAAGATACAGCAGAGAAGAGGGTTCTGTGATCACTTGGTAGGATCACCATTACGTTAGTACGCCAATTAGGGGTAGGCGCGGAGTGAGAATAGCCCGCGGGCTCGAAAGGGTTGAGGAATATCATGATCTGGAATTCAGGGTCGAGTCTCACACATCAGAGGGTAGTATTGCCTGAGTTAGTTGGTTAACAATGCTAATAATATCCAAGTGAGACTGCAAGAGATGGAGCAGTAGGCCCTTTATACTGGACTCTGTTTCAGGGCCGCCAGACTTCAACGAACTTGGGCTATTAATCGAAGTATTAAAGATTTTTTTCTCACTTGTCTAAACTATCTAAAGACTTTCGCACAAAAAATATATAAATTAACTAAATCAGCATTGTTTATAAATTATTCATTTTACCGTTAAATTCATAACGTCACTTTTGATTGTTGTATCCAATTATTATATCCAATTTGATTTTTAATTACACTTAATTTTATTTTTTCATTTCTAGATCAGTGCTGTTATTGAATACGTTATTAATTTAATAGAAACAATGAAATTAAATAATTTAACTTAAGAATTGTGTTAATTTGACTCAAATTTATTTTATTATTTCATAAATGCATATGTTATATAAATACTATTTATTTTGAAACTAAGCAAAAATTTGTTTAAATTTAATTCTTTAATATTTAACATATTTATTCAATGATGAAACTTTTCTTATTATTATTGTAAGCCTTTATAAGTATAAAGACTTCTCTCTCCGTTCTCTGTTTACATATTTACGTCAATAATTTATTAAGCTGCAATACTGTAACTGTAATAAAAACAATTCTAACTCGGCCCTGCTTTGATCACTTTGTCTCGTTGAGTCAAAGGGCGCGGTAACTCCAGAAGCTTCCGGCGAGACTTTCCGAAAGGGGCTGATTCGCCAAGCCAATTAAACCTCATTCATACGAGGTTAATTATCATCCCCGCAGGTCATGCTCGACTACGCGGGCGCGCGCATATCGCGCCTAATTCGGCCAATCGACGTCCAACGGTGGGTCGTTAGCCGCTTGTTTCGGATATAATGGCGAATACGCGCTGCGATCGTGCATGATTTCGCACAGTTCGACTCTATTGTGCAATCATGTGATTTCGTTATCCCGTTTCGTTGCAAACCGGGCGTGTAGAATAATTTTCGTGAATAATTCAGCGTAATTAACCCACAATTGCTGAACAAGGATGTAACAACAAAATTTTAGAAATATTCCCTTAAAGCTTTCACACGAGATACAGTAATGCGATAATGTTGAGCATTATAAATGACAGCATTAATTTACGATTCAGGCAGTTCTTAAGCACGTTAAATTTCGCTGGCTTCTTCGATTTATTCTTCCCTCGCTTTCGTCTCAGCTGAACGCCGTGATAACGTCAGTCGTGAAAAATTCTAAGAGAAGGTCCGCAATTTTCACGGGGAACGGGATAATCTGCATACAGACGGTAATCTTCGTCGTGGTCTCTTTTATGAATCACCGTGTAAGTCCGCGCAAAAGTGTGCGGCTCTTAAACGAGATTTCGAAGTACATACGAGTGTCGGGCTGGACAACCGCGGCTCGATCCAAGGAGGGTAGCAGGGGATGGATGAATCGAGGGAGTAAGTGAAGGGAGCGGAGCGGGATAAGATAAATTCAAATCCGGCACTCGGGTGTCCCGAGCCGCAAATCACGTCCCATCGCTATATACATCGAGGATCATCCCTCTTCAGCGCTCACCAACCCCTTACACAGTTACACCCGCTACCTGTCATCCCTTTACTTATCCGCTGTCCACCAGTGATGTGGCCGAGATTCGATTTCAAAAGACACATGCGCAATCCATCGGTCTTACTATTGCTTCAAATCATTATACTGATTTATTGATTTGCAAATAAACTTTTTTTTTTATTGCACCTTGTCCACGATGTAAATATGTTTTAATATATTTATATATGTTTTAATTGATCGCTCTGTGATCATCTTATGTTACTGTTCAACCAATTTCTTCCCAAAGTCTCATATTCCGAAGATTATTTCGCACTGTAATGAACACAATGCCGTTGATAGTTGCGTAACAAATAGGATTTTGAGTAAATTAAAATGAAATCAAAAATTACCCTTCTATTACATCTCAATTTATCAAAAATCTTGATGTGCTACGCAAATTCTGTTAATGGTGTCATATTCAACGCAAAAAAATCTTTGGGATATGATTATATATAGCACTTTAGAAAAGAAAAAATGACTTTTGTCGAATAGTATTATCAATCTCTGTCCTATAAATATTATAGAGTTTACACCATATTCATTTCCTTTTCTTTCTTTTTAGTCTTATTACATTCTTTGTACCGAACGATCTTTAAAATGGAAATAACGAGAAATACACACGTGTAAGCGAATGGTTGCAGTAGCAGAGTTCTGTTAAGGAAAAGTAGCTACGATAAGTTTGACTCTAAAGAATTTCTTCAACCCTTAACTGCAGAATTTCTTTCTTTGACGTAAGATCGTTCCTGCTACCGTAACAAGATCGTACAAAGTTGCATACGTACGTAATTTCAGCAGACGAGAAAGGAAAGCATTATATATTATATAAGATATCATGCTCACATGCATGTTCGTTCTTTTTTAAACATAAATTGCAATTTCATAGATTTTATACAGAATATTGTCGTAATTATTTTATATTTCATTTAACTTTACATTACACATAAAAAATAATTTTAAAATAATTCTAGGATCCTCATAGGATAGTATAGTCAATAGATACTCAACAAATCTCTTATGAGACAAAAATTATTCACAAATAATTTTTTTTAAATATCAAATTGTCTTCGCGTCTTCTTCTATTGTTATACAAAATTATCCTCAGGGACAATAAGTAATCCTGTCGAACGATATTTGTTATTTTTCCATAATGAGAAACCATCACGATTTGGGACAACTGATGTATCGTTGAAAAAACGTCCAATAACTTCGCCGCGATAACGGGTCGCTTCATAGTCACATATTCGCAGATGCGTGCATATGGAAATACGTGTACACCATGACGTCTCGCGCTGTGCGAGGGGTTGCGGAGGATGGGGATGTGGAATATTTAGAGAGCACAAGAATCGAACGCTCGCGTCGCGCCATCAATATACATGATCTATATATCTCGTCGCGAGCCGTTCGTGTGCGTGACTCTTTCGCACGCGTGCATGCGTGCGCGCATCCGTTATCCACGATTGCCGAAGCTCCAGCGTTGCTCCAGACGGAAGCGGAGTCTCTTCTCCTCCTCCTGTTCCTCGTCCTTTCCCTCCTTTCACATCCGTCCCCTTTTCAAATGGAATGGGGGAAAACGACGGAATTTGCATACATACGACGTCACACACTGTCCGCTTTAATATCTCCGGCCACCGCTGGAAATTAAGTCCTGAAACCCAGGTCGATATGCGCGGAACAACCGGACCGGACGAGCGCCGCCATACTCGCGATTGTCGATTATTTCCGCTGTTGCTCGATGTAAATGGCGCAAGTGCGTTCAAGTGCGACCATCGATGAAGACCAATAATGGCGATGCGAATGTACATACGTGAATATAATTTCTCCATCAATATGATTCTGGAATAACTGTATTCATTTTCTTTACAATACGCGCTTCCAATAAAATAATGAAATTTTTATTAGCGATTTCACATTGAAGAAAATGTCTGGTTGGATTAATTCGAATTCTAGTTGAAAAATGAATGAATCAGAATTTTCTGATTAAATCTATCTAGTTGAGATAATCAGAATTCTGATTGATATAATCAGAATTTTTCGATTCGTTCGAATCTTTCAATTAGATATTTTTCTCGATGCATTTTAACGTCTCTTTACGATAATTACATGATTTTCAATATGAATATTCTGAATTACTTAATAAAGCATTATATTAAAATCCTTTTCTAATTACATTATGGATACAGATTGGCAAAGAAGTTTGGCAAAATTTTTGTATTTATCAAATTTGTAACATATACTTACAAAAACAAATTTCAAGTTTTTTAGTTAGTTAGTTATATTTTATTAAATATCAAAAATAATAATTGACTTTCAAAATAGCAATTTTTTTGTATTTCTTTGATACAAGGCGGGAAACAAATGATGATTTTTTGTTAATTTCGCCAATCGATGAAAATTTTTTGATACAGAATCTTTTGATATTTAATAAGATGTAATTAACATTCAGAATTGTTGTTTTAAATATATATTATTACTCACAATCAGATAGCTGATAACTAAGCTGATGTTATTTGTCATCATTTTAACGTCAAAATAATATCAGTTCAGTACTTGAATAATAATTTAATAAACATACAAAATTTCGTCAGTCACACAAACTTTTGTCAACCTGTATTGTCGAGAAATTAATTTACAATTTTTTATTTTGAAGCCTTTAAATTTGTCAAATTTTTACAAAACAATGTCAGTGAGATCTTTTACAAAGATCAAGTTTGTTTCTTCAAAGATGTGAATCTTTCTTTACACTTGTAGCGCCAGTACGCGAGCAATATTTTACGTTAATCAATGATTCTTTCTTCATGTTTCTTCATTATATTTTATACCGTAACGGTTATGCTGCGGTACAGTAAAAAGTTATAATGTACAATCAACGACAGTTTATATCATGCCATTCCATCGGCTGCCGCTTCTTATAGAATCAAGAAAGCAGGTAGAAATACGGTTGCCGCAATCGTCGTTAGTGACTCTTCGTAATATAAACGAGTGATCCAGATTCAGGAATGCTCTGCGCGACCTTGGCATTTTTTTCTCGAAACGTTGCTACGCGATACTAGAGGATCGTGCAATATTCTCTAATCCCATTGCGATTGCAATCATTTACATTGATCAATGGATGATTTAAATATCATATTTAGAAGATGCAAAGATTGTAGCCATGTGAAATAATTTATGAAATTTATTGCAATGGAAACAAGGAAGAAAACTTTTATACTTTTTTTATATTATTTTATTATCATTAATGTTAAAATTTTCGTATAATTATTTTATACTTATTATTTTTAAATATGATATAAAAGAAGATATATTTATTATATGTTGTATAAGTATTTATTTATGTAAGATTGCAATGTCATTTCAAACTATTATTGGCAGTAAAGTTAATAAAGGGAAAAAGGCTAATGAGAATACAATGCAGTAATCAAAACGCAATTAATTTTACAAATTAGACACAAAACAATTTTGATAATTGAGACAAAATAATTTTGTTGTCAAAATAATTATGTAAGAAGCTGAAACATAATGGGCCATATTGCAAATGTTTTAACATTCTAAGCAACCAGTTTGTACGTTCTATAATTATTTTGATGATTCAACAAAATCAAAATAAAAGCCTGCGTGATCCAACGCAGTTAACGATGAATAAATTGTTGTGTATATTCACTAATAATTACATTAATTAATTAATTAAAAATCCAACATTTACATACAGAAATGAGCATTATAAAATTAACACTTACATAAATAGATATAAGATGAAATTTTAAAGGATTAACATTAACAGATATTAACAGAATTATTTTCAGATCTTGTCTAGAGCTAAATTTTTAAATACTTTAACAAAACCGTTTTTTCCGATAAAATCAAATATGCAGCGAAGATTTTTCTAAATTTCGCCGATGATGTCTCTTTGTATAACTTCCACCGCGATCTCCTTGCGGCTCTGTAAATCCTGTCACCACTTAACGCAACTCTTCGAGAGTGCGGTCCTCGGCGAGCTCCTAAATACCAGAGCAGCGCGTGGAAAGGACCATGGAGAGGATCTCCAGCTGGGCCTTCGAAGGATTCTACCGACCTGTCCGATCGTTGCACACACGCGTACGTGTAGGACACGTAGCCGCATACAGGGGATCGCGCGCTGAGCGAGAAAGAGAGAATCATTGCCTACCATCATTCGGTTTATAATTCGTATATATACTTCTCTCCTCATGCTTTTATCTCTTGTCGGGATCTACCTACCTTGAGTAGCCCCGAGAAAAGATTCTACCTCTTCTCCGCCTTCCTCTTTGGGTCTCTACTTCCCTCAACCTCCCTCATATCGACGCGTATACGCGCGTCGTCGCCATCGTTTCTAATAGACGATTTAAATTTTCGAATATAAATTTCAGCTCCCGGCTGCGCTTTGTTCGCTCGATGTGTCCTCGCACGACCCGTTTTTCTCTCTTTCTTTTTGTCGTTTTCTTGAGGACCCGCTCGCGTTATTATCGTGACTCTTTCGCGGGAGACTATCGTCCTCCTTTCTACGCCGCCAAAACAGTTCGAGAGGAAGGGAGATACAAAGGAGAGCGAAGGGCGGAGGGAATGATTTTGAAATATTTGTCGCCGTGCATAAATTTGAAGGCGGCGGGCGCGCATACTTAAATACGGACCGAGCCTTCCCTACGTCTGACTCTTCCTCATGGTCGTCTTATTCTTGTTCGTCCTCTTCTTCCTCTTTCACTGCCGCTCGTGCTGCCGCTGCTGGATCTTACCTCATCTCTTTTATTCTTCCTCGTTTTTCTTCTTCATCTTCCTCTTCTTCTTTTCGGGTCCCGACCTCCATTGTCTCGTGAGCGCTAATAAACTATTCCGAGGGCCACCCTACGTAGATCCCATTGTTATTATTATTGTTTCTACTTGCGCGGACAGGAAACGAACGAAACTCACCCTCCCTTCCCTTCTCCTCGTATGTGCATTATGGCATTTGAATTTTTCATCTAAATGCATTTTACTTCTTCCTTGTGATCAATGATTCTCGACCTCTCTTGATAGTCTTTTAATACGTTACAATTCTATGTATTATATTAATTCAATAGAATAAGATTAATTCATTTAATAAGGTTTTCTTGTGAAAATCTTTATTTAAGATCAGGTTTTTATATTAAATTCAATTAATATGTAAAAAAAATTATTTTCTTAGATATTCAACTATGAGAAATTTGAACATGATCAGAGCAAAAAATTTTGTTATTCTGCAACCAGTTTGAGCATTCTACACATAATTATTTTTATAATCCAACAATATTATTTTAGATTCAATTTTACAACAAATTTATATCTAGCTAAATTTTTAGATACAATTATTTTAGCAAAACCGTTCTCTTCTTGTAGACACAGATCTGACATTAATTTTTTATAATATTTAAATAAATATAATTATGTAGATTATTAGGATGCTCAAACTTGTTAGTAGAATTGCAAAACATTACATGCAAATAATTTGCAACATTACATGCTTGAGCGTCTTACATAATTACTTTGATAATAAAAAAAAATTATTTTTAAATCTGTATTTAGCCAAATTTTAACTTCAATCGTTCTTTCCTGATTTATGTATCGTGGCAATTTTTTTTACCTTATCCGTTCAGAAAATTGATCCGTTCGGAAGATAAATTTCAAAAAATCTTTTTAGCAGTGTGGAAGACCATTATCTCCTTAATAAAAATTTCTTTGAACACATCATAAAATAAATATAACATTGAAATGATATCAATTTCGAATAATTTAATATATACATATAGCACACAAGTCTTTTTTTTAGCTGCGTATAAGGCACGAGCGAAATGTTCAATAATCGCGCCGCTCGTTCTCTCTACAATCTCATCGTCTACTCCTAAGTATCCGGATAAGATTAAATCCCCCGACGACGTTCTCGACGGCGTGGTCCGCTGTCCTAGCAGGGACGTTTGCAATCGAGTCACACTCGAGAAGACGCGCCGGTAACATTATATCTACCCGAGAGCCTCGGTGGGGAACCCGGAAAATTAAGATTAGCAGATAAGGTCGTCGGGACCGGGTCCTTACGACGGCTTCATTTCGAGTACACGTCACAGCTGCACGTGGTCATAATGATAATCACGCAATAATCATAATGATGAT
>Ga0157362_1000259_pt1 | contig 16974 bp, 16 predicted proteins | sample AttlaeALBM3_FD_111480 | JGI IMG/M metagenome (GOLD analysis project Ga0157362, IMG submission 111480) | Fungus gardens microbial communities from leaf cutter ant in Ribeirão Preto, State of São Paulo, Brazil - Atta laevigata ALBM3 | ecosystem: Host-associated > Fungi > Mycelium > Unclassified ... | reverse complement strand
GTGGCCCAGGCCCAGAATCACGCTGGAACTTCGCTTTCCGGTGCGCGTAGTCAGGTTTCCACGGTGCAGTCGGGCCGGGCGCATCTGTATCGGGCGCGTCTGGTCAATCTCTCTCATGACAATGCCGTGGCCGCCTGCCGGAAAATGGGCCGCGACACACCCTGCGTCGTCGTCTCTCCGGGATCATCATTCTGACCAAGCTCCCTGTGGAGACATCATGAAACGCTGTTTTATCCCCGTTTCCGCCGCTCTCCTGTCACTCTCGATAGCGACGGAGGTCACCTCGGCACACGCTGCGCTCAAACAAGGGGGTGAAGCACCGGATTTCACGCTCCCCGCCACGCAGAATGGGCAGGAAACCAGCTACACGCTGCACGATGCTCTTAAGAACGGCCCCGTGGTGCTCTACTTCTACCCGGCGGCCTTCACCAAGGGCTGCACGGCCGAGGCGCATGGTTTTGCGGACGCCATGCCCCAGTTCAAGGCGCTTGGCGCCAGTGTCATTGGCGTATCGATGGACAACATTCACAAACTGGATGATTTCTCAGTCAGCCAGATCAAGGGACAGTTCCCCGTAGCGTCCGATACAGATGGCAAGGTCACGCGCCTGTATGATGCCAAGATGCCCATGCTCGATATTGCGCAGCGGATTACCTACGTAATCGCGCCTGAAGGGCAGATTATCGACACAATCAGCACGGACTCTCCAGGCAATCATGTCAGCAAGGCGCTGGCAGCGCTGAAGAGTTTCAAGGCCGATACCATGAAGAACCGCCGCAAATAGGGATCGGGCCACGCGCTGTGACGGGTGGCCGCTTCGTTCATGACTTCATCAGACAAGACCCACCATGTTGGTGCTTCGCGTCCCCTGCGCCTGCAGGGTGACGTGACCAGCACCGCCCTCTACGATGGCCCCGGTGACTGCTATCGCTACCGCCTGCACAGGGTATGGGCGCCTGGAAAGCCCAGCATCATGTGGCTTATGATGAACCCGTCTGTGGCCACCGAGTATGGCGACGACCGGACCGTTGCCAAATGCCAGCGCTATACCCGCGAGTGGGGGTATGGCGCGATGTTTGTCGGTAATAGCTTTGGCTATCGCTGCACGGACCAGAAGCGTCTGCTTGAAGTCGAGGACCCTGTGGGGCCAGGCAACGATGCGGCATTGCTCGATATGGCGCGGCAGGCCGACAAGGTGATACTGGCCTATGGCTCACCCACCCACCTGTCATTACGGGCACGCGGCAACCATGTCGCGCAAGCCCTCCACGCCGCCGGGATCCCCCTGTTCGTTCTGAGGCTGAGCAAGGGAGGGCGACCCGAGCACCCCCTCTACCTTCCCTCTGTCCTGAAACCGGTCCGGTTAGACGACGCCTTCTTCAAGGCGCTGGATGGTCAGCCTGCTCCTTGACGGGAAAGGTCGGGTGATCCGGCAGGCAGGGTACCGCGGCACCCTGCGCCGGTTGATAGCGAGAGACGATATCGGACCGCCTTACTTCTCAGTGATCTGATAGGTCAGCACGACATGATTGTCGTGATTAGGCTGGGTGGCGACTGGCTGGATCTGCACGCCCAGATCATGCTTCTGATAGACCTTCTGGATAGCTTGCGTGTCAGCGGTTGCGGCTTCTGCTGTCACAGTGGCACCGGGACGCAGCTTCGTCACAGCTTCAAGTTCGGCGCTCGGCACTTTCTTGTTGCCAACGAACTCGACCTTGTCGAGCACGAACGGCGCGGGGGCTGCGGCGGCCTGCGGTGCCTGTTCTTCGATCACGAGATAGAACTGCACCGTGTTTTTGACAAAGCGCTCCTTCTCGCTGAACTTGGCGCCCATGTTCTTGGCCTTGTAGAGATCCGCCACTTTCTGCACGCCTGCATCGAGCTGATCGCGCGTGACGGTATCACCCACATGATAGGGAAGTGCGGCCATGATTTCGTCAGTCGAGACGGCCTTGTTGCCCTCAACCTTGAGAATCTTGAGCGTCAGCGGTGCGTCGGCAGCCGGGGCACTGGCAGCCAATGCCGGTGAAACGAGCCCTGTGACGGGCAGGCAGGGCAGAGCTGCCGTACCGGCCATGAGAGCAAGACCGGCGAGAGCGAGACGGGAGTTCGGCTTCATGTTGTCGTCCTTCTGAACAGGGTCATTCTGAACGGCAGGATCATAGGCATCATGCGAAGCAATTGGCAAAACCCGAGCATGCGGTGCCATTCTGCTTCTCGTCGTTCAGGGATATCAGGATGTTGGAAACAGGCCTGAAGCAGGTTGCCGGGTCAGCGCTCGACCTCTTATGCGCCGGAGGCGGCGTATCGAGAGCAAGGGGCGCTTGCAAGAAATGCCTGCTCTCAAAAGCATTAGAACGGCACGTATCGGCCTTGAACCTTCAGCTGGGAAACAGAGAAGCGCCTCTGCTGGGGAGTAGAAACGATACGCCGCGGCAAAGCATCAAATGCTCCTGCCGTCCCCTGCGACCTGCAAAACATGAGTACAGATGCAGGTCGAGGCGGCTCAGAGAGACCGCCCCGACCCAGGAAGACTAGCCTTCCATTTCGGCAGGCATGGCGGGGCGGGCATCAGGATTGGCGTGCGGTCCTGTCGCCAGAACATGCTCACGATCCCAGCGCTTCGCCAGCGGCAAGAGGCATACGAGAACACCTGTCAGGATCAGCCCTGCCACGAACAGATCGCGGAAGAGAGGCACATAGAGCGCCGCCGCAGCAGCGCCCGTCGCCGGTGTGCCTGTGGCCGCAGCGAAATTGGCAACCAGGCTGCCAGCGTACATGGCCACGCCCCATAGCAGATAGAGCGACCCCATCATGAAGCCACTGCTTTCGGGCAAGGTGTAGCGAGCGATAATCGCCAGCCCCAGCGCCATAGTCAGAAGCTCGGCGATCGAGATCAGACCGTAACCCAGAACCATGACCCAAGCCGAAACCAGAGGCTGGGCATGAGAAGCGGCAATCCACCAGATGAGGAAGCCCAGCGTCACGAGGCCGAAGCCAAGCACCATCTTGTGCGCAAGGGACAGGTCGCGCCCCTGACGGGCCAGACGGTTATACAGCGCTGCCAGAACCGGACTTGCGAGCATGATCCAGATCGGGTTGAGCGCCTGAAACTGGCCCGCGCTGAGATGCACCAGGGTGACGCCACCGATACGAAGATCACCATCGACAGCGCGCAGCGCAAAAAGCGTGAGCGATGTCATCATCTGCTGATAGAAAATCAGATAGGCCATGCTCTCCAGACAGAGCAGGAAAGTCAGGCGCAAACCGGATCGGGCTGCATTGCCCGAGCGCCAGTAGAGACGCCCCCATAGGAAGGCGATGGCTGCCGTGGCGCACCAGACGCAGAGCCGCGCGATACCGGGGCTCGCGATGATGCCTGTCAGCACAAGCACCGTCAGCACAAACCCGCCAAACACGGTCAGAAACGGTTTGAGCTGGAAGGGCCCCTGATCCAGCGCTGAGCCAGCGTGATGGATCCAGCGTCGACGCCAGAAATAATAGGCCAGACCCACGACAAGCCCGCCTGAACAGGTCAGGAAGGCGCTTGCAGGTCCATAGCGATCCTGCAGCAGTGGGGTGATGAGCATTGAGACCGTCGAGCCCACATTGACCGACATGTAATAGATGGTGAACGCGGCATCGAGCGCGGCGTCGTCACCTTCATAGATGCGGCGTACCAGATTGGCCGCATTGGGCTTGAACAGGCCATTCCCTGCCGAGATCAGGGCCATTGCGAAGAACAGCAATGAGCGATGCTGGTCAGCAAGCGCAAGCGCCGCGTAACCGAAGACCAGCGCAAACGCACCCATCAGCATGGTGCGCCTCGGGCCGAGGATGCGATCGCCGGCATAGCCACCAAGAACCGGGGTAATGTAGGTAAGACCAACAAAGGCGGCGATCATGACATTGGCTGCCACGTCGCTCAGCCCCAAACGCTGAACCAGATAGAGCGTCAGTACGGCCTGCATGCCGTAATAGCCAAAACGTTCCCAGAGTTCAATCGCGAAGACGACCGAGAAGGCCTGTCGTCGCGTCGGAAGCTCTGTAAGAGAGGATGCGCTCATGAGGGGGGTCCGGGTCAAGAAATCAGATCAGTGGACCCGAGATATCACACTCCCCCGTGATGGAAAGACTAAAGTCCGGCCCAGATCCCCGAGATCCTCATGCCACCATAGCAGAGGACCACGAGCAATGCGGTGGAAAGAAGGGCGACAATGGCCCCCATCACCTCACGGGTGAAGATCAGCTTCCAGTCGAAAAAACCGGGCCTCGCCACCGTTATCAGGCCTCCTCAGCCTGCTGCGCGCGCTGCTCGGCAAAGAACGCTTCGAGCTTGGGATCGACGTCACCAATCCTGACCTGAAGGGTGACGTACAGGTTTCCTGCCTTGTGCTGGCCGTGCTCGGCGACACCACGGCCACCCAGCCGCAGCACCGTACCGGTATCGGAATGAGGAGGCACCTTCATGGTCACCTGCCCCTTGGGCGTCGGGATCACGATCTTGCCGCCAAGAATGGCTGTTTCCAGATCAACCGGCACATTTGCCCTGAGATCGCGGCCATCGCGGGTATAGATCGTGCTTGGCGTCACCGAGATCGTGATGAGCGCATCACCGGCAGGGGCATTCTCTCCCATACCGGCACCACCCTTGCCACTCAGGCGCAGGGTCTGACCGTCCTCGATTCCGGCAGGAATCTTGACCTCAACCGTTCCCGCCTCGGGCAAGGTCACACGGCTCGTCGTGCCCAGCACGGAGTCCTCGAACGAGACTGTCAGCGTATAGGATCGGTCTGCCCCGCGGCGCGTCCGACGACGCCCGCCAAATGGCCCCCCACCAAAATCGGCGCCGGTGCCACCGCCGCTGAACATATCCGAGAAAAAGGCCCCCAGATCTTCCTGATTGAACTGGTTACCGCCGCCATGGAAACCCTGGCCGCCACCAAAACCACCGCCACCGAAGGGCCCTCTCTCATTCCCCTCGGCATCGATTTCACCGCGATCAAAGCGCGCGCGCTTCTCCTTGTCGCCCAGAATGGCATAGGCGGCACCAACGGCCTTGAAGGCCTCCTCAGCCTTCTTGTTGTTCGGATTATGGTCCGGATGATGTTCCTTGGCGAGCTTGCGATAGGCGCTGCGGATCTCCTTATCCGTGGCGCTGCGCGTCAGGCCAAGCGCTGCATAAGGATCTTTCACGCCTGTTTCTCCTTGCTTTCCGTGAATACTACAGAATTCATAAGTTGTATATTGTGCCCATCATCGGCAATTCAAGTGAGCTAGCGCGAGAAGGCCTTTGCAAGGATACTTTGCTTTGCCGCATCGATGGGCAAGGCCGTATCGCGCATTGCCACACCCTGCCACCCTGCGCCCATCGCCGTATAGAGCGCCACGGAATCGTGCAGCCTGGCCGTACGGGCCACTGCCTCCCGGTCCTGAGCCCCCAGCAGGGTGCGCTGCGTCGTCAGGACATTCAGGTAATCGGTCAGACCTGCGGCATAGAGCCGCCTCGCCCTGTCCGCTGCCAGACCGCTATCGGTTGCTGCCTGGTGCAGCTGGGCGACATAATGGTCGTTATGCAGCCATGACGTCATGGCGTCCTCAACCTCGCGGAACGCATTGAGCACGGTCTTGCGATAGGTCAGACGGCTGGCCTCGGCCCGCGCACGGGCCTCGACCACCTGCGAGGTGAAACGCCCCCCGTGCATGACCGGCAGGGTTGCCAGCATCATGAATGACCAGCTCATCGCATTGACCTGAAACGCCTGATACATGGCGGAGGCATTCGGGTTGAATGTCAGGGGAATCGAGAATTTGGGGTAGAGCTGGGCCACGGCTACGCCGATGCGAGCCGTCGCTTCGGCATAGCCCCGCTCGGCGGCACGAATATCAGGGCGATTGGCCACGACGATCGAGGGCAATGTGGCCGGAAAGCGTGGCATGACTGGCAGGGAGGCTGTCCCATTGGGCAGTGCCTCAAGCTCTGCCTTGAGATCGCCTGGCATATCGCCCAGCAGGACGCTTACCCCGTGGCTCAGCGTGTCGATCTGGGCCTTGAGAGGTTCGAGCGAGGCCAGCTCGCTATCGAGCTCGCTCTGCGCCTGCGCGGTCTGAAGCGTGTTGCCTATGCCCTCCAGATAAAGACGTTTGGTCAGATCGACCTCACTCTGGGCATTCTTGACGTTGGCCTGCGCGATCGAGAAACGCAGTTGCGCCCCCCGGAGCGAGATATAGGCGCGTACGAGATCCGAAAGCAGCGTCATCAGTGTGGCGCGTCGGTCCTCGATACTCACATCGATGGCGCGCTCGCTCGCCTCGACCTCGCGCCTGATGCGTCCGAACGCATCGATCTCCCAGCTGGCCTGGGCACCATAGGTCAGGACCGATGCCTCTGGCCGGTTCTGAGGATTGCCGGGCCTGATGGGCCAGTTGTCGATATTGATGGAATACCGGCTTGAGCCACCGCCTGCGTTGACATCAAGCTGCGGGTACCAGGCGGAGGCTGCCTCTTCGCGCATGGCGCGACCGGCGATGATACGCTGGTCGGCAATGAGGAGGTCGTAATTGCCCTTGATGGCCTGCGCCACGAGACGGTTGAGCAGCGGATCATTATATTGCCCCCACCACTCCTGCATCTCGGCCTCAGTGCGGGCGATTTCCTCTGCGGTGGCCGCGTGATCGGTCTCGACGAAGCCATCGGGCAGTTTCATGCGGTCGGGCTTGTAGGCGGGCCCAACCGTGCATCCAGCAAGAAGCGAGGCAGCAAAAGTGAAGGCGCAAAGCCTGCGGGAGAGAGACACCATGATCAGAGATGGTTCTGCAGCCAGGTGGTCAGACGGCCCCGCTGCCCCTGTGGCGGGGTGCCTACCGTGACCGTGCAGGTCATTCCGGCCGCCAGAATGACCTCGGGCGGCACACGATCAAGATGGATACGCACGGGAATACGCTGCGCCAGACGGACCCAGGTGAAAATGGGATTCACGTCCTGCAATCCCAGCTTGTCTGGCGACCCGTTCTGGTCGTTGATACCACGAGCGATGGAAACGACATGGGCCGGGATGATCTCACGATAACCCATGAGCTTCACGCGGGCAACATCGCCCACATGCACGCCCCACATCTTCGTTTCCTCGAAATAGGCGTTGATCCAGAAGCTGTCAGCATCGATGACTGCCATGCGGGACTGCCCCTCATGCGCATAGTCACCCACGCGCAGATTGAGGTTGGTCACGTAACCTTCAACCGGCGAGTAGACGATGGAGCGTTGGAGGTTCAGCCTCGCCACATCGAGCGTGGCACGCGCTGCATTGACGGCATCCTCCTGCGTCTCAACATTGGAGTTGTAGATTTCCTGCTCTTCAGCCGAGACGATACCGCTCAATCCCATGCGGCGCTTGGCATCGTTGCGACGCAGCTTCAGATCTTCCTCCGCGCTTGCCAGATGGGCCTCCGCCTCCTTGATCGCGAGGCGGAACCGTACCGGGTCGATCACAAAAAGCGGGTCGCCACGATGAACGAAATCATTGTCGTGCACCGGCACACTCACCACGGTTCCCGACACTTCAGGCGCTGCATCGACCACATACACGCGAACGCGCCCATCGCGCGTCCAGGGTGCGATCATGTAGGTCTCCCACAGCGTGTAACCCAGAAGTATCGTCACCCCGAGCACTGCGAATGTCAGAAAGACCCGGATCAGTGTACGAGCGAGCAGCACGGAGGCGTTTCCTTGCAAGAGGCCAAGTTAATCGGGGCGGGGAAGCAGGCAGCATGCATGGGAGAACGCCAGACACCACAGGCGCCACGACCCATCATACGCCTCTGTGAGGCGGGCGGGGTGCCGCGCTGCCTCTCGACCTCACACATAGAGCACCATCAGGCAAAGCACACAGACATAGAGCGCCACTTCGAACAGGGCGACATGCCAGAACCACTCGATGGCGCCCGTGCGCCAGAGAAGGAACCGGATGAAGAGCGTGACGGGGATAGCGGCAAGGGAGTAGACGGCGATGGGAGATATGAACACGCCGAAAAGATCGAATTCCGCGAGCATCAGCCTACCTCCTCCTTCCAGTATCAACCTTGCGGGATCAGAAGGGAGAGAGCCAAGCCCGAAAGCATGAGATGCGGAATTTCCCGCAATGCTATCGGGGCGCAGACACCGGACGACCTGACCGAACCCGGATGAGCCCCGGACCTGACGCCTGAGGCAATTAATGGAAGGTCATAGGGGAAAGCCAGGTTCGCCGCCAGAAGGCAAACCTGAATTTTGCATTAGATTTGAGGCAACAAACCTCACAACGTGGTTAGCAGATTCAACGACGCGCAAAGATGTTGCGAAGCGCCTCAAAGATCTGCTTGCCCGTAAAGCGTCCCACAGGTCCGACAAGCAGCCCGAGAATGGTGGACAAAGCAAGCGTCTGCTTGAACTCGATCATCTTGCGGTCGCGCCGCAATCTGGCCTCAAACTCAACCGGATCAGCTACGTTGCGCGTGCCAAGCAGGGCAAAGATGATGACAAAGAGCAAATCAAGCCCGAGCACCGAACACGCGGAGGCGAAAGCCGAGAAGTGGAGCACGCTGAAAGCGAAGGCCCACAGGACAGCGTGGAATGATACAAGCGCGAACAGCCCGAAAATGGCAGCGATAATGAAGTAGGCCACGCGGCGGCCGATACGCATCGCGACGCGCTGCAGAACTTCGCCCTGAGCCTGAAGGGCTTCCTGCCCAACATCAATGACCTTCATGGAGATTCGCAAGCCTTTACGGTGTGGTCGTGCCAGTGCTGGACGTGCCAGAGGCGAACCCGCCAGAGATCAACCCGGACAGGGTAGCCGCCGAACATCCAACCCTGAAACGGATTGGAACAGGAGGCCGCCTTGCCCTTGAGAGAAGGCAGCCTATTTGGAGACACGTCCTGCAATAAAGCCAATGACGGCAGAAATCAAAACTGCAGCGATGGGGCGGGCGCGTACACGAGCCTCGGCATTGTGAAGTTGCACGTCAGTGATCTCTCGTGCATTGGCCACGGCCTGATCGGCCCGTCCGGCAACATCCAGCAGTGCGGGGTTGATACGATCCTTGAGCAGCTGCTCCAGCTGGTCCTTCAGGCTGTCGATCTGTTCCTGAGCCGATTTGCTGGCATTGTCGACAGACTTCTTGACGTCAGTTTTGCTCATGTCACAACTCCTCATACGGTCTGAACCGCATCTTATGGTTTCGGATATAACGTTCTGAGTTCAGGCGAGGTTTCATGTCAGGTTCATCGGGGGACAATCGGTCGCCCCTGTCGGTTCATTCGCTCGCGCTCACCCCAGGGGCCGACGGCTTTTCGCTCAACCTCGTGAAGGGCGAGGCTTTGAGCCTGCTTGCTGAAACCCCCGGAACACTGAGCCTCTTTTGCGATATCCTGGGCGGGTTTGTCGCACCTGCTGCCGGACGCGTGACGTTTGCAGGTCTGGACGCCAGCGATACCCTTCCGGGGCAGCGCCCTATCGTGCTCGTTTCCCGTCGCGAGCCTGCTTTTGGTCATCTTGGGGTCGCTGCCAATATCGCTTTCCCACTTCGTGTACGTGGCATGGCCGCCCATGAGATCCGTGCGAGTGTGAGCCATTTTCTCGCCCTGCTCGGTCTCGATGGCTTTGCCTCGGCACGGGCCGACACCCTGCCACCGGAATATGATGTCAGGCTCAGACTGGCGCGCGCGCTCGCATGCAACCCGTCTGTGCTGGTGCTGGACGATGTCCTGTCTGGCCTTGATCTGCGTGCGATTGGCCGGACTCGGCAATTGATCGCGAAGCTTCACAAGGCTCTCGGACTGACCTTGATCTACGCCGCCAATGATCGTGAGGACGCTGTATGGCTCGGGGGACGCATTGCTCTGTTCGATCGCGAAACCCTTGTTCAATGTGCCAGTGCCAGCATCCTGCTTGACCGTCCGGCAACCCCATGGGTCGCCTCCCTCTTTACAGAAGCCAATATGCTGACAGGTCGCGTTCTGTCGATTGAGGACGATATCGCCACGATTCATCTTGCCTGTGGCGGCGTGGTGGAAGCTCTGGCCGATGCCGATCTGGAAGATGACAGCCTTTGCGTGCTGTGCATCCGCCCCGATCGTATGACGCCTCTTTTCGCCGCATCCGGCGGGGATGAAGAAGGCCCCGCCCCTCTTGTTGCAACGCTCCAATCGGTACTGCATACCGGCGAACAGATGCGCCTGCGGCTGCGCCTTTCTGACGGGGTGGAAATCGAAATGCGGCGTCCGCTCATCCAGTCGACGCGGCAGATGACCCCCGGCGCAACACTACAACTCGCATGGCAGGCCAGTCAGGCTGTGGCCTTTCCCATGAAAGACGATCTATAAGAGGCGTTCCGATCAATTTCCCTCAACAGGAAGGCCGTTTCCTGCACGCGTCACTCTCCCCTTCCAGACCCGACCGCCGGCCCCATGCTGTCTTGAATAAGGCCGCGTGGACGCTGCTCGTGACGCTGTGCCTGCCCGTACTGTCGACCGCTTTTCCCCTCCAGGCTGCCGCAGCAGGGCACCATGTCCATCATGCTGCCCATCATGCCAAGACCAGAAAGCCCGCTCACGCAGCCACGTCACAACTCGGTCTGGCCGTGCTGTCAGGCAGTCTTGATGCCCATTCCCTGCTGATGCCCGACCAGCCCTATCCACTCAAGGAATGGGATGGCAGCCTCACGACGCTGCGTGACGCTGCTCTGGCACACAAGCCGGTATGGCTTGCAGCCATGATCGACAACACCACCCTGTATGCCGCCTGTCGTGACGGTATTGTGCAGACGCTTCCAGCGCTCCCCATCAGCGATCGGTCACGCAGCGCACCGGGCTCACCCTGCGGCATCGCCGCCGGGGAGGAGAGTATCGTCCTGGCGTGGGACCGAGGCAGACTTGGTGACGACGCGCCAAACTGGGGCGATTTCTGGGATATTGCCCGCCATCCGGGCAAACGTGCCCTGCGTCTCGACCCCAGAGGCACGCTTGAGATAGCTCTGATGGCTGATGGTGTTGCACCCGGCGACGTCTATACCGTTCTGGCCTCTCCCGCAGGGGCAGATCGCGCATTTCGCAAGCTCGATCAATTGCGCCCCTATCTTGTCTGGTGGCGTACACCCGCAGAGGCGACGCGTATCATGAGCAGTGGCGCTGCCCTGATGCTTTCAACCCCCCATGACCGCTTGGCCGATCTGGGAGAGAAAGCCACCTTTGCCGCGCAATGGCGTCAGTCCCTTCACCAGAAAGTGTCGTGGGCCATACCGCGCAACGTGCCTCCCGAGCAGGCAGAGGCTGTGATCAGGATGCTGCGCGACCAGACCCCGCTGCATGACGACACGCAGGATGCCCCGCAGGATGGACGCGACATTCGCGCCTTGTCCGTGAGCGACAGTTTCTGGGCCATCAATTATTATGCGCTTCAGAAACGCTTTCAGACCTGGCTGACCGCAGCGCCATGAGTCTCGCCGCTCTCGCCCTTGTTGCCGGATGGGCCACCTGTCTGATTCTGCTAGCTGTCCTGTCCAGAGGGGCGTCCCGTCTCACCGGATTTTTCCATCTGAACACAATTTTTACCCATAGCGCCTGCGCCGCAGCCATAGCGGCACTCTGGCTTGGAAGCGAAGCTTCACACTGGCCCCACTATTCAGGATGGTTTCTGAGCGGCTTTCTGACTGCGCCATTTTGCATCATGCCCATATGCCAGCGCCTGGCTGGCAAGGTGGCAGGACTGACGCGGGCTGCCTCCGGCCTCGGCGCTGGGCCGCGCGCGCGCTTGCGTCTGCTCTGGTTTCCCTTGCTGAGAGGCCCTATCATTCTCTCTGGCCTGATTTCCCTTGCCACCCTGACTTCTTGCCTCATTCTCGGCAGGTTCACTCATGTCTGATCCCGAACATCCTTTCTGGCAGGTGATCCCCTTGTCTGAAATGACAAAGGCGCAGTGGGAATCGTTGTGTGATGGCTGCGGCAAATGCTGCCTGCACAAGCTGCGCGACGAAGAGACCGAAGCGATCCATTTTACGAATGTCGCGTGTCGTCTGCTCGATCTTGAAACCTGCCAGTGCTCGCAATATCCCACGCGGTTTCGCAAGGTGCCTGACTGTGTCTCGCTCACACCGGAAATTTTGGCCGATATCGACTGGCTGCCTCCAAGCTGCGCCTATGTGCTGATCCGCGACGGGCAGGACCTCCCCGCCTGGCACCATTTGCGCACGGGCTCGGCTGACTCTGTGCATGAAGCGGGAATCTCGGGAAAGGGCCGCATGATCAGCGAGCGCGAAGCCGGGATGCTGGAAGACCATATTGTTGAGTGGCCGGCGGAAATTCCCCCCGGCGTGGCGAAAAAACGGCGCAAGCGACCTTCAACCAAACGACGCTGGTGACAGAACCCGCCTACCCGGTAACGTGGCGTCACTCTGCGCGTACCAAGCGCATTTCGCTTCGCATCGACGGAACCAACCGTCAGGTCGTGGTGACCTGCCCCCGCCATTTACCGCTGTCCCATGCACGACGCTTTCTGCTCACTCATGACAGCTGGGTGCGCGAACGACTCAATGCCCTGCCAGCTGTGACCGCCCTTGTTCCAGAAAGCACCATCCTGCTTGGCGAGTACCCTGTCACCCTGATTCATGCGCCGGAGCAAAGACACAGCGCCGTTATGGAAAAGGGTAGCCTACGGATCAACGGTCCCATTGAGCGCTTCGAGCAACGTGTTCTGGTTTTCCTCAGGCATCGGGCCGGGTTGATGCTCCCTGCCGAACTCGCTCATGAGGCAGAACGAATGTCGTGCCAGATCTCGCGTTTCGCTTGCAGCAATGCCCGCACGCGCTGGGGGAGTTGCACACGAACCGGACGGGTCATGCTGAACTGGCGCCTCATTATGATGCCCGAATCTGTTCGCCGTTACGTGATGGTGCACGAACTCGCCCATCTGACGCATTTCGACCACAGCCCGGCCTTCTGGGCTTTGGTGGAGCGGTTTCATGAACATCGCAAGCCGGCACAAGCCTGGCTCAGACAGCATGGTACAGCGCTGATGGCATTGGGTTGATGGCTATCCAGCTCGCAAGGGATTTCCACCCCCTCGCCCACGTGCTAGAGCCTGAGCCGTGCTGTGCTGTGCGAACTTGGCGGAATGGTAGACGCACGAGACTTAAAATCTCGAGTCCGTAAGGGCGTATGGGTTCGAGTCCCATAGTTCGCACCACATAAAACATTGAAATTGGTAGGCTTTTTGGCTTTCGAGGCGTCAAACCGGGGCATTCCCGGAATTCTTCCCAGAATAGGAAAGTTTGATGCTGCGTCTAATCGGGTCCCGCTACCATTTTCGCAGGGCCGTGCCGAAAGATATCCAGCCTCTCCTGAGGCGGTGTGGGATGGAGAATTCGAAGAATCCTCCAAATGCCCGTCCCGTCTACGAACTGGCGATCAGACCAAGGAACCCAATATCCGCTACGAAGCCGAGTATCAGAAATCTTCGTAACTTACGTATATTCGGTTCCTTGTCTGACAAGCGTAGGCGAGAATTTCAGAAAGCGAGGCTGATATTGGCCTTGGCGCCGTTATCTATAGCCTGCACGCCATATTGCCCCGTGTAGTAGATGCCCAGCGTAATCCTGTCTGTTGCCTTGATGCCAAACCCAGCATTGATGACAGCAACATCTGCAGCAATGGGCGTCCCGGCCACATCCATATTGGCATCACTAACCCCTGCGAAGTTCAGTCGTGCCGTCGGCGTGGTCAGACCGAAAGCATGGCGGTAGCCGACCATGAACCGGGGGGTCAACAACGTGCGTCCAGCCTGATAGGTGGCGGAAGCCCGGATACCGAACGTCGAGTAGGTCATGCCTGTCGTCATGTCCTGTCCGGCCAGCGCGTCGGGACCGCTTTTCTCACGGAAGCTGTTCGTGTGAACATTGACATAGGCGACACCCGCAAAAGGCTCCACGGTAGTCGTACGGGTCTTCATCTTGTACCCGACCTCACCGAACGCCTGGCTTGTTCCTCCAAGATACGAAGCACCAAGACGTGAACCCTGATAGCCGTTAAACGCCACTGTGCGACGAGTGCTCAGCATATTCCAGGTATAGGTAGCTCCAAGACGGACGTTCAGTTTACCCCAGTGATTTCCGGCGTAGCCGCCAATCGTGAGGTTGTTGCTATGCCCTGATGACGCCCGGCCATCAGAAACGTTGAATGTCGAGTTGCTATAGCCGAACACACCACCAACACGAGCCGTCTCGAAAACAGGCGTATCTGCCCCCATCAGGAACCCGGCATTCGTATGGTTCATGCTCGCCGCATTGCCGTTGCCATAATTCTTGCCAAGACTGCCATAGGCCTGCGTCCAGAAAACAAGACGATCAGAGTAGCATTGCCCTTTCCGAGAGCCCTTGCGCGTCGCAGCGGTGCGCATGATACCGCTATTGTCGGCACCGTCGCAATCAGCACTATCCAGACGATCGGTCACTGCCTCTCGCGCCAGATACGCATCCTCGATCAAAGCCGAGCGGATCGATGCATGGATCTCACCCGATACTGCATTCAGTGCCTTGCGCGCATCATCCTTGTCCAGACCGGTGAGCACCTGCACCACAGGATTAGTCTCCGGCAGTTTGTCGAGCGCAAGACCAGCCGCCAGCTCGTTACGTGCGTTTCCGACCACAGAAAAACTGTTGCCGTTACGGTTAAGCAGAAGATCCACGGCGTTTCCTGAATAGGTCAGGCTTGGCGATAAAAAGAGATACTGATTACCAATATTGCTCGACAGCTGATCGAACTGCCCGGAAATTCCATCGGTCGATTGGATAAGGCGATAAGCCTGGTTGCGGTTGAGTATGGAACCGGTCGGAGCATTGAATGCCACCGTGCCGCCATTGAGATTCACGCTTCCCTGCACATTAACCAGATCGCTCACCAGCCGCTCATAGGTTTTGCCCTGCTCTGTTATGCTGGTTCCGGTCGATTGGCTGGTCGCATCCATATAGAGGGTTGAACCCGGTTCCATCGTCAGATTCCGGTTGATCGTCATGACACCGATCGGCCCGAACCCAGCGGGCGAAAGCACACCACCAGAGCCAATCGTGGTCGCACCCAGTGCACCCGTGCCAGACAGTATACCCCCGTCGCGCGCAGCAAATGTCGCGCTTGTCATTGCTCCGTTGACAGCCAGTTCGCCCTCGACAACATCGACATCACCGTTGAAGCTCGTGTTATCGCGGTTGAAGACGACAGACCCGCGTCCCTGCTTGGTGATCTGTCCGTCACCCGTGAGCGGGTTGTCAAAGTTACCGTCATTCTGCTGAGCAATAATCAGATTGGCATTCTGACCGACATTAACATCTCCGGAGCCGAAACTTGTTGTCGAGCCCTGAAGACCGCCATTGGTGAGCGTAGTACCGCCCGTGTAGCTGTTATTGTTCCCGAGTGTCGTCGTACCCGTACCGGCCTGAATGAATGCACCCGTACCATCAATTGGTTGGGCCAGATTGACGCCATCGGCATGATTAACGACGAGGCGCCCATTATTGTGGATTGCCGGGCTGCTATCGATGCGCCCTCCCGTTCCCCCATCGCCGAGTTGCAAGGTACCGCCACTGATTGTGGTATCGCCTCGATAGGTTTGATCCTTCGTGATGATCAGGGTGCCTGCATCCGATTTAACGAGCGAAGTACCACCAGAGACATTGCTGTCATTGATGACCGTATCGAGATTAGCCGTGATCGCTGACCCGTTGGTCGTGCCATCACCAACACGAATGGTTGTCGTACCCGTCGTCGCGTACAGATCGTCGCCTGTCACCTTGTAGACACCACCATCGTTATTAGCGAACTGCATGCCACTGAACGTGACATTGGCAGGATTGCCACTTGCATCACGGTCGCTCACAGTGACCGTACCAGCCTGACCTTCGAAAACAGCGAACAAACCCGGCTCTGCTGCGCCGTTTGTGATTCCTGAGGGCGTCGTCCAGTTGCTATTCTGCGCATTCCAGACACCATCCCCCCCATCGACAGTTCCGTTTCCGGAATTACTATTTACCGCGAAAGCATTTGGCCTTGCGCCATCCCAGAATGAGAGGGTCCCATCGTTGACGACCAGATTGATCTGGTGATTGATCGAGGTCTGAAGTACGAGGCTGGTGCCCGGTGCCGTATCGACCGTGCCCAGCTTGCCGTTCTGTGCGCCGCTCAGCGCACCGTCATAAGTATAGATGCGATAGACGCCCCGACCCAGGCCGTTCCTGGAATCGACGGGTACGACGCTTGTGCCATTGGCAACACCCGTGACATTGAGGGTGCCACCAAAGGTCATGTCACCTTTGACGCGCACCAGATCGTTATACTGACCACCCTCGGCATAGGCCTGACCAAGATCCCAGTTCTGGATCGCATTATTGGCAAGCGTCAGATTGCCGTTGATCGTCAGCGTTCCCACGCCATGCGTTCCATCACCCGGGGACAGAATGCCGTTATCCGCGATCGAGACATTGCCACCGATCGTGCCTGCACCGCCCAGCTGCGCGCCTGAAGCCACAGAAGTCGCACCTGTTGCCCCGCTTTGGTCACCGTCGACCTGCAGCGCACCGGTCAAAACGTCTGTCGCACCCGTATAGCTATTGTTGCCAGTCAGCACCGTCAGACCGCTGCCGATCTGGTTCAAGCTACCGGCTCCCGAGATTACCTGACCAATCGTCACCGTGTCGCTGTGGTTCACATTGAGCACGCCATCATTATGGAATGCCGACGTCCCGCTCGCGAGACCGCTCGTGCCTCCGTCACCCAATGCCAGACTGGCATTGCTGCCAATCGTGGTCAGACCCGTATAGCTGTTGTTACCGGTCAGCGTCTGCGTGCCGCCATTGACCGTCAGACCACCTGCACCAGACATCACACCGGCATAGCTGCCATTGGCGTTGTTCAGCGCCAGCGTACCGTCAAGTGTGCCATTGCCATTGCCTGAC
>Ga0157362_1000258_pt1 | contig 17027 bp, 5 predicted proteins | sample AttlaeALBM3_FD_111480 | JGI IMG/M metagenome (GOLD analysis project Ga0157362, IMG submission 111480) | Fungus gardens microbial communities from leaf cutter ant in Ribeirão Preto, State of São Paulo, Brazil - Atta laevigata ALBM3 | ecosystem: Host-associated > Fungi > Mycelium > Unclassified ... | reverse complement strand
TTTTCCAAAAACCTTTTTTAAAATTATAAAAAAAAAAAAAAAAAAAAAACAAACCGGAAACCTTCACATCCGGCAGAATTTCTTGGTAATCCTGAAGCCCAGGCTCATAAAAGGTCCGTAGGCAAACAGCGGTCTAGGCATAGCGTCAAATATTGTCACACCTTATCTCACACGTGCGTCTTTTACTTGCGATTATCGCATCAAGAAAGAGTATCGGCTATTTAATGGAAAGCAAATAGAGACACACGAAATCTCGCGTCACTTTCAAATAAATGCGAGAAGGTCAGAAACTGCAACTTACACAGTACGTACCAAGAACAGAAAGTTTCCATAACAGCCGTTATACATTACGCATTTTTATTAAATACCGATATTTAAAATAATCTCGTCACTGTTGCATTCCGCGCGCATATGTTTTTTATAATACAGACATATTTATAATTCATACTAAAATATATTTTGTAATAGATCTAATATAATAAATATTTTATAATAAAGTTTTATAGTAGAATATACAAGTAAAGAATATAGAAATCAAAATTATGATATAAATAATTCATAGATTTCACAAAAGTAGTTTCATGTTTCATTCTGTACTCACAATCAGTGAATACAGAGTGTATCTGATGCTGCAATTTTCAACAATGTATATTACACGTATCGTGCCTCGTCGTTGAAGAGAAAGTTCATACCTTGCGGCGGTTAAGTAACTCGCTATAGAGCTAATCCCCAAGGAAGATCGAAGCGAGAGAGCTTTGATTTACGGCGGATAATTAATAAAGAGGGCAGCGCGATTGAATATCTCGTGGATCTAAATCAATGCGCGGTCGCAATATTAATTCGGCTAACAGAAAAAATTTTTAGAGTAAAATTTTCTATCTATTTTCCACGTAAAGATGTTGTAATAAAATGTTATCGCAAAATAATTGAGTTATTCATTTTCCACAGAATAAACTTATTCATTTTTGTTAATAAGATTATTATGAAAAATCGATAAATGTTACTAGTTATTGATTCTAAATAAAGAATTAATTTTTCTCTCTCTTTTTTTGTTATCTCAAGTAATTGAGACACTTCAAGAGAGCTAATAATATTTACGATGCAACGTTGTAATCATCTGAGATAGACGTAATAATAAATAAAATTCATTTAACGAGTCCATTAATACTTTCTCCGGCATATTGGAAAGGTTAAGACCCTCGCAAACTCAGAGAAACTAACTTACGTTAGATATCAGAAGGAAGTCGGTTAGAATAGAATATGTTACGCTGCGAAAGAAGGAGATTATCACACATTGTTTTGCTCGAACAAATATGGATACTTGTTCAAATCTTATTTAGCGCGACTAAATTAATATGCCATGCGTATGAAGTTATTATCATTCAACGTAACCGATCATTGTTCCATAACTCGAAATTCGTCGATTCTATGCCTATTATCCGCGCATATAATTACACACCTCGCACATCATGAATCGAACAACGTCGAATATAAATTTCAATCGGCCATAATCGGCTTGTCGTTTTCTGAATGAAGTTCCATCGACGTGACTGCGCATCTCTCGACCTCGCCGGGAGCAAACTCGCGAGAGAAGTGAATTATGTCATAAGATCATTTTCCACGCATCATTCCATCAATTTTTATTCACCGCACACGATTTCCATCATTTCTTACACACTCTGCATCAAATAGCGGATACGTTCGTTAATATTATCCCGACGTTACGCAAATAAATTTCCGTCAAGGCAAAATTAACTTTAGATTTCCAAACAAATGTGTACATGAGTCATTTTACATATACATATAGAGGAAAAAGTCATATACTGACATAGATTTTCTAAAGAGACACAATCGTTTTATTTCTCGAAAACTAAACATTCCATTTTATTAATACTAATAAAAATATGACCTGCTTAAATGATTAAAGAAATAAAAATTCAATTTATATATTCATGGTGTGTTTATACATCAGCTAAGATACAAATGCGAAAATAAAATTCTTACGATTTTCTTTTAAAAATTGTCTCCTTGCCTTTTTGCAAATCCTAACATGCTTTTTAGAATTAGAAAATAAGATAAAGCTTTTTCCAGGATATTTTATACCGTATTATTGTATAAAATATAATATTTTTCAAAATATTGAAAAAAATACTTTTTTCTTGATATACCCGACAGTTTTTCTATGACATTTATGTTGACAGCATATATATATCCACGATGTATTATTATTCATGTTAATAAAAAAAATTGATTTGGACTATTTTTTTGTATAAGATGTAATAATTTTCCAAAGGAGCAAAAATTAAGGCATTTGGAAGTTTGTGCCCATAAGGACTTTTTAATCAGTTTGATGTGAGCTACAAAATATTAAAATTTGCAACAATTTGACCGAAACTCATTTCTCATAAGATTTGTGCAGGATTCTTTAACCATTGTTTTAGTATAAAATAACTACATATTGAAGAGCAGTGGCGAGTTAAATTACGTTAAATTTGATTATCATTATATGTATAGATTTAATCCTAGTTATACCCTAGAAATCCCAGTGCAATTTGTCGAGATTTTTGTTTTTGAACTTATACATATATCTCAAAGCTTCTTAATTCTATCGATTTTTACACATAAGTACATACGTAAGTACATTTTTTATGTACTTATTTTTTAATCAATTCTTCATCGATCGAAAAAAAATTAATTGAAATATGTCTATTTTTACCGGAAGTTAGAGTAATAAATAGGATGATAGGGGTCCCAGGTATCCGAGCGTGTATATCAAGAGCGGAAAAAAGTGTGTATAATTAGAATTAACAGTAGAAAATCTTATAAACATTCATTTACAGATATTTTGTACGGATGACTCTTATGAAAAAAAAAGAATATGTAAAATTACTGTCAATTTTGAGGCCCGTTTTGTCAGATTTCATCCTCATTTGTTTATGTGTTACAAAAAAAATTAATTATTGCAAAATTGCAAACAATACTAAAACTACTTTTACTCATCTGACATCATAGACAGAACTTTTTAATTTGTATTTGTGTTTCTAAGATTTAATTTTTTTAGTTTTAGTTTAAGAAATATTATCCAAAACAATGTATCGACAACATTCCTCTATACGTATAGCGTCTGAGGATGAATTTTATAAAAATGAGCAAAACGCTTAATTTCTCGACGTGTAATGATGAGCCTTTTATTAAACATAAGAGCAACACGATCTTTGCAACGGATCTGTGCAAAATTGCAAATCATCGTCGCGGTTGATCGTGAATAGCTCGAAAAAGTCCAAGCCGGGAGACCGTGCCCTTCTAGGTCGATATAAGATCTCAACCTAGGGCCATTATACTTAGTATATCCCCTCAGTATGTTCTTATGCCTCACGATAATAAAGTCGACGCCGGTCCGGACATGCCAGTCGCGGCGCACGTTATGAATAAGTACGCATAACGTGGCGACGTGTGTGCAGGAACGTATCTATATTCATGCACGGGTATTTGCCGCAGGGCTCGGCCGAACAATACACGAGGGAATACTGTATGTAAGAGTCGGCCCTCCTTGCCGACCCTCCTCCGGTGTATACGAAGCATAAGGTTCCCGCAAACGTAGCCATTATGTAAAAGAACCGAGTATGCAAGTTAATTAGTTTATGCAGCGAGGCCCTAAGAAACTGTAGCGATAATCGACACGCAAATATAACAAGTCGTGTATCGGCACTAACAGAGACGAAGCTTTTATACTGCGCAGCAAAAAAACTCAACCATGATTACTTTATGACAAGCTAATCGTGTATAACTATTATCATTATTATACAAGATGACTCGTTTAATACAACAATGCTTTTTCCTATGTATAATATTTAGAATAAAGTTTCTTGTTTAACGACGGAATATTTTTAATGTACAAAAATTTTAAATGTATTAATACATTTATTTTATTGTATTAATAATTAACATATATTAGAATTTTTTATAAATTACTTTTTTATAAAATATCTTTCTTTATTAATATACGTAAACATCTTTCTATATTACAAAAAAAAATTATATATGGTATATCATACAGCGAGAAGTACAGATATTATAATATGACGCATATATCTTTATATACTCAAACTAGCTTATGTGTAATTTAATTAATTCTAATTCTGTCGTATATACAAATGGATTTAGATATTCATAAGGTATGAGAAATCAAAGAAACTGATTGATTATGTAGATTGTAACGTAAAACGCTAATAAGAAATGTATTAAGAATTAATTGAAAGTCCCGCGGATACAATTAAGACAAATGTCGATAAGACGAGCAGGAGAGGGGGAAGAAGAGAATAATCGATTGCAAATACTTTTCGACATACTCGATATACTCGGACATAAGGGGAAATAGCAAGAAGAAGGATCGTGACTTTGGCTGCACCGCGCGCAAGAATCGAATGGATAATTATTATCACGAGGAGGCGCGCGCGAGAATAGAAAGGGAAGGGATCGAGATGGAAGCGAGATGGGGAGAGAAAGAGAGAAAGAGAAAGAGCAAGAGTGAGGCTCTCGGCAGGGTTGCAAGGGACGGGCAGCAAGATGAAACGGAGGAGAAAGGTGTTGGATGCGAACACGTTGATCTGAGGTAGAGATGGTTCAAGGATCAATACACATGCACATTCTCTGTTAGTGCGCGCCGTCGAATCTGCCTTTCTCTTTCTCTCTTTCTCTCTTCTGTAACGTGTCTGAACCCTTTTCCTCTCGCTCCTTCTCTCTATCTCGTTCTCTCCCTCCTTTGCCTCGTTGACCCCAAATACCAACGCACGATTAAGTACTCCGCCGACGATTCTTTCGTGATCGGCGAGCGCAAAGAGGCGCGCGCGATATAAATGTCTATATACGCGCGAATGAAGATAACGACTGTGCTGATGGAGAAGAAAGATCGAGAACCGGTCAGCAGCACCCCAAAGGTGCTCGAGCAACGAATTTTCCTCTGTTCGAGCGCAGGAGGAAGTCACCGAGATAGCCAGTAACACTGATGATATATATATATATATATATATACATATATTCGACATACATTGAATTAAGGTTCATTCATATACTATATTTATATGTATATTAAAAGAAATTATTATTAGATTGCTTTTGCTAAGTTGGGATAAATGGGAAGATAAATTGGAGAAATCTCAATTATCGCACGCAATCTCGCAAATAAATCCGTCGTCTAAAAGCTCTGGCCGATCTCGTTATCTTCTCCCATCTTGCATGAATGTCAAAGCACCCCAGTGGGACCGGGGGGAACGAGTCACGGTGAAAACGTCGTCGACTACCTTCGTATCTCGCACCTGCCGCTGACAAGACGCCCAAGTATTCTCTGCTGCGATGGCGCAGGCCACCAGCACGGTGTTTTTGCGCGCCATCGTCCGGTATAGCAGCAACCATCGGCAGCAACGCAACAGTTGTTATCGAGATCTCGTTGCAATAATTCGTCGCCAATCGCCATATATGTACGCGCACCACGAACGAAAATAACGAGAGTGGGACAAATTATCGAAATAACGAGCGCAAGAAATGGGTAAAAATGCCGCGTGCTTGGACAAGCGAACGTGCGATTAATAAGAGCTAAATACTGATTTCTTCCTTATTGTATCGCAAACATATGTATGTTGCGATGATTTTATGATATTTTTATTGTAATTAAATTACGTATGTGTACGTGTGTCATTTTTCTCAGTTATTCTCTCGCAGGAATTTGAGTTTTCAAATAACATGATTGTTAATATAAGAATGTAAAATCTAGAAAAATATCTAAATAATGTTGCATATGATCCTCTTCAAATAATAATCTTTAGTCAATACATATTTTTTCTTAAACACGATAAATAAATAAAAATTTCTTTTTTAATATTTATTAAACACTCTTCCACATGTAACTCTTTCGTATGAAATAAATAACACCATAAAAAAGATTTATAACAATGATGCTTGAGGCATAGGAAAGATTCAATTAATATAAGATATTCAAAAGATATTAATACAATGAACATACACAATAATATATTCTTATTAAGGATACCTTTTGTGGCTAAAGCAGTAAAAAATATGGTCACATTAAATGAACATGGAATAAATGCAGACACATATGCTCGAGGTATACTAATTGTTGAACGTTGAATGCTATTCGTGTTTCGACTTGAGTTACGATTACCAATTGCCCATAATTACACCGAAGCGAATACTCATCGTTTACACATAATTAGGTCCCGTATGGTTGGTAGTTTGAATACGACGGTTTATCGTATTGCATAAATCTAGATCTCAAAACTGTTTTACAACATGTTTCGAGATACACATATTCTGCATAAAAGAAATCTACTTATTATGTTTATCTTATTACTATCTACCATATATATTACTATCTTATTATAATAAATTGATAACATAAACACGAAATGGAAAATTTAATTGTCGTGAATTTTTATGTTCTCTGTCAGAATGTTCATTGATAAAATTCATACATTATTAATCATTTTCATTATTTGTGTGTATAATTTAATCTTTTTAATTTAAAATATAATTTCCAAATTTTTTTTTTAACAGAGAATACGCAATACTCTTTAAGTTCTCTTTTCAAGAAACTAACGGAAATGTACTATCCACCCTGAAAACAAAGTATCACCCTTTCCTAACGCGTTCCGTCACGCACGGAGACTTATCGAAAACGCACCTGGCAATCGATAATCATACAAAAGATCTCCACAACTCAAAATAGCCAAAAGGTTCAAAGGAGGAGAGTACGCAGCATATGATCAATTCAAAAAATTGCAATTTTTCATTTATGTATAATATTTTTCAACTTATCTTGTGGTACCTATTCAAAAAGAACAGTTGATATTTAATCAATAATAAATATTTCATGTCTAATCGCAACAGTTACCGACTACTTGTTAAACTCTATCAATCAATAATACTAATACTATCTCAACTTTTCGAATCTCGTCAAGATTTATTTTTCTAATGAACAATTTTTTCAAAAGTAATATTGGCTAGAATGTCTTTATGCTAAAGAAATCACGCCGAATCTCATTGGGCGAGCGGATGTAGGCTTATTAAAACGAGGAAGCACATCTACACACATGATGAAGAAATTTTCAGGGAATTCCTCGCGCAGCATCGGAGTTATATTGAAAATTACACAAAGGCGGCGACACGCGAACATCCTCCATCTCACCGAGACGTTCCGAGAGGTCCAGTCTTGCAAACAATACGGGTCCATTGTGGTCCGGAATGTTGTTGAGTCAGGAGAAGGAGAAAGAGGGGACTCTTAATTTGCTAATAAAGACACGACACAGGAAGCGTACTTCAAAAGGACGCGCCCTATCTTCTCTCGAACGAACGAATGGACGAATGAACGAACGAACGAATGAAATACTTATCGAGGAATAAAAGGAATGGTAACATGAGAAATGGAGAGATTGGCGCGGCGACGCCAACCGGTTGTCAGTCAGCTGTGCGCCATTTTCAACTCGTCACCAATCTGATTCGCCGCTGAATTAGCTCGGCAACTCGCTAATTATTGTGAAGGCTCTTTTCGTACGTTCGGAATAACGCTAATTAAGAGACAGAGTTTGCTGTGCGGTCAGTGGTCGCCGAGTTTCTGTGGACCTGCCGGCAAGACGTCGTGAAGAAGGTTGAAATACCCAATCAAAGCGCGGTTATTTCAATGGAGTTTGCATGATAACGCTAATTTCTATCTGACAAGAGTATAGATGTGTAAAAACAATATTTATGTACGAAGCTACGAAGTTGTACATAAAATTTCAAAGAACATGATTCTTGTATACAAGTTTGGAAGACAAAATAAAAGAATGTTTCCATTGTAACAAGTAATATAGAATGATCTTTCATGACGTCGCGAGTAATTTGTAGAATTACAGAATCAGCTGCAAAAAAATGAAATTAAAGCTGATTCTTGTAATACGCTCGCTAACTGGAAATTCACTTTCATCGACGTATTCCGCATTTTTACACCTCTTATCCGTCTAATACGCAACTCACGTTCAGCGTCAGTAATGAGACTCGGATAGTCCGATTTAACGCTAAATGAGACTGTGAGGCGTGATGTTCTCGCAGAAAGCGCATATAACGTAAGTTTACACGGCTTGACGCGCCGACGAGCATAGACGCGATCAAACGGCGTGACGTGCTCTCGCATCGACATGATTACATGTACGATCGTCATTGATGAGTGAATTCCTCGGCGTGACTACGTATTACATGCGTGCGATCATTTCGTCGTTAGAGTCAAAGAAAGGGGATGGAAAGAGAAAGAGAACTGAACAGGGGATCCTGTGCAATTCCATTGTAGCCGCTCACTTGCTCGCTCGGCCAAGCTTGACGGAAATGCACGACTAACGGTGACGATTGACAAGTATCATTTGCGATCATTATGGGGGAAACAAAACGGCATGGAGGAGATTTCGCTTGGATGACCATAACTCGAATCGGAATTTCTGTAATGTGACAACCGAAGCCTGAATATTTGGCTAAGACATGGTATTTTTTTTATCTTCTGCTTAACTTGTTTGACTTAAGGAGGTTAAAAAGGGCATAAATTAATATTTATGCTTCAAACAAACTATACACATGTGAAAGTTGCGTTCATAACATTCTGTTTTTATTGAATAACATATTCTTATAGATTATTTATTTTTATTTGATATTAGTTTTAGTGTTATAAACAAAAATTTTTTAAATAACGAAAATCTAAATTTTTTTATATAAATGTTCTAAGTACTAAAATGACTTATGCAAAGTTTCATTGAGATTCACCAATTAGTTTATAACAAATAAATATTTGTTTATTTATTGAACAATTAATGTCTGCATCTCAATATAACTTTGCATAAATATTTTTGAATTCATAAAGTACTTATATTAAAAAATTGAGATTTTTATAATACATTTATTTTATAATACATTTTCAGATATTTCTATTAGAGTACAAATTTAAAAAATATTACTTTTTATTGAAATAACTTTTGATCCAGGTGGTAAACTGTCCAATTTTTTTATATTATACTTTTAAATGCTATTTAGAATAATCTATGATTTTTTCAAGTAATTCTTAACATATTGCATTTACTTTACAATCTTCTTAATCTGACGATAATGTGTAAAAATTATATTCTTCTATGATTAATCACTAAAATTGATGGTTCTGTAATGAGTAATTTTTAAAGTTATCACTAAATCAGTTTAAATTAATCATCAGTTTAGTAATTAATCATAGCTAGAAAATTTTTCCTTTATCAGATTAAATATAATTAAATCTAAACACATACAAGAGTTAACCAGAAAATGAAAAATCGAAGCCTTCGAAATGTTGTACAAAATAGTAAAAGATCAGCAACAGTAATGTTTACCTAAATAAAATGTCAATTAATATCTTAATTAATTATTAATTAATTCAATTTTTTAATCTCTTTCTTTCTGTAAAAATGATTTAGGATAATAATATATGCGATTTATCATGTGTAAAACTACCTGAATATTAACAGCAACTTTCATACACAAAACATTCCGCCGAATATTACCTATTAATGGAGTCTATTATTAAATGCGCGGGCGTTATGGTATTCGCATGACAGGAATTAACTGCACTGACATCCAGTCTTATTTCTCAGTCATTCGTTCGCATGACAATGAAAAGAAAGCGATGAAAAAAGATTCGAGGAACTTCTTTACTGCAGACTCGTAATTTTCTTTAAAATCATGCCGCGAAAAAACACATGATCAACCGCAATGTCGCTGGTAATTGCGCTGCTTTTGTAACATAAAAAGAAGTGGAAAAATATACGAAAGACTCAAATCTTGGGAATTCTACAAGGACTACTCATGCTGTTTGGTAGCAGGGCGTGGGAGACCGTCGACCAGCTGCTGGTCGATGTTGGTTCAAGGACCATTACACAATGGTACTGTATATGCGAGAGCACGGATGGAATATGAGAAAGTCACGTTTTCATAGAGAGTGCGCTGCTGAGAGTAGCGGTGAAAGATGAGGGAGAAAGGGAAGGATGAGGGACGAGGGATCACGTTTTCCGGGAAATTAAATCGACTTCATTCGCGTCCACACGAGAGATGCGACTTTATTATCCGGATAGGAAATGAATTCACGATGAAATTACTGGCCAATCACTTTCTTCTTCTACGACACGATGTACGGTGCATACGAAGTAAACAGCCGTTGTAGTCGTGCGTTTGCTATTTAAATCGCCGACCACGTTCGATTACGTGCGGTTGATTGTGAATTTCGTGCAATTGTGTTCTAGCGATTAAAGAATCAATCCATACGGAAAGAACGATTTTGCTGAAAAAATAATTAATTATAATTTATAAATATGGATTTGAAAATAATTATAAAATTGTTTGGAGCATTACCTACTCACATTACGTTTGAATTTTTTGTATAATTATTTTGATAGTTTAACAATTATTTTTAAATCTGTGTAGCTTTTTTAGGTGTTTCAGCAAAATCGTTATTTCCGTAGTGTTGTGTATTTTCTTTTCAATATGTTAGAATTTCGAGAAATTTCAAATCGAAAAATATTTATAATAAATTGTACCCGCAGATCGTCTACGAATGATAACAATAATCATATATACAGTAATGAAGAAACTTTTATTTCGCAATCTCAAAGAGTCGCAAATATATTTCACATAATTAAGGACACAGCGCCTTAATTATCCCAGATAAAAATTATTTAAATTAGCAAACGAGATATAACAAATCGAGCACTTCCACGATTGCACAATCATCTTATCGGAATACTGTTAATTAAGCGGGAGGCGTCGTATCGAAAATATCATTCGATTTACGAACGCGAACGAGCATGTCTCTGGTATGTTGATCGTAAATTCATTGGTTATAAGCTAAGGTAATACCGGCTCGATAGCGTATATATGTGACGATTGATAAGAAAATCTAACCGAGTCCTGACGGCGGGAAGTATCATTTCCTTCATTCTGGGGAAGAGATGGAGGCGCCCAATTAAAGTCAAGCCGGCCAATCAGCGTGAAAGCGCGGGACAACGCGAGCGCAAAGTATGCGTTATCACTCGGCGAGATCGCGGGCGACTAGTTTGTGGGAGCGAAGGTGGTTGATAAATCGGCGCACACGGGTGCATCGTCGGTAGCTTACACGGTTGGGAAACAAGCAAACGCATTCGTACGTAGTATGTATGTAGTACATACACGTTCACAGCGTGCGGAGACTTAGCGATGGGACTCGGTAGGAACGGCGTTTCTCACTTACAAGTTGCGAAAGACTATGTTAAAACGCGGATTCTTCCTCGTTATATGCGCCAATTTAAGGAGAGATCGCCGCAACGCTACTCGAAAAGAGGACCTGACGTAATTTCCGGATGATCCTTCTGTTCGCCTAATCGAGACTATACCGGAAGTGGAACGGAATCGTTTATTATGCGAAGATTTATATATGAAACAAAAAGATGTGTGCTTTGAAAGGGATTTGGGGATAGGTTTTATTCAGATAAATTTTATCAACAGATTATTATTATTAATTAATAATTTATTAAAATTATAAAATCACCGAAGCAGCCAAGTTAAAATGTAAAAAATTGCGAAGATAAAAATTTGTTTGAAGTGCTCAATTAAAAAGGACATATAAGACTCTCTTAACGTAAATCACAATTTTTTAAATTTTTTATTGTATATTTCTCATAGATTGCAAATATTGCTGCAAATATTAGTTTGAAATGACATAGCTATCTTCGTACATAAAATTTCTTAAAATACGCTCTTAATATCGAACAATTTGTAATTTTTCAATTAACTAATTTCCCAATTTCAATCAACAAGACACTACCAAATGGTTCAAATGAATGATTAAATTTACTAGAACGATCGATTATGTAACGAGGCGATAGTCGGTACATTTAATGGAATGTTAGCTTTATAAGTACGGGTTTCAATTGTTCCATCGCGTAAGCATGTAATATGAGCCAACAAGCCGTGTCTGCTAAGGGGGCTTTCAGACACATATAGGCTTCACTGACCGCGTGAAAAATTAATCAAGGCATCGTTCCACGACGCTGATTGTAAAAGGATCGTTGCAGCTATGCGCTCGTTATCGGATGCCGCCGTTACAAAGAAAATTAATAGATCAGCAATCGTTCGTGTTATGACGCGTAAAAATAGACGCTATTTTATGGCTTAATTGACGGCAAAACGGTCGGCGTGATTTAGCTACCGATTTCTCTTACGATCAAAATGTGGGCCATAATACGATGATAATAATTGGAGAGGCTAACGTACGCGTGCATCTTTAAGTTAGATTCTCGATTTTAATGGGCAATTTAAAAAATACCGAACGATAATAAAGAGTTTGGTATCGTTATTAGTATTGTGTGTGCCTTACAATTGAATTGTGTTATTTAATTTGGAACAAAGTGCTATCACACTATCACAAACTGAGGAAAGCCAATCAATGTCAATCAAACATTTTTGACATTAAAAATTCGATATTACCATATTCTGATATTAAAGAATTCGGACTGTTACACATAAAGGAGTAAATTAATTATTATTCAAATTTGAAAAAATATAACTTTCTTTTTATTATTATAAATTGAAGATTAGCCAAAAAGTTATTCGCATCCTATATAAATATATGTTCCTCAATGTGTTAAATTGTTTTTCGAAAATTTATTAGGAAATTATTAAAAAGTTATTTATATATGATCTAAAATTAAAGTCGTACATAGGTAGTTCAATGTTTTCCTTCTATCAAGTTTAAAGACTCTTAGATCTATAGACGTAGATCTATATGTTTTCTAATCCAACAGTCTTTTTTCTAAGTTCGTGAACATCGCAAAGCATTGTATTTAATTGTATCATTGACTAACGCAAATCAACGCTTCCATTAAATTTAGACGCTGGTATATATTTTCAAAGATAAGCTTCTATTATATTGAATAATTTTGTTGAACTGTTGAAATTATATAGGACATTCAACCTGGTTGCTATAGAATATTAAAATAAACATTTTACAGCATTGCTCATCTCATAAGCTTAAATTTTCTACATAATTATTTGTCCAACAAAATTGTTTTTATACCAGACTATTTAAATTTGCAGATAATTCAGCAAAATTCATTCTTTCCGTTATTAGATATTTATTAGGTTCTCCGCAAAAAAAAACATTCATAATATACGTTAAGTATACAGAATCGTAAACTGAAAGCTGTACATAATAGTAAGCATAACAGCAACGCATAATGAAAATTATAATATATCTAACGTTACATTATGATTTTGCTTGTGCATTGATATAAATACTATTATGTATAGACTACAGTTTATATTTAACATAACGTAACATATTACAGATGTTCTGATAGCCTTAAACTGCAACATTTTCGATATTCTTGCCAACGTAAACACTACAAAATATTATATACTACAAAATATTATATAATTAATTACAATTTATAAATTATAATTTACAAGTCATGACTTCATTTTAAATTCTTGTTTGGAAAAACATTTTGTCAGTATTTTCATAAACATCAAAATCTTGTAATTTGAAGATTCAATTAATTGTAATGTAAGCTATATCTTTTCGCCTTCATCAACACGTTCCATCCCGACTAGAAATTTATTCAAGAAATTTAGCAGATTCTAATCAGGTAGACTTTATTTCGTTATCAGATCCTGATAAGGTAAGTTTCATCGGGATCTGATCAGTAACGCAGCCCAGTAATCGAAGGCCTCATCCGGATAGCCGGATCGGGTCCTAATGAGGACCTGGTAAGATCCTTATCAGAACCTGATAAAGTCCTTATCAGATGCTCATCAGGATAATGAAATAAGGTCAACCTAGCTAGGATCTGCTAAAATCAGTGAATAAATTTCTAAGTCGGGAATTGTTCAAATGCTATTAATTTAGAATTACATTCCAAAAGAAGCAAAAAATATATATTTCAGAGGTCCAGGAGGGATACTCTGAGCACTTTATAATCTCTAGGAGATTATTCAAATCGACTTGCATACGCCTTCTTATAGAACTTGTGGACATTTTCTTCTTACGAGCAACTCGTCCATCTCGTGTCTGCGAATTAGAAACGAGGTCAACCATACTCAAACCTAACGAAAATCTTCTTAGGTATACCTTATTCAGAATTATTTTAGGTCAACGAAACCAGGTTTTTATAACATATAAAGTTAACCTGAAACAAATTCTACGAGTAAGTGGAAGTCAGTCATTTTGCGCATCCAGCGAAAACGCTGGATTTCCCATGATCGTTTCGCGATCGAAGAGAAGTTATTAGTCAGTCGTGTGCAATGCATTTGCCTCACCATAGCGCGCACATTGCCATTTATCACACGAATGAGGGACAGTGTGTGCACCGTCTCCCTCTTACGTCGATGCAGAGCGAGACGACAGGCGATGGTGGTAGGAACTAGGAATGATTAATAGATCGCATTGACCGGGTACGCGCTTATCCTCGTCTGCGCTTGTGAAAAACTTCCGTCATCGGTACGAGTACGAACAACGATCCTTGTCTGTGCTCTCGCGCCCGAGGAAGTAATCGCTTTAAACCGATACGAATCCGGATTACGTTAAACCGCTTCCACGTGCGCTACAGGCCACGCGGGATAACGCCGGACCGGGTGGTCCTCTCATTGCGCGTAGATCAACTCACATCGTCCCGATCTCACTTCTTTTCGGATCGCCGCGCCGCCGCGCCATCGTTTCGTTTCTCGTGCTCTCCTTCGTCGGACCACACTGGACGTTCCGCGATGAGAAATCTCTCGTGTCGCGTGTGCAAAAACGTCAGTTGGCGTGGGAGCATACACGTCAAGAACGACGCAGAGAATCGAGAGATAAGAACGGAAATTAATGTAATGATACTTTAAGGTCGTTCTACGGTAAATCGAGTTACCATAGAAATATCTAATTTTTTTGATATAATGAAATTAAAGTAATCGAGCTCGATATGTGAAAAATTCTCGGGTTATCGAAATTCTTAGATTATCGAAATGAGAAAAAAAAGTTCATTGTGTAACTTTTAATGTATAACTTAGTGACAAATAAGGGTCGGAGGCGCTTCTTTGATTAACTTTACACACAATTACTATAGATTTATCTAAAAAACGAGGTTTTAATAGTTAAAAAAATTACGACTGTGATGGTCAGAAAAAATAGATAATCGGCTATTCTAGAAAGATATTTAATATTGAAATGGCAAAATATTATTGAATTTTCATAGCAAGAACAAATTGTATAAGAAATCAACTTCTTTTTATTTCATTATTTTTGCATACTAAATATCGTTTATTTCATACTATTTTATCAAAATATACACGCAATTGTAATATTTTATTCAAATTATGTAGATATATTTGTGATTTTGGATGGATTCTAGTGAGACATCTCAAATTTTCGACGCTTTACTATAAAATCACCTTAATTCGCATAATTGGGCACAAAAAGAATAATCGTTCATATTTCACTTAAAAAATAGGATAAAAATAAAAAATACAAAAATAATTTAAATTTTACGTTAAATGTTTTAAAATTTCATTACTTAAACGACTTAAAAATTTAGTAAAATATAATTATAAATTACATAATTGAAAAAAAAAACATATTAATATCAATATTTTGATATTGATATGCTAATATCAAGATTAATCATATTCATTGAGCTCTTAATAATCGAACTATAATACTACCAAGATGCTAATAAGATGCAAATACGAAATATTGAAAAATTCTTCGAGTATCTATCAACAAAATAATAAAAAGTAACGCACGGAATTTACGCCGATCAATCGAAACAGCGGATTCGACATCGCGGCGTGGATGTCTAATCGACATTCTAAGATCTTCTGTTACTTGTCTGCAAATCTCACGGATGTGTGCGAATCGAGCTCCTCTTGGAATCTGCATAGCGCTCACGCGAAGGGTAGATCCTGGCGCGATCTTCTATAAGGACTTGGCCGTTCCGTGCATTGACTGACGGCACAATCCTCGATCCTTCCACGATACCCAGGGACTTCCCTCTCGAATCTTTCCGGGACGATGTAACTGGCAGCGGGAAATGGACGGAAGAACGGATGGACGGACGGGCATGTGCGGTAGCGAGGGTCCTTAATTATGCGGTTTTACGCTAGAGGTATCTACGCCAGCGAGAAGCGCGGGGACGAATGCAAATACCCGGGTTGATTCTCGATAGGACAGCGGAGATCTTGCCCTTTTAGTTAGCAGATGCCGCGAGATACCCGACCGGGTATCTTCTATCCTCTCTCTTTCTCTCTCTCCCTCTTTATCTCTCGACGGAAAAGAGTGACCAGGTACTCCAGGTGGAAAGGAAAAATGCTGGATTAGAAAACACGTAGGTCTATGTCCAAAGGTCTTTAAACTCGACAGAAGGAAAACATTGAAATATTTATATATATGACTTTAATTTTAGATTATACATAGATAACTTTTCCTAATAATTTCCTAATAATATTTTAAAACATTTTTAATAGATTGATGGATATATTTATAGGACGTGAATAACTTCTTGGTTCACATCTTCAATTTAATTAAAAGAAAGGGAAGCATTTTTTTTTTTTAATGTGAACTTGATATAATAATCCAAATCCTTTAATATCAGGTAATAAAAGGGAAAATGTTTGATCGACATTAAACTATTGGCTTTATTATTACTCAATAGCTTATCCGCAACAGCTTTTCTCAGTTTGTGGTAGTAGAGAAAAGCCCCCTATTATGAGATAGGCGCCTAATATGAGATAGCGGCGTTTCTGTTAACCTAATAAACATTATCTATTGGTTCCACCATAAATTTATTGCTCTTGGAACTATTTAGTAGAAAATTCATTATTATATCATTGTTGCCTGTAGTTATTGTGTGTAGTATATAAAAAAAGATTTTAGAATTTGGATGTCTTCAAGTTTCATTGAGATGAGCCTTTAAACATTGTTTATTATTTAATAAATAAATATTTGGCAATAAATTCTTCAT
>Ga0157362_1000257_pt1 | contig 17067 bp, 15 predicted proteins | sample AttlaeALBM3_FD_111480 | JGI IMG/M metagenome (GOLD analysis project Ga0157362, IMG submission 111480) | Fungus gardens microbial communities from leaf cutter ant in Ribeirão Preto, State of São Paulo, Brazil - Atta laevigata ALBM3 | ecosystem: Host-associated > Fungi > Mycelium > Unclassified ... | reverse complement strand
TTTATTTTTTGTATTTTTCTTTTCGCGGGAATGGGGTTTTTCAAAAAAAAAAAAAAAAAGAACGCAGATACTTGGATTTCTTCCGAGTGATTTCGAGTTCAAGCAACTCGTATTTACTGATGACGGCAACTTGTTCTCCTCACGCCACACGGACACCGGAAGTGGTTTGAATTGCTAATGCGAAACGGTGCTCATTATTTCTTTTTACCACGTTGGCCCAAATCTCCCTCACATTCATCATTCTTTCATAATTTCGCCCTTAAGCAAAAGTACAGAAATTTTAAAACCAAATTGAATTTTTATTATTACAAAATGCTCTCTTTATAGAATTTATTAGGAAAGTTTCGACTGCAAAAAAGTAACTTAAAAAAAAGTGTGTTTCATAACATATTTTTATGCTTTTATGCACGCTGTTTTGCGAGGTAACCATTTCTATTCCGTATTAAATATATGTAATTAAATTGTATATATTTGCAATAATTTTGAGGCTTATGCATACTTTCTACGTTTCGCGGGTTATCTCTCCAGATCTATTAGATCTATTATATAGAGCTTTCCAACTCGGGCATAGCATGCCTTTTACGTTATGAAATTCGTCTTCCTTTTTCTCTCCATTAGATTTCTGACCTCAAGAGACAGATTACAGTATCGTATTATGATACCGTGATCCGCCTCTGTCAAAAATCTAAATCGGAAGAAGGAAGGATTTCATAACATAAAACACATGCTGCACATTGGTCCAAAAGGACTGTTTGCTGCTCAAAATTCAATAACTTTAAAAACCATGGTAGTATCAATATGAAAATTGATATATACATAATCTAAAATATATTTTTCAATAAATAATAAAGAAAAAATGAAGTATTTGTATTCATAAGAATCAAAATAGTAATAAAGTGAAATTTTATTTTATTCAATTTTTATTTTATGGTTTTTATTATCTACGTAACAGTATTTTTTTGCATAATAATACTATTATATTAGGTATACAACATTTTAAAGAAGTTTTTATAAGATTATATTAAAAGAATTGAAAGAGATTGAAAAATCTTTTTATTGTTGACAATATGTGTGAATAAAAAATAAGATTAATTTTGACGAATTAATGATAAAAATGTTGTCAGAAGATTTTTAGCAAATACTTTTACGAGAGTATAGTGAATCTGAATAAATATATAATGTTATTAAAAATGTTATTAAAAACTTGAAAGTAAAAATTAAAAATAATAAAAATATTAAGTATTTAAAGAATGTCAAATTTATTTAATTTGTAAGCATTCAAATTTAACATTGTAAGTATTCAGATATCTTTATGATCCCCATAAAAGGCCGCAATAAGAGAATTTTAGAAATATATGTGTTCTCTATTATAGCTTTTTTCCGCTTTTAAATAAAAAAAAATTAAAATATTTTGTTGTAGTGCGAAACATAAATGCTTATAGATTCTAAAACCGCAAAAAACCATAAAATTTTTTTATCAGATCTTATCATATAATCAATTTACAATACAAATCATAAGAAACATAATATCGGTCGATTTCAGTAACCTTTAAAAATCTCTTTTTTGTCAGATTATGTGTTTGTAGCAGCATTTTAGAAAAATAGAACTTCAAAATGACAACCAGATTTAATTGTTATTTATACCAGATTATAGAGCAAAAATTGGGAAATCTAACGATATACTCATGTTGATTATTTTATTAATAATTTTGAGTAGTTAAAATCTCTCTTAAAATCACCATATATTGAGGCGATGCGATGGATTAACGTTCACATCTGCGACTTTGAGTTATATTTTTAGCTAACATTATTTTGATTTTTATTGATGAATATGTGTGTGTGTGTGTGTGTAGTATATTCCTCTATACTATATATTTGGCAGTATAAATTCCAGTTTCAGTTATACTTTATAATTCGGATTTTTGAGAAGCAAACCGTCTTTTCGGACCAATGTGCGCCGTCCAAATTGAAAGGCTTTAGAAACAAAAGAACATTTCAACATTTTGTGAACATTACAATTCACTTTATCAAAGCTTGATACAAGTACAGATATTTTATACTGTGTAATTTTTAGTTCTGTTCTGTGATTTGAATTTCATAATCGAATACTTTTTTAATTTTTTAAATTAGGAAAATATTAAAATTTTTGTACAAGAAAAGATTTTGCAGATGATTGAGTTAAAATTAAAAAAGTAAAAATATTCATGTAAAGTGGAAAAACTTCAATATATTATCATGCTGTCTTTGTTGAGTCGACCATAGCCAATCAAATATCTTGAAGCCAATATACTTTTCATTAAAGTAATAGGTCTCGTATGTTGCAAGCGCGCTTGGAGAACACAATAATTTCAATTTCACTGCTTCGTGTGCATTCCGTGCCTTCACTACGTGACATCTTGAATTGCGGAAAGAACAAGTATATAGAAAACGTAAGAACGAAAAGTGTTTTTCCATGTTCACTGTCGCTCGACTGGTCTCTCTAATTCTACGCGAAAGGAAAAAAAAAGGAAATGAATCTCGCGACGCAATTCAGATCACGGAAAATATTTCGTTCTTTGGCGCAAGAAAAATGTCGCTCTCGTAGAAAGAACGCAGAGTGAGAAAGTGCCATTTCTCCTGGGAGACACATATCAGTTTGAGTTACTCGACACGATGAACGAATCTTCGAAAATTGAAATTTTCTTCAACGATCTCTTGAAATAAAAATGCAATTATTTTTGCAGAATGGCAAAAGAGATGATATTATTTGAAAACTTTATTTTTAAAAAATTAATGTTTTTTAATATAAATTTATAATTTAAAGTACAATAAAATTTATGATATAAATTAAACCTACTTATAATTGTAAATTTTGCTGTAATAACAAAAATTTGATTGAGATATACCAAACAAAAATTTTCGGTTAAAATGTACCGAACAATAATTTTATGCGAATTAAATTGTTTAGTTGGTATAAATATTTTTGTTATTTACAAAGCAGACCAAATAATTTTGTAAATTATTTTATAAAAACAATTAAATGTTTTATTATATAAACAAAATATTTGGTTGTTGTTAAATAAAAAAGGTCTCGACTAAATATAATTCTACTAAAGGCATTAAATTTTTTACTGAAGTATTTGAAGAGCTAGATGCACATACTTAAGGACTAAAAGCGAACGGATTTTAAAGGCCCCAAGGATAATCGGTCGTTTCCGTTAACAGCAGGTGCATCGGCTACATAAAGTCGTGTGAACCTCAAAAGCCATTTCTCGAAGCGAGTCCTCGAAAACTCTCGACTTTGCTTTTTAATAGGCAACAGTGAATATGGGGAAAAATTAAAATCATATCACGATAGGCGTGGGACAGAAGATTTTGCGGTCGGAATCCCATTGAATCGAAAATCACAATAATTCCGCATAATGAGCCTATCGCTTCCAACTCTGTCCTTCTCTTCCGGTTCCGATTTCTATTTCATTGCCGTGCTCGCGGGGCACATTGTCGACTTGTGTCACAGTCGCAGACAAAGACTTTCATTCGTGAAGTTCTTTTACTTACACAGACAATTAGATTATTCTTCGAGAGAAATATCTCGGGCGACACAAGTGGTTTTTAAATTATTAAAATGTTCTGATTCTGACTAACAAAATTATACAAATAAATACATTTTGATCATATTAATATCAGAATTCGGGTTCATAATTGAATTTCTGGTTATCTCGACTAGAATGTTTGATAAATTTAAAACCTGACTATAAAACCTGATCTACAAGATATATATATATATTCCCGAGTTAAACTTAAAATATAAATTTGAACATAAAATATAAATTAAGACCTCAAAACAAACAAAATTTTTTCTATAGAATATTTATCTCTAGATGTTAAACGGCGGTGACATTCACTTTTATCGCAATCACTCTTTTTTTTTATTTAAATTCTTTTTATTAATCGACGACAATCATTATGATGATATCTTGACGCTTATCTTAGTTTTTGATGGATTTGCGTTGCTGTACTTTATGCAATATTATTAACCAACTTTGTAATTGCGTTTGGACGAATTAGCAACGAATCAATATTTGCTTTACAAGCATGAATCACAGCATGTATAAGAAAAATATACACTATAGACATAGATTAGATGCGATATTCTTTAATTTAAATCATCACATTCATTCGTTGAGGATAGCTCACAAATATTGAATCAAAACAGCATGACATTTAGATTGTTTAAATAAATTAATCTTGTTTTTTATAATTGCGCAAAAATTATATAGTTTACTCGATAAGACGACTTTAGGATCCCCTTAAAAGTTTGATTTGTACTTTTATAATTGAATGTACTCAAATTTCAATTAATGCAATCAGACTTTTCCAATATGATACAAGGACGCGAGAGAGCTGAGCTCTAGAGTTACAGAAATTTTAATGTTGAGAGTTAATTACAAGACGCTGAATATTAAGAAGCTCCTTCGAGAAAGGCGGATAATAACAGGTGCGAAACTGGGACGACCTGTGTATCTGCAAGTGTTTTCACTTTATCAATATTTTTTTTTTATTTCGCTCCGCTAATGAAAAAAGACCGCTGCATTTAGGTTTTTTCGTTATTCTCGGGCGAAAAAAATTTTTTTCGGATAATTTTATCTGGCTCTCGGAATTTTATGTTTAAAGAAGATAGGTCTCAGTGATGAAGCAAAACGCTTCTTGACTTGTATCTCGTTCGACATCGAGAACGTACTTGTTCCGATCGGACAAGATCAGCGGTGTAAAGAGTACCTCTTCAGTAAGAGCGGTGCAGCATGATTTTTCATGCCTAGCGTATGCGCCATGCATACCGAGAAACATGGTGGGGCCCGACCCAGATATCCGTCTTCCAAAGGGGCATCGGCTAACAGAATGTAGCCGGCAAGGAACGGCGGTACCTTGGACTGCCTTAGAGTCGAAAGCCTTGTGGCCGCGGCTCTTCAGTTCATCGACTGCCGCCGTGCCATGCAGGTGCCGCGGCACTCGCATATCCCGTACCTTTGACGAACAACTTGAATTCCGCGCGGAACCAAAACTCGATACGAGAGTCCACCGATTTAAATCTGCTCGCGAAGAAACAAATCCGATCGCAAAGTCGGTAGGAAATAATAGTAGTTCCTCTCAGACTTCCGAAGCTAATTTTCTGGGGAAAAACACTCAGTAACTCGAAGGATTATTAAAGGAAACGTGTATCTTCCAGTTCACAGTGCACAACCTTAAAAAGCTTGAATACTTCTGAAATGAAGTTATATCTTCCTTCATCGATCTTTTGACACTGAAATTGATAGTTATAAAGACATTAAGCGAAAACGCAATTTCTTAGAGCAAGAAGATATATCGAATATGTCTGTTGATCACAACATGACTTTACAAAATGAATAAACATTAAGAAACTTAAGTTATATTAGCTCTCATCATAGTGAAAAACGACTTGATGATCATGCCGTTCGTCGAAAGACTTTCGACTCGACATCACGCAGCTGTATAATTCGCAGCACCCGGCAAGGTTAATATAATGATAATGTCTGCTGATCGTTAATGCACGGCTCTTCGCTTCGAATATATAGTTAATCAGCAGCGATTATTCTACCGCGGATGAGACCTGTGCCTTTCACGCTCCGTGAAAAACAGCGGTGTAAGAACGGCGGTGAGTAATGATAAACGGAACGCGACGGCAGATCGTACGATCGCTAACGATCTTGCGCGAGTATCAGTAAGGTCGGAAAGGTCCGCACTTGCGTAAGTGAGATCATGCTCGACTGTCTATTGTTTCTTTCTCCAAGTTATCGCGCGACAACCGTCATTCATCGATAAAAATCTGTGAATTGCATCGGACAAGTCGTCAAATACGGACATTAAAATTTTTGAAAATGTCGGACGAAACTTACCGCCTTTTGTAATCACTTTCAACAAAGTTTTGTGTTTATTTAATAATGTTTATTTGATGTACCTGTGGAAGAATGGATGGAAAGAATTGTTATTGGCCGTATCGTCTTCGAGTGCGAGACAGGACCAATTTTTAGAAAAGAAGAAAAAAAAGAAGTAAAAGTCTATTACTTCGTTACCATTCCGCAAGAGTCGCTTCTTCGAGTGAAACTTGAAACGAGTATAGACGTTTCAAATATATAAGTGAAATTTGCGAACAAACCTTCGTTAAAATTCGAACACCCGACGACGCGATCAACACAAAGTTGACGCAAAGTAACGATTCGAAGAAAGCATGAAAGCTTTCTCGCCCGTTGTAGCAAGGGAGAGCCTGCTGGCGCGAGGCAATTATAATTAAAAGTGCGTATTGTTCAACCGGATCTCACGAGTCTTCTTCCGGGCGTTTTCTCACGATGTTCCGCGGACGGTCCTTCATTCGTGATCTACATTCTTCGGAAGATCCGAGTGAAATTACGATTGTTTGAAATTAGAAAAGCTTTGTACAGAATTCGCTAGTCGAATAGCATCGACCAACACACCATACGAGTCGTAGCCACTTTCTAAACATCAACACATGCCTTCCGTTAAAAATTTATCTCCTAACTTTATCATGGAGAGAGAAGTATCTGATACCGAAGGAGTGTTCTCCAGGAGACTACTCAGCAACTGGGCCGAATTGCCGACGACGTTGCGACGTCGACAAAAACATCGTCCGGATATCTTGAATCAATTCACCGATTATTCCGAGTCTTCGGAGAATGAATTCCATAAGTTTGAACCAAAGTCTTTCAGCAACGTGCAGCGAATCGTACGTCGTTCCGAATTCTTGCGTAAATTCGAGTTTAGTGATCTTGCTCAAAAAGACATCTTGGATCCTCGAAAGGATTCAAGGGAACGCAGACCAATGCCCGAGAGTCCATTCGGTCGTTTAAATGAAGGTTATTGGAGACACTATGAAAAGATACAAGACACAAAAGTAGCTTATCGGAAGAAAGGTAACTTTATAGGCAGGAATCTCTCCGATGACGACCGCAAAACAAACTCTCCCGATAGTCTTCTAGTGAAGTCTTCTGAGTCTGAATTGAGTAGCGATGAATATGGGTACACCGATGATTCTGGTGCGTTTCTGGAACAGGCATCTCATTCGGACCGACAATGCAAAGGGAAAAGAAACGGTTTCATCAAATTCTTCGCGAAAGACGGCAGTAAAGAAAAAAAAAAGCTAGACTTTGAACATTTGGACGTAAACAAAAACATTAAACAAATCTCGGAACCCTTCAAGAAGGAATCTTTTGATCAACAAAAGTTCGAATATGAAAACATTCCTAGAATAGATGTGTCCAAGTTGGATCAGAAAACTTTCCTGCAGCCAGTTATGCGAGCGAACGATCATCAGCCAACTATTGAACAACTTAGGCTCGAGGAAGGTTGCGAATTGAGAAATTTCAAGAATACAGCAGTCTTGAAAAATATTCAAGAAAAGAAGCCGATTCAGCAGAAATCGAAGGAAGAGGAACAACCAAGGACGAACGATAATTTGATTCAGGAGCTCTACGACGGCGAGCAGATTATCGTGCGGACTAACGGTGAACGCAAGCTAGCGAAGATGGAGACTATCACTGAAGAAAACGCGGATAGCAACAAGCTAAGCGTTCGAGAAATATTGAAGAGATTCGAGGAGCTCAGGACGCAAACCGATGCAACGACAACGTGCAATGACGAAATGCAGAATGAAGACAAAACGAGCGATAAAACGCTCAACACCATACAGGAGACCTTGAAGAAATTAGATGAGAAAGTCAAGAGCTATCAGGTCGCGTATTCCATTTGTCACGTTTATTATTACCTAAGAATCTGAGCGTCCAAAGCTCTAGCACGCGGGACAAATTAAATCAAATGGATTGTTAAATGAAATCAAATGGAGCGCGAATATCTCACATATTATAATAAATAGTTACTAGGCTCAGGTGTGTGTAGCGAGGTATAAGTAAAAAATTTATATTAATCGATGTAACGGTATTTGACTTTTCTTGAGCTGAGAGGTAATTCGCATAAATTTCTAACATCTTAGGATGTCTTAAATTATTTTATTATTTAACTACGAGGAAAAGTTATTAATTATTTTAATTATTTTGAAAAATTCCAAAAATGATCATTTATGTCATAATTTTTGAACATGTATTACCGAGCAATCAGTCGAATTTTTATAAAATGTTTATTTTTACAAATTTATATAATATACATTCTTTCCGCAGTAATTTTTGTAGTAATAAAAATAATGAGTGTCTTTCGCAGGGCAATATTTAATTTATTTTGCTCTGTCCACTCATTAGAAAATAACATTTAGTTTCAACAACTTCCCGATTGCCGTCACGTAGTACATAGTCCGTTTTCGCAATAAGTATTTGTCTTATACTTCTTCACCTACCTACCCCCCGCTTACATCGTATTTCGCACCTCTTTACATCACAGTTATGCCTCGATAATAACAGCAGTCGCCGCGGAAATCATTAGACCGTTGCGCTTATATCTGTCGCAATATGGCTTACTTGAACGCGCAGCGACCGCATCCACGTCTTACGTCGTGCCTCGGTGCATTAAACGATTATGTAGGTCAGGGTCGACGTCTGCTTATCCCGCTCGCGCATTCTCCGATTTCAAAGTGTCGATATACTCGGTGTCATCGTGCGACCATTACATCTCTGCCTGAAATCGCGATTTTCCAACAATCCATCAATGATTACAATTTGAGTTTCCAATAAAATTATTTTCATATTCAGCAAAATCGGTTTTCCAATATTGTATTCCAAAATTTACCACTAGTGTTGAAAATCTAATGCATGTAATGTAAATTACAGATTTTTAAAGCTAACAGTGAATTTTGGAAAACTACCTATGCGTTTAGAGAAAAATACGACTTAAAATTAAACGATTATTAAATTGATTATCCGTTTGTTTCCGCATAAATCATTGCGATGTGTCATAAAGAATTAGCACATTTCTAGGCTTGATACTCTTATCAAGTTTAACTGTACAGTTTTATCTCCGGTTCTACTGGATTTCTCTTGCAAAAGTCATCTAATATTAATTTTTCCTCATTTTCTTCTAAATTGATATGAATAGCTCTACCTGTTACTAACGCATTAATGAACTATTTCCATTTGACATCCGTCAGCGATCATAATCGATCTTTTCTTCTTACTAGAAAAAGACAGACAGAGAAAGAGAGAGAGAGAGAGAGAGAGAGAGAGAGGGGGGAGAGAGGGAGAAACTTTGTGTAATGTGAGGCATCGGGTTTCTACTAGATATCGAAGAAGCCATCCTCTTTTAGGTATACATGAGGATATTAAGAAACGCAGGATATAATCACCTACTTTCCGTCTTATATCTTCGTAATCAACGAAAGCGGAGAGGAGCTAAAAAGAGTGACCCGATGCCTCTTTTGCCGAAGCGTTTGGTATCCGCGGCACAGCAGTTGTGCCCGAGAAATCACGCACAGCCCGGAAGTTGCAATTAATTATATAGGCGTCACATGCCTCCTTTTTCCATCTCTTTGCGCGACGAAGATCTGAAAAGAAGAAAACACCTACACCTGATGGTCGTGTCATATCGCATTCCTCTACCAGGTTGCGATCGGTACGGCGCGGCGAGGCGCGGCCGCAGCGGGAAGAACTCGTTTACTTGCGTGTTAAGATCGATCGCGTTTCATATCATACCGTATCATCGGGAAAAGGAGGAAATGCGAGCGGCGCGGAAACAGAAAAATAGAGAAGCGCGAAGAATGAATTCGCTTGCTAGCTCGTAAATGAGATTGCTTCTCGCGATTACCCAATGCGCCTCGAGCAATGTAAAACGCTTGAATCGTATCCCTATAGACTCTTAAAAAACTATCTGTTGCTAACATCGAAGATTTATAAAAGAAGTTATAAGCAATGAGTATAAACGTAGACAATGTATAGAATATTCCAGGATCTTAATCCACGATTGTGCGATTACTTTTTAACCATTTAGAGCAAAGCAGTCACTGATTGCTTTGTTGTAATTGAAAAGTAATTGTCAATTATAATCGCGCAATCACTAATGTGATTACGGTTTTAGAGACAAACTTCTAAAACTTCTAAAAGGTTGGGAAATAATACGTTACTTGTAATGAAATTACATAATTATATAATTACATAATTATAAAAATTACTTTTTTACAATAATTGTAAATTAACTTCATTTCTTTCTTTCCGTCTATAACTTAATTACATTTTTTTTATAATCAGTAACTAATATAATAGTTACTTTTATAGTTACTTTATATTTATATCAAACTTATTCCTCAATGAGCTGACCAAAAAGAAATGCTCAATCAATGATCAATGATTATTCCTTGTGATTGAAATATATCTCTATCCCTGATAAAACCATCAGAGTCGCACTCTATAAATGTCTGTATTAAGAATTAAACTAGGAGCCTTTTAGTATGTATGAACGTATTTTAATATTGATTCTATAATTTTAATTTTATGTGACTGCGTTTTTCAAAATAATTAATTAGTCAAAAGTGTTCAACGATCAATGTATGAATTGCTTGTTTGTTTTGCAGATCGATCAGAAACCGCATCTGCAGAGGATCAATCATCATGAGAATCACGTGTCCCAAATCACTAAGACTATTCAGTCGCAGGCAAATCATACGAATCATAGTCAGCCCCACAATCATTCCAATCACGTAATTTCCGAGCATGAGAATCACGTACCGATCAGTCGCGTGCCCAATCATGTGTCGGCCGTCAACCAAGCGAACCATCAGAAAAACCTACAAAACCAACGATTGAGCCCGAGTCAGGAGTGGCGGCAACCGGATGACAATGTTCGACTCCAGGAGGACAGCATCTATGAGAGCGGACCGGTGGTATCGAATGACGGCAAACATTCGCTCTTGCAATACGCCATGCTGAATTTCCGTCAAAGCACAGAAAAGTGAGTCAATATTCCCGATATAATTTACGCAGCATATATGTTTGTAAGAAATGGAGAATGATTTTGGAGGAATCAAGATCGATTCAGTCTCAGAACATCGGTTTTATTTAAAGAATGCATATATATATTGTTAATATTGCAATCTGAACTGCTGAACAATTCTAAAAGTCGTATTTGTTATTCATTGTTATAATTAAAAGGAAACTGATAAAAATCTATCTAGAATCGAGAAATCGCGACGAAATGAGACATCCGATTTAAAATAAATTCCCTCTTTTCTAAGTTTTGCTCAGTACCAAATGCATGTGTAAACTCGGCGATCATATGGAAATGAATGCGAAATAACTATTAACGATTACGCAACTATTACGCAAGCGAATCGTGTTGAGAAAGCATAAATAAACGCCGCGCGACATTATTTCGACCGTGTACCGCGGTGTCTCCTTTTCCCGTGTCCCGTTTCTGATTCCGTACTCGTATCGAGGAATCGAGTCTTGTCCGTGCGCAATGCAAGTGAGCGAGCGAATTTAACGAACGTGTCGTATGGATCTGGCAGATTCGAGATGTTAAAAACCGCCGATGGATCGATCAGCGGATCCCTTAAGGTGATCGAGTCACTGAAGAGCAAAAAGAAAAACAAGAAGAGTAAAGGACAACAAGATGGTGCTGAATGGACTTGGAAGGAACAAGTGGACCTCGTTAAATACTCCACCATTCCCATCGAACAGAGTCTGCTCAGGCTGGATGCTGATCTGAGTGTTTTAGCCGTGGAATGCTTTCTCTGTTTGATGAGGTACATGGGGGACCAACCATTGCCGCCTGAAACCAGTGAAGTCAAGTGCGTCTACACCATCCTTATGGTAAGAGTAGAGTCATGGCATACAAAAAAATATAAGCACAGTAAGATGTAAGCAATAAGCGAATCAGATAATCATAGTAGAAAACGTAAGACAGTAACAAATAAAAAAATGTTGATTTTCTTACTGTTTACATCTTGCTTAAAATTTGTATACAGTAACCTTTTCATTTCGAGTTAAATCAAAGTTATTCCCATTTTATTTTCGGATGTTGACTGATGAGAGACCTGAGTAAATCCCTAAAGCTCGAAATTAGTTTTGCAGAATATTAGAAATACTTATGAAGGTATTCTCCAGCTTAAAAAAGGTAGAAAGGAGTCACGTAATATATTTTTTTATACAGGACTTTTTAGCCATTGCTATTTTTTTAAATAATAAATAATGGATAAAATATATAATATGTAAAAGAAAGTAATTGAAAATGCTGATCTTTCATGACGTCAATAAAAAATTGAAGTCATATTGTGCAATTTATAACTTAAATAAAATAAGTATTCCCGGCATTCCCGGCTGAGGTGATATTTCTCGCAATAAATTCCCTACAATTTTAAAGATGCTCATTAGCATCAGTAATATTAAATTTCTTGTTAATTTATGATATTATACAAATTATTTACATATTCTAGCTTTAGTTTAGAACTATATTTCAAGATTAATAAATAATAATCGGCGCACAGTTTATTTAAACTGAAAGTTGTAAAATTCACACAAAATTATTATTAGGTATCAAAATATTTGACCCAATACAGCCTTCTTTGCTTCTTTGTGTTGGACATTTCTCGGTCGATTTTCTTGTAATATTTACTTAAAAAGAAAATTATATGGTTGAAAAATTTAAGGCGATGCTTATATTAATCATAAACTTATTCGTAAAATTTGATTAAATTCTTATATTATGTGAAAATTCTAAAGCCAGAAATACATAGAAATATATAAGGCAATGAGACATAAGCAATAAACGATTCGGCTAATCATAATAGAGAACGCAAACAGCATTGCCTTCTATTCGCTATTGTGATATTATTGCTTATTGTCTTACGTTATTCTGTGTTTCTGATTTTAAGACCTTAGTTTCTTCTTAACGAATTAAATTGAAAGATGATACATTGTAAACACAAAAAGTGTGTTATTTATAGAGTATTTGTAAGCTTTGTGATCGTAGTCTTGACTGACGGCAGTCGCTTTTCTGTGATCGCAATTCGATAGCCAATGAATATACTCTGATACTCTAAGTCGGTAGCTACTCTGAATTATCACGAATTTTTTCTCGTAGTTGGGCGCTAGGCACGAGTGAGCGTGTCGCTCTTTATTACTTATCTAAATCTCGACTAATTATGCTCAATATTTCTTTAATGTGACGGACGACAACCGACTGCTCAGCCTCGCATGGACAACGGGGGTAGATTATTCGGAGCGGGAATAAATCGGAAGGCAAGAGAATAAATAAGAACTACTTCCTTTTAAGAATAAGAAAATGACAAACATATTTGATTTTAATAAGAAAAACGATTATAAGCATTTACTCAAGTACGCTATTTATTATAATAACAATAATTCGTCTTGGCGCGAATATGAGCTTGTTATTAGCGGAAGTTATCGAGTCGCGTAGCACAAAACAATACAAGGAACGTGAACAGACGATTATTGCGAGAATTATCCCAATTATTCATCAGTCGATCAAAATTTACAGCAACAAACACGGCTTTCCGCTAGACGTCAATGATTTTCTCTACACGAAATGCGATTCAAACGGCGGCGTACAATGCAAAATGGCGAGTTAACATACAATCACACTAACGAGACGCGGCGACTTCACTGTGGCAAGAAGGCGACAAGCTTTACGCGAATTGAATACAAAAATCTATGTGATTCGAATGAACGACAAACGGCAACTAAAAAATTAATTACTCGCGGTAGCTCCCTATACGGGCCTCAGCTTTTCGGCTCGAATTCAGCTCGAATTCAGCGAACATGCTATTCGCTCGAGATCATGTTATTAGGGCTCAGCGGCTTTAAGAATTTCGCTTGTCTTACCGGCGATTCTTCTTTCTCATTCCTTCGAGGAACTCATCTCAGTTCTTTGTGTATCTCGCTCGGCTCACTTTCGTTAGCTCGTTATCAGTTAGCTCGTTCTTTGCCCTCAATGGATCCTTTCACAATCTGCATCACGCTCCTGCCATAATACAAGTGATTTCGGCAAGTCCCAGCGGGGAGTGCACAGGCCGTGCTGCTTAGCGCGAGCGAGACCTCCTGGCGCCTAATTGACCGATAGCGGCGCTGCGCGATCCCGCGAATCGCGTGAGCCCGTGGCAGCAACGTATTTCCGCGACTTGGCGCGAAAATCCAAATTTCGCCCGAATAGTCTTCTCGCCCGGGACTCTTCTCTTGTCTCGCACGGAGCTCTTCCTGCGTTAGGTCGTTCCTTTCTGATTCGAGCCTTTGGTTCCGTCGTGATCTTCTCGACAGACATTCTAGCTGATTGTCCTCATGAAAAGTTATCTCATCCTGACATCTCAGCATCCTCCGTTTTCTCTAAAACAAGAGTTCACTAAAAGAGCGCAAATAATAGATAGCAAGTTAAAAAGAGCGATACGACTTGCGCGCCTCCGCCATTTAGGGCGTAATCCAGAGCTTTCTCGGCGTGACAGTCCTTTTCGGCGGTCCTCTTCCCTGTAGCACCGGGTGAGACAGCTTCAGCACAATCAACGCACACAGCTACCGATCCTAACAACGATTTTCACAGAAAAATAATGCAAAAAAATTCAGTAGGAAAAATAAATAAAAATAAATTTAAGGTGAATGGTGGCTGAATGATGGCCCGCACGCTTATTGCCCATCCTCACGAGCCGGGAGGATTCAGGATTCACTTGGCTTATCCGCGACAAAGTGACGGATGAAAAATATCACGTCACAGTTTATATTGAGCTAGATTCGATTTGCCATAGAATTATTTTTAATTCCTTCTAGAAACGTGCATAGAAAATAAAGAGTATTCCGTATTTTTCTAAATAATTTTTGCATGTACTGCTGTTCTTCATAGATTTACCTTTGAAATCTCTGATAAGAAACGGAACTTGACTATTATCTGTTATTATCCGTTATCTTCTCGTGCTAATTTTATAATAGCGATCTATTCTTTCTTTCGTGCTGAAGGACATGGTTTTCCTAACAAAACCATATCTTTGTGCGTGTCCACAGCATTGTCACAAATATGAGCAGCTGCGTGACGAGGTTTATTGTCAACTGATGAAACAGACTACTAATAATAAGAGCCCGAATCCAGAAAGTTGCCAGCGTGGGTGGCGAATCTTCAGCATTATCGCCGCCTACTTCACGTGCAGTGAAGGCCTTCGACCCTACTTGACAAAATACCTTGAAACAGCGGCGTACGATAAGCGTCGCGCTTACCACGGTACCGCGATGGTGTGTCTGCAGAACCTGCGAAAAACCGTGAAGTACGGCGGGCGCAAGAACGTGCCCAGCGTAGAGGAGATCATGGCGATTAGCGCGGGCAGAAACGCGAAGAGGCAAATCTATCGGCTGCCTGGCGGCACCGAGCGGGTCATTAACACGAAATGCACGACTGTCGTGCAAGATGTTATTGAGGAGATGTGCAACGTCATCTCCGTAAGAAACCCACACGAGATGGACGAGTTTTCGCTGTACTGCATCGTCGACGGTGATGCGTTCACCATGCCGTTGGCCAGAGACGAGTACGTCCTAGACGTAACAACGGAGCTCCAAAAAAACCATCAAGTGTTCTACTTAATATTTTGCAGGTATGGTGATTTGTATATTCTATTGTCTATCAATTCTATTATCTATCAATTCAAAACTGTAGAATATTCCCTCTACAAGCATTAAATTTTCAAGTATTTAATATAAATTAATAAGTATATATTATAATGAATAATTTTTATTTATTAGTGTCGTCAGGAGATGAAATTTTATATCGAGAAAAACTAAAATACTGTTAGATGAATTTTAGCTTTTCGTATGGTTTTGAATTCCACTTTTTCTATTTTTAATAGCACACTTATAAACAAATTTTCGGGACTTCTTGGTCCCGAATGGAATTATCTTTGTCTCCTATTGTTGCTGATATGGTTATGCAAGATTTGGAAGAAATTGCGATTGGAAGGTTGCCCTGTCGGTTGTTATTTTATTTTCGATATGTGGATTATTTTTAGTGCTTCATCTGAGAGTGTAGATGATATTTAATTCTTTAAATACTAGACTGCAATTCACTGTGGAAGTTGGTATAGACAATAGAATAAGTTTTTTAGACATGCTACTGATTGTTGAGGATGGGAAACTTGTTTTTGACGGTTACCGGAAAGCTATCTCTCCGGCAGATTCCTTAATTTTAATTCACACCATCCAGTTTGTCACAAGAGAGGCGTTATCTATAGATTCGTAGACAGAATTGTCCGCTTGTGCTACTCTCGGTTCCAAAAAAACAATTTAATTAATATTTTTTTAAACAATGAATATCCATTACAATTTAGTTTTTCTACGATCCATAATAGAATTAAATTTCATTCATAATAAGATTACCATTACTAATATCAATAAAGTTAAAGATAAGTTTTTTGTCGGTCCATACATCAAAATCATTTCTGAAAAATTTTCACCGCTTGCAAATATAATAATTTATTTTTCCTTGTTTTGTAACTCTAGCTCGTAGCCCTTCTTATAATTTTGATTTTAATTTTTATTTAATTGCCGTAAAATTATGTTGAAAAAGTGCAGAAATTTTCAAAAATGTCTCCCTTAGAGACTTGAAAGTATCTTTTTTTTTTTTATCTTTTCAGATCTGTTTGGTACTATCCTCTACGGCTGGATGCAGCATTGTATATAGAAGTCGTATTTAATCAAATTGCTCCTGATTATCTAGAAGGACTTTTATTAGTTTTACCTGGAGAACATTTACCTCAGGAAATAATTGTGAGTATTGCAATATCCTCCATGTCTGGAGCTCGATCGACAACGATCCATTAATGACACATGTGTTTTATAGTATGACATGGCGCAAATAGCGGCGCTATTACACAGAGCGGCCGACATGACGCACGAACCCGCGACGAAGGAGATTAAATATCTGTTGCCAAAAACAGCGCTCAGCTTGAGAGAGCCCAGACCGCAACAATGGTCTAACATGGTTCAACAAGCCTGGAACAATGTTCAGCACTCTTCGGCGGCTACTTGCAAGGCGCAAGTGCTCGGTGAGTTAATTGAAGCTTTAAATTGAAAACTCAAAGAAATGGAAAAGTTTAATTTTTTAACCTTATTTATTTCGGCAAAATGACAT
>Ga0157362_1000256_pt1 | contig 17088 bp, 21 predicted proteins | sample AttlaeALBM3_FD_111480 | JGI IMG/M metagenome (GOLD analysis project Ga0157362, IMG submission 111480) | Fungus gardens microbial communities from leaf cutter ant in Ribeirão Preto, State of São Paulo, Brazil - Atta laevigata ALBM3 | ecosystem: Host-associated > Fungi > Mycelium > Unclassified ... | reverse complement strand
TCTACTCCTTGCTCTGTCCCCATTCTATCACTGAGCTGTGACGGGTTATGGTCATTACAGGTTATGATTTGTATTTGCTGCTTAAAATTTTGTAGTTCCTTTCATTCCATTTTTGCTCTCAAAATTAAGTTAAATATCTATCATAATATTAGTGACCTGAAGAGTGACTGGCGTTTAGGTTACTTCTAGATAAGTCAAATATGTATGTCAATTTGAAAAAAAGAATTGAAATTTCTTTCTGCGAGGAAGTATAGTGATGTTTATTCACAAGTTATGTATTTATTTTATAGCAAATTGTCGGCGAATATTATCCGCATTATTATTTAAATAATCGAATACTTTTTTCTTATCTACAGTTGACCGCAACGTAACAAGGTATTTTATAAATTTTTTTGCCTTCATTAATAATATTTCAGTTTTTTTTATATCTTTCTTTTCGTTTCTTAGTCTTATGATAAAATTTCCAAGTGCGGATACATAAATATGAAACTACAAGGTTTCCACAGTTTAGAAGCTATAATCTATAACCGTAACGACCATAACTTTTTCAATTCAGCGGCGGAGTGGGAACAGAGCAAGAAGTGGAAAAGAGTAAAAATGGCGGATAATCACGTTTACAGTGCTTTATTGGGACTTATTATCAAAGGTCCGATGCTCAAGATTTGTTCGCATCGCATGTTCTAACACGTTCCAATATATTCTTATCATAATTCTTACTCACTCCAACGCGTTTGATAGAGTGAGTAGGAGCTATGGTGGAGCATGTTGAAGCACATTGGAGCTTGCGACGCGAACAAACCTTCAGTATCCTGTACATACTGTATGGTCCGTATTCAGAATGCGCTTTTATCTTTGAAATTCTATATTAACGTAAATTAGCGCGTTAACATTGTTGTAAGCTAATATCTATCGTTGTATTAACATCTATTACTAGCTGCGGACCAGCGCGATGCTCGTCGCGTGCGATACGTGATATCTAAATAATATAAGCCGGTTCTACATTAATTATAAGCTGATAACAAGTTTATTGCCAATATGAAGTGTTGATTTCAAAATGCAAGCTTCAGATTGGTTGTCGCAAACTTGCGATTGGTTTGCAACTAATGTAGAACCTTTAGGCTGCGTTCCGCAAAGCGCATTATGTGCATTATGCGCTCCCCATGGGATGCGGAACTGCGGAACGTTTGTGATTGGTCGTGACTTCCGCTGATTTTGCCGTTTTTTGTGCAAATTTATTTCTTTTGCTGATTCGATGTTGCGTGTGCGTGTGCACGACATACATATGCTAAAACTAATCTCCTTAAGTTAGTTTAAACAGTTTAAGCAAACTGTCTTCTATAAGAGCGTATGGTTAATCAACATACTAAAGAAAATCGCAAATTATTATTACATTCATCATTAATAATTGATATTATATTAATTGTAATTTAACTTGATTTTTTTATTATACTTTATTCAATTTGATTGGATAAGTATATGAGGTTATAATGTAACTGTTTTTTGTGTTGTGTTAGGGTTGAAAAAGTGTATGTTATTATGGATATTATTTCCCACAATTACGATAATGAATAATTCATGCTTTCATCCATTTGACGAAGATATTAATGCATTTAATGTAGATGAAAATTCTATAGTTACTATCAGTAAGTGTTATATCAGTAAGTGTTATATAGTTAGATCTAAATGAATTTATATTTATGTGCATGTTGTTAATTATCGAGAATATAAACATGAAATTATTATTTTATATTTATTTTATTCATGCTCAATGTTCTTTATCATAATGATAGATCGATATATATGTCAATCTATTAGTATGATAAAATAATATTGATAAATTGTCAGTGATGAAGTGTATTCATTTATTATTGTCTAAGATTTTTATAGGATAAATAATTTGTCCGCACAATGTTCTTTATTCATATTTTGATACTAATTCAATATCGAACTTATATTTGCTTTATTTTATAATATTAAGAAAGCAGTATGATAATACTTTTTCCAAAGCTGTGAAGCACATATCACCAGATAAATAATGATGACGTCCAGCAGGAAGTTAACATTGACGAATTATTGATTACTTATGTAGCTCGCAAAAGAACATTATTCGATTATCGAATTCCTGCAAACAAAAGAAAAAAATTTAAAAAACGAACAGTGACAAGAAGTGTGTAATCTAATGGGAGGTTAGTATAAAAATCTTATCCAAGCAAAACTGTGTCAATAATAATTGATTAAAATTATACATGTACTAATCTTTTAATTTTGTAATTTTTTCTATTTAGAAGTTTTAAGTGTAGATGATGCAAAGCAAAGATAGAGGTATTTCCATGATTGTTATATAAAGGCTAAAAAAAAGAACATGAATATATTCCAAGTGGGTCTGCAGCTGATATGTCTTTAATAAACAAATGTCCAAATACATTGCTGCAATGGCAGATAAACAATCGTACTATTGTTATATTGTATATATCTGCAATGTCTATCTGCCTTTTTGTAAGCTCTGATCACTGCTATCAGGATAAACTTGGTCAATAAACTCAAACTCGCTTATTGGACAACTCAACAGGCATAACTGTCATTATTGGTCCACATCCAATCCACACTCAGATTCAACGTGTTAATAATCAACATTGTTGAAGTTTAAACACTTGCGGAATTGTAAATGGAATTGTAAATTTAATTGGTCCATACTTTTGTGATATTCCTCGTATGGGGAAATTTATCTTTCTTTCTTGCAGAATAAATTGAGCTTTTACAAGAGGTTGATCTTGCTATTTGACAAAAAATATGGTGACAGCAAGATGGTGCGTTACCCTATTCTCATCGTATTGTGACGAAATATCTCAATAACATTTTTCATGAAATAGATAGTGAGGTATGAATATATTCAATGGTGTCCGCAGTTTCCTGATTTAATTTCGAGTGATTTTCTTTTGTGGAGTTACATAAAAATATTGTTTACAAAATTCCGCCGACATCTGTAGGAGACATGAAAAATCGAATAACTAATGTTTGTTGTAGCATTCTCCAAAATATTTTAATTTCAACAGTAGAAAGTTTTGAGAAACGATCGAGGCTGCAAGAAAATGGAAGTCCATTTGAACATCTTATCAACGGCTAAAAACATATTCGAATTGATCTTGCCTTAGTTGGTCGGATCAGTCCCGATCTCGCATTAATCGGCCGAATCAATGATCGGTCTTGTCTTAATTGGCCGGATCAGTTATTGTTAATCGGCTCCGTCCCAAAAACGGAGCGAACGTGCCATCTCACCTGCAAAGATATATGCGACAAACTACTATTCTACTATCCAACGAAACTCCCCCGAGAAGGGCGAAAAACCCAGTAGCGCCTGCAGAGCTTTTCTGCAGGAATGAGTAGTTTCGTCGCGACGCATCTCGAGTCCTGAGTTCTCGAAGCGCTTCGCCCATGGAGAACTACGGGAAAACCTTTCATTTGCGTCTCGTTCTGACGCACGCTCTAATCCTGTAATAAAAGTGTTGTTATATATTTTCCTAAATTGCTCATTGGTGCATGTGTTTACCATGACGAGATACGGATTTGCTCTGTCAGGGATACTCCAGCAGATGAGGCAGGCCTCCCTTAATTGAGCACATACCACTTCGGCATCGGTCCTGTCCTGATGAACAGTCCTAGAATCTAATCCTCTCTTTGAGATTGCTTTATTCATAATGATTTTTTAGAGAAGTCGACGAGTATTTGAAATGCTTCGGCGTTTGGCACTAGGAATTGTATTGCCTCAGGCAGTTTCCACTCGTTATGAGGAACTATATCTTGCAAAGCAATTCTTTGAGCCTCGAATTCTGGATATCCTGAGATGCTAGACTGTGGACTTTTTTAGCTTCACATTTGCATGAGCTATTTTCAATAAGCCCCAATTGTGAGAGTTTTGCATAGAAGTTGCCATGCCCAGTTAGAATATGCGTAGACCAGTAGTTGAGCTGAATCCATTTGGCCTAAAGCCTTTCTTGTATACTATTGAAGAAGGTGAACGTCATTCGACTCTTTGTCGAGGTTTCCCACCTAGTAGTGCCACATTTTTATTATCTTTTGTCTTATTACTTTCTTTATCTTCTGTATCTTTTCCAATTACGGTTCCATTTATTTCTGCATCCTTGCCCTTTCTTATCTCATATAGGGCTTATCTAGGAGTAGGTCAATGGGAATTTGTCCTACTACCAGGCAGAATGACTCCCATGACGCTGTGCGATATGCGCTTGTATGTGTTACAAGCGCTGTACAGCCCTAAGAATTTTCTTGTCCTTCACAATATACTTTGGCCTATCCTGCAGCCGCATATGCAATTACTGAGATGAATACTCCCCGGTAGATTGTAGAAAGCGTTCTGCATTTAAGACCCCATTAAGATTTTGCCAACTTGCCAAGCTTGTTGAAGAGTGACCTTACTTTACTCTTTAAATACTTGCAATGTGACTTGCATATCCCTATCGAAATGAACACCAAGATACTTAACCGAGTCTTTGAATTTGATTTTTGACTCATCTATCCTAACAATGGGTGGTTTACTTTTAAAATCTACTCTTCTTTTTCTATTATTTGGCCTTCTTGGCGTGCTCCTTCCTATTGACTTGAGCCTTAACTTCTTGCTTCTGAGAGATTGTTTCAGTCTTTCGCTCGGAGATTTGAAGTTTTGCCGATTTATACCATTTCGATAATCTGATCTACTAATAACTGACTTTCAGCTTCTATCTCCCTTCGGGAGTTACCGTTTATCAATATAATAAGATCGTCTACATATGCTACGAGAAGCGATCTTTAACTTGTACTTCTAGCAGTTCATCAAACATTAAATTCCAGCAAGTCGGCCCAAGCACCAAATCCTGCGGGCATCCTTTTGTTGCCCACTTTGATACTTTTGTATCGCCTATTGAGATGCTTACTCGCCTTTTGTCGAAATAGTTTCGAAGAACTTTGAAAACATTCTTAAGACATTCTCTCGACTTCAAGTCTTGCAACACTAAGGGCCACCAGTTGTCAAAGGCACCGGAAATGTCAAAGAGTAAGTGTATATATGGTACCTCCCTTTAGAGGCACAGACCGCCGCCGCAGCTCGGCGACTGCGTCCTCCGTCGACTTGCCCAGTATAAATCCGAACTGCCAATTGAAGATTCTTCTCGGCCAGTGCCGTGTCTGTTAAGCGCATTTTGAGAAGCTTCTCGAAGAATTTCCCTATTACAGGGAGGAGACATATTGGCCTATAAAATTTTAGGTTCTTTATGTCTTTGTCCTCGTCCTTCAGAAGGACTTGTAATGAGACCTCCTTTCAGACTGAAGGCACCCATTAAATACTCTTAGAAATTGTTCAGGGATTTCTCTTACCGATATTTTTAGTACTTTGACTTTTGTCAAGTCTATGCCTGATTTGTCATTCTTGAATGTTTTGACTGCTATGGCTATTTCTCCGTGAAAAATGAAGGGAACATTTGTTGTATCTGGCGCTATTCTTGCAAGACTTCTAATTTCGCCTTGTCTTAGGTCATTTGGTATATCATATGGTATGTGTATCCAACAAACATTGTGCCGTTTCCTCTACGGTCTTTGTCAGATCCTCTGAGTGTGCTTATGATCTTTTTTATTTTTAGCTTATTCGCTTATTGTTTATATATAAAGCTTCATGGGTTTTCATTACCACATTCTGTGACAAACCACATTCTGTGACAACTTTTGCCAGCTTTCATACTTTGTCCTCTTTATCGCCCTATTGTATTGGCGTGGGGATTTTCGGTATTTTTGTTTTAAGATACTGATTATTCTAATTTCAGATTCAGTCCTTTGATTTCTTGATTCTCTTAAACTTTGGATCATTTTCCTCTTTTGGTTCACTTCTTGTTTCATCTTCGTCAATTCTTCCATCCATCACGGATTTGACTTTCTGAAAATCCTTTTTTTCGGTATTGATTTTTTACACGGTATTGATTATTTCCAAAATAATCTCCTGTAACTCTCCGGTCATCTTCTTTCTACTTCTCCCTTTCGGGCCGAGGGCCCCAAAGTTTTGATCCGGATAGATCTTTCAGACTCTCACTGACTCGCTCCCGTCGTATCTCAAACTTACTATTCGCAGTTCTGCGATCATTTGCTGTCCTTGGCGTCCTCAACCCGATCTCCACGGAACTGTCACTGATCGTTCATTCTCGCTTCGCCCAAGTCGATGAGTTGGTTTATTTGAGGGGACATCAGGGGACACATCTATGAAAGACGATTCTCTCCTCGTTTCGAAGGATCTTTGATGGACTTCATTTATTACCTCAAGGCCAAATGCGCGGAGAATCTCGAATTTTCTTCCTCTCTTGTCAGTCTCATAGGAACCCCAGAGCGATGATTGCGCGTTGGCATCTACCGCCACTATGAGTCTCTCACTCCTCAGAGAATGGAGCACCTTCTCGAGGTGCCTAAAGTGGTCCTCATTTCGTCGCTGTACTGAAGGTAACATCACACGACGTATATTGATAGGCTAGAAACCTGCACTTCCGCACACACAGTGGGTCTGCTAAGCTGTGAGACAAATATTATTTGCAATCGGAGGTTGCTGACTGCTATAAACGCCGATGAGCGTTTCCGAGCACACTGCAGCAACTTTCATTCCCGTTCTTAGCCCATAAAAGGTACGATTTTCGCCCTGCTTTCTGAGATATGGTTCCTGTAATAACAGGATGTCAAATCGCTTTTCGGCGACAAGTTGACGCACTTCATCCGTTATGCTCTGTCAATTCCATATTCGCTACATAAGAGCCATTTGGTTTTTTTGGTACCGACTCGTGACTATGCTGTGTGACTATAGCTTCCTTAGAAGGAATCGATCCCGATCCCAGCACTAAAAAAATCTTCAACGGAGGAATCAAGGCACCAAGAGCCCAAGGATAGTGTTGCTAGCGGACAGTTTTTCGTGCACATGATTTTAACAACGTATCAAGTTCACAAGAATACGGGTACCTTTAGAACTAGATAAATTAGTAGATTTTATAGAAAGATACATAATTATTATTACTTATAATAAGTAAAACAAAAAATGTAATTAAAATGAGATAAAGAAATTATAAATATAAGAATAATTACACGTAATTAATATAGAAACGTGAGGAAGGATATTAAAATAATTTTAATCATCTTTTTACATATTTTAAAATATTTTATTTGGCAGAATTATAAAAACATTAATTTGTTGTAAGGATAAGGAAAACTGCCAAAAACCTTACCAGTATTCTTTATAAAAATATATTTTATAAATATGATTTATAATGAAATAAAATTAACTCAATATAAAAAAAACTATTTTTTCCATAAAAAAGTGCTCAATTATAATTAGTAAATAAATTATAAAAATCTAATAAACAAACAAATCATCACAGTGAAATAATAAACAGAATATTGTTTATTTGATTAATTATACTACATTTATCGCAATAATTGTATCACAAAATAGAATTTATTTACACTTCAATATATACAAGCCAAGAAGGGGTTTACAGAAGTACTTAACTTATTCACATTTATACTCCTCTCCCGCCTTTATCTTGCAACTACAAACCTAAACCATTACAATACATTCTTTTACCTATACATAATACAATCTCTATATCACAGCCCTATCACAGTCTTTCGTTAGTGTCCATAACCCATTTCTTATTTCTTTTTATCTCTACCTAGCATTTCTTAACTTATTTACCTATCTTCCTATCTTCCCTTATAATCTTTAATTGCACGCCCATCTGCATCCTATCATTTTTATTTTCTATTGGTTTCATTATTTCAATTCGTTTCTTTAACTTATAAATAGATAATAAATTACCTATCACTAACTATAATATACTACACTACAGTCTTATTTTATATTCACAGTCTTGTTGTCTTACAAAACACTTATTCCTTGTCTTTACATTATCTTTATCTTTACAATAGTCTTTATTTATATCTTTTCCTTCTTTTCTCCTTTTTTTTCCTTTCTTTTTATTATTTCCTTTTCTCTATCCTTCCTTAGTTTTATTAGCGCTTTTCCTTTAAGTTCATTCAAATCTTCTCCCCATAAATTCCTTACAATTTCATCCTTATCCTTCCCTAACTTTTCAAAACTACCTCTTGTCTTCTTGCATTCTTTGACATAATGCTCGAGGTTGTCCTCGCTTGTGTCACAGAAAAGACAATCTCCCTCCTCTTTCCTAGCCAGAATTTATTCTTCTCTTCTAAATTATCGCATCTTAATTTAAATAACGCTCTTATTTCATCTCCTCTCTTCCATTTCACATTCTTCATTCTCAAACAATTTGATACCCTATTCTTCATACTTATCTCTTTGTATCTTTTATTCTACTTTGATCTATCTATTCTTTCCTTTTCCCATTGCCTCTGTAAATTCCTTTCCCTATTTATTAATCCCTATTTATTAATCTTTTTCAAAACTTTCCCATGTCCCATTACTTCAATTCCCCATCCGTTCCTATTATAATAATCCTTTCTCTCCTTGCTATATCTATCGTTTCAATCGTAGCTTTATTTTTCCTCCCAGCACTCCTTAACCAAATTACTTGTGTTTCCAAATTTAATCTTTTCCTCGTATTTTCTTGCCCTCAAATCCTATCCTACTTTAAACTTATCTATTATTAATTTCTTCATAATTACATACCTTGGGATGCAGAAATCTAGTTTGAAAATCCATCTGACATAATCTAACATTATTTTTTCTAATTCGTCTTTTTCAGCCCCATAATTCCACTTCATATGCCATAACATTTCGTACCAAATATTTGAATAGCATCCATCTTCTACTAGAATCATTTCTGTATAACTTTTCCCCTAGACCCTATATTTCTTGTTACCATTTTTCCTTTTCTACTTATTTCTTTAATATGTCTTTTTTATAATCCCCATTCCTATCTAAATTAAAATCCAAATATTTAAATTTCTGCACCTTATTCCTCCATTTTCATTTCTCTTTCCTTTTTCTCCCCCTCCCTCCATTATTTTCGTCTTTTCTATGCATAGTTTTAATTTCTTCCCCTTTAAAAAATTTTTTAACTCATCATATCCTGTAACACCTTTTTAAGCTACCAAAATTAAGTCATCCGCGTATGTTAATGATCATATCCTATCCTTACCTAGTCTGATTATTCCTATTTCTCTTTTCTCTAATTCTTTATCTATGTCCGCAATATATAAATTGAATAACAATGGACTCATCACACAGCCCTGCCTTACTTCTTGTTCTGAATTATTGTGTATCTTTGCTTCGTCCTTATTCTCACTTCCGTTTTCTCATATATCTTCTCCATCTTCCTTATCAAATATTCTTACACCCTTGCTTCTAAGAGTTTCCCAAAGTTTACCTCTATACATCTTATCAAAGGTTACTTTTAGATCCGCAATTATATATTTTTCTCCTTCCTTCTTCCTGATTTCTTTCCCTTTTTTAAATGCATCAATATGAAAATGTTAATAATTATGTTGTTGACTTTCCTCTTCTAAATCCAATTTGATTTTTCGGGATCAAACCTTTGGTTTCCATCTCCTTTTTTAATCTATATCTTATTACTTCTGCATATATTTTATATATGTACATTGTAATGAGATATTCCTGTAATTTGTTATTGTACCTTCTCCTCGTCTCCTCTTTTGTATAGAGGAACAATTATACTTTCCTTTCAGTCTTGTGGCATTTTGCCTGTATTTCATACTTTTTGTAGTATCACAAGCCTCGTCCTTAAACCCTTACCTGCATATATCCAGGCTTCCATAGGCACATCATCTTTTCTTGCCACCTTTTTCTTCTTCATTTTGCATAATGCCCTATCAATCTCTTTAGCCTTCAGTTCTTCTTCTTCATTTTCTTCTTTATTTATATCTGCTTCTTCTTTCTGTAGCTTAAAGAGCTGACTGGTGTTCTATCGTACTTTATTTACATCCACTTCAGTATCGTCCAATAGCTCTTTAAAATATTTCCTCCATTCTTCATCCTTTATATTATTTTCTTCCAAATCTCTCTTCCTATTAATATATTTCCATATGTCTGCTTCCCTCTTCAACTTTTTCAATTCCTCTTCCTCTTCTTCCCTTTTTTTCTTTTTGTTTCTTCTTCAATATACTTCTCTGAACTCTTTCCTCTTCTCCAAATATTTCTTTCCCGTTTTTTTTCCATTTTTCCATTCTCTTCACCTCTTCTATCTCTCTTTTCTTCCTAGAACAACTAATATCCCACCAATCCTATGCACCTTTTCTTCTTCTTTTTGATTTTCTTCTTCACGACATTTTTGAACACAATCTGTTTTAATTCGTCTCACATTTCTTCTACCTCTTCCTCATTATTTCTCTTGCTTTATCCATATCTTCCTCATCATTTATCACCTCCATGTTTTTATTGTAGCTTTCTATAGTCTCTTTATTCCATACCATAATTTTTTTTTCCTTGCTGACTTTGTCCTCTTCGTTCCCGGTCCTCTTGTGCATCATTTTCTTCCAATTCCCATAACAGTTCCTTCCTCCAATAGGCTTAGTGACATATAGTCCGAGTCCACTCGCGTCGATCCTAAATTCTACAATTCTATCGTAAATATTATCGTTAATCATCTTATAATCTATTACCGAGCTACCTCCTATATATGTATATTCCCCCTCCCACTTGTCTTTTGATCTTCCGTTCAGAATGTGTCATCCATACTCCGTTACCATTTCTACAAAACCTCCATTTCCTATTACTTTATCCTTGCTACATCTATCCTTTCCATCATCCTCTAAATCCTCTCCTTCTAATTCCTCAATACTAATGTTAAAACCACCGCTTGTCCTGCCTCTCTTTCTTTTCTTCCTAGTATAACTGCACTTCCAACATGTGTTTTAGGTAGACTATCTTTCATTGCGTCCCAACCTTTTTTGTTTAATCTCGCATAAGCTCACGAAATCCTTTGATATAACTCCAAAAAGCCTTTCCTCCTACACCTGCTATATTCCAAAATAATATTTTTCTTTGTTTTTTCTGTTTATGCCCTTTTGCCCGTTTGCTTAATCCCATTGTCTTGTTTTTTCCTTCTATCCCTAACTTCTGTCTTTTTCCTTTTCTAACTATCCTCTTCTTAAATTACTATTTCTTCTTGACTCATACAAAATTTTGTTTTTGATTCTCTATCCTTATTCCTCTTGCTTCTCCTCTCTCATTTTCACTTGCTTTTGTTACTTCGCTTTTCTTATCTTCGCCTATCTTATTTTTCCTCTTTTCTTCATCCTCCCTCTCAATTACATTCCATGCCTTTTATATTCCATCTATTCTTCTTTTATTTAATCCAATCTTTATATCTTTTCTTCCCCCTTAACTCATTTGCTAATCCTTTACTGAATTTTTCTTTCCTCCCAGCTCAAATCATTTTCAATAAAAATCTTGCCTCCTTTTAATTTATACTTATTATTTCACTCCTCATTATTTCACTCCTTTCCTCTTCACTTCCTCTAACCACTATTGCTGTTCCGTTTATTTTCGCTATGTTACATCCAATCTTTCTTTTATAAACTTTTTGATCCATTTCCCCCTTTTTTTCTCATCTATTTTTATCTTCCCCGATATATCTGTTCCTTTTATAATTATATTTCTTTCCTCTACTCTTTTTCACTATCTGAAACCCATTTCTTTAAAATATTTATCTCCCTACAGCTTAAACCCTCCTCGCTTACCATAGATTCTGCCCTTGAGCTATATCTTTTCCTTCCAAAACTATTTACGTTTCTTCCCTCGCTAACATACATAATCATTTCTCTCTCTACTTATCTTGCCTAAGCTTCTTATGTCCTCCAAACTCTCTATCATTTTCCTATTATTTTCTGATGACAATTCTTTTTTTACTGTTTTCTTCATAACCTCCTCCAATTTTTCCTCAAATTTTCTACTTTCTCTACACTTTCTTGTATGTCTCTTCTTATTCTAACTATCTCTCTTTCCACTACGTCTCTCATGTCTTTCCTCATCTCTGTAAAATTCTTCTTAATCTTTTCATTTACTTCTTTACCCTTTCTATTATACTTTTTTCCTCTGTCATGTCAAATGTCATTTTTTTTTAACCTACCTTTGTTTTATCTGATAATAAACGCTGCTTGTTGTCTACTTCGCCCTTTCCTACCTTACCTACACTTGTCATTTCTCCTTTTTCTTGCCGTTTTTACTTGCCGTTATTTCATGCTCTAACCTATTCTTCCTCACCTCGGTGTATCGCGTTCGATAACTTTCTAACGCACGCATCAAAAGTCTCTCCTCCAATTGCTCGTCTACCTCCCGCTTCTAACAAGCTAATTAGCTCACAATTAAGCCTCTCTCTGATTCTATCGCTCAATCCGCTATTAATTGCTTACTCGCACTACATGCACTCACTCACGTGCCCTCTAGGTATAAGCTTAAATTTGCTGTTTTTTAGTCAGAAAAACACATTTTTTTTTCCTAGGAAGCAAAAACAAATTTATTCAAAGTACTTGCCCCCGCTAACTATACATTTTTCCTATCTTTCGGGCAATTTGTGTATACCACGTCAAAAAAATTCATCTTTCGAGGCAAACCACTCATCGTTAAAATGCAATCGATTCTGTTACTACATTCTCCACGCCGAGTTTTATATTTAAATCTTAACACATAAGCTATGACACGCAGCAACTTGCTTAAGTCGGAATAATTATAATATAGAATTACAGAATCTTGTATTGAACACTCAACTGTCAATGCTGAGACGCGCTCCTCCTCTACCGTTTCTCGCGGTGACTCCACACACCCGACAGCCACTCGGATTGGTTCATGTTTATTCATGTTTTGGTGGGCCTTTCCACCAGAGATCTGAATTTTTTAACTGTGCTGATGTTGCACTGCGGGAAATAATATCCGTCGGATTTTCCTCAGATTTTACATGTTGCCATACCGAAGATGAGAAGTTACTTTGTATTTTACTCACGTGGTTCGCTACGAATGCTTTCCATTTCCTGGGAGAACATAAGCATGCGAGGACTATTTTTCAATTTGTTTAATAGTAAGTTTTGCACGACTTTATTTTTAAGCTGGCTACCACTTTGTTCATTAACTTTACTAGAAGCATGGCTCTACACAACTCTAATCTTGATAGGGACAAATATTTCAGAGATGCTACTCTAGATTTCGAACAAAGCAAAACAGCTGAAGTTCTGACTCTCTTTACGTACACACAAGCACTGTAAGCTTGCATCACTAAATCACTCGCATCACTAAATTCTAACTATTTCGATATTACCGTCCTGTTCTAGTATTAATCTCATTTCTACCCTAGCATGCACAATTATGACTTTATCAACTAGGACTTATGAATAGGTACGGGATCATCCTAACCAATATTACAAGCCCATAGCGATTGTATCATAATTTTAGCAGCTGTTATCACTTTACTAAACCTAACGGATCAAATAACCAAGACACTTCGGATAATCTTTTTCATCACTTTATGATCTAATTTAATAAGTGGACTCTTGTAATATAACATGCTCTTAGCAAGATTCCATAAAATATCTAATAATTTAGATTCTGATTCTTCACAAGATTTCTACTACATTATTTTCCGTATTATTTTCATCGCTCAAATCTGGGAGAATATTCGATTTTCGTTTATACGAGGTTCGAAATCTCCCTTAGCTAGCAATTCAATCAATTGTTATCTCAAGTCTATGATGCTCTGCTCAAAATCTGATTCCATTATCAAGTCGCCCATATAGAAATCATAGACGGCTTCCGTCGCTACAGGAAACTTCTCTTTTTCAAGTTGTGCTAACTATTGCAAACATTTAAATGCTAAAAACGATGCCGATTTTATTCCATACGTAATAGTCAATAATTCAAACATTTGCATAGGAGCCTTGCATAGGATCTTCCTTCCAGAATATCATTTGCAAGGACTGACTCTCATGAACTTTGACCTGTCTATACATTTTCTTAATATTAGTTCACAGCACGTATCTAAAAAATCTAAATCTGACACCTATTGAGAATAAATCTGCTTGAATTACAGGACTTTCGTATAAGGCATCAACCCTTGGCAGACTCTTGGAATCTTTGCTGGACGCGTCAAATACTATCCTTAACTTAATAGTCACGGTATCTTATAACTGTCTGATGAAACATTCTTTTCTTATCGATCGCGACGCTTGTTGCCCGCTTCATATGTCTTAATTCAATATATTCGTTCATGAAGTCTACATATCCCGCTCTCAGTTCTGCCGATTTCTCAAATTTCTTTTCCATCTTTTTTGATAGAAGCCTTTTCTTAGCAACATTTTCTCAATCATCTAATGACGCTAACACACTGCTATTTAAGGACAATTTTACAACAAATCTACCGTCACTGTCTCTAGAATATGTACTTACAAAGAATTCCTCAACATATGTTTCTTCATTTGTCAAACTTTTATGTGTTAAACCGTCGTCAATCTGCTAGAAACTTTTTATCGCGGTACACAGATCCTGTTCTATACTTAAATTACAAGACGTTCTCAATGCTCTGCTACCATATTCCTCTACAACGCCGGCGACAAACCAACCAAGTGGATTTTTGTAATGATGGCAGGTTTCTAACTTAATTCTGACCAACGCACACCAGATTCCAAAATTTCTCTACCTCCATTAACAAATTTATCTCTTGCGGAACATTAAACTCCAGATCTGCTATTCTTATGTTACTCAGTATTTTTAACCTGACTTTATCTATTTCCACCGCTGGTTGATTTTGAGTGACATATTTTAACTCTGTACTAAAGAAATCTCAAAGACATCTCTAAGTTAACTATCTTTAATGCACGTGAAACTTGCTTATTTATCGTTATTTGCGATTGACTATACTTAAGCCCGAGTTTACTTAAGAATTTTTCAGATATAAAATTTGACTGAGAACCATTGTTTAATATTGCTTTTCCTAGAACGTAGGTTCCATTCTTGCCTTTCACCTTTACTATTACAGAAAAGCAAAACTCGCTTGGATACTAAGCTACCTTCCAGGCTCGTGTGATGACAGCACTATCTGGCTTTTCGTTATGCTACGATAAGTCTGAATTGGGATCTGAACTCAGCGACTTGTATTTGCTCTCTTTATCTTTCTCGCTCTCAAAATGCAATAGAACTGTTCTATTGCATATTTTACAGTTACCGGCTATACCTTTACCATATGATTAAGCTTTAAACAATTTAAACACAACCCTTTCAACTTTAAACTTGTTTAACGCGGTCTATGGACAAACTCTGGAAAGCTTTACACAAATACATTTGATGATCGTCTTTGCAATGAACACATTTAATTACCGAAGTGGCCACATGGGTGTAACTTTACCGTAACCAGCTTTATGTAAAGTCGTACTTATTTGACTTTGTTGCTTTTGATTTGCGACCGTTTCTAATGTTTGATATCTTTTGTTAGAAACACTACTAACTCCTGGAAACTCGGTATTATCATGGGTTCCAAAGTCGTTTCCTACTCCTTTATTGTTGCTATGTCTAGCTTGCCAATTACTACATTAGTCAACAAATCGTCTCATTGTTGCATGGGTCTTTTTAGCACCTGCAAAGGCGAGTATGTTTTAGTACACCGTACTTCCTACTTGCCTAATTACAGTGGAATTTTCTTTTTTAGGTACAGATAAATTGAATATAGCTTTAATATGAGTTTGAATAATTAGTCTTTGATTATCATATGTTTCCTTTAAGCTAGCTCAAGCATTCGCGTAATTTATTCCCGAGATTTCTAATGAAGCTATATTTTGTGCTGCCTCATCTTTTAGGATTTTGAAACCTTTGGACATCATTTAAAGACTGTTGTTAAAAATTAAAAACTGTTGGAATGGATCAGAGAATTAAATACATCAGAAAGTATACCACTCCTCATATAATCCAAAGAAAGTGGGTAGCTCTATTTTTAATATTCTAATAAAATTGCTATAATCCTCTGACCTTCTTTTTGATTCACTTGCATTGGTTCGTTTGCGAATACTTGTTCCAGGTTATCGGTACTTCCAGCCGGCCTAACGCGATTTTTTTTTGCTTTTTCTGCTATTAATTTTAAATACAAAAATTTGTTTTCCGAGTCCTCTAGTTCTCTGTCTAATTCCGTTCCAGGAAAGTCATTATCCAAAATACTGATTTCCATTAAATCTGATAACGCTTTCCAAACTTCTTCCACCTTATCTATTCTAATCATAACCTCATCAATATCCGCGTTAATTAAATCAACTTCTTTGAAAAATTTTTCGCATCACGTTAAGCTTTAGAATTCTTTTTCTCTGCTTTAACTTAACTAAATTATCTTCATTAGGCATGTTTGTTATTGGGAGTACAAATAAGTTTCCGCCGTTTGCAAAAGACGGCGCCACTAATAAACTATAATTAAAATTGTTTGATGTAAAACGACATATTGTAAGATTCATCTGGCAACACCATAACCTTGAAATATTAGCGATTTTGTATCAGTATCATATATTTTTTTTTGTACGAAAATATCGAGTTTTGAGTCGAATAAGCGTCATTTGCGGGAACTTTTGATTTACTTCTTTAATTTGAAGAAATCTGCAGCTGAGACTCAGATTGCTTGTAGAAGCATATGGTGATGCTGTCTTAAGTGAGAGAAGTTGTCGTGAGTGGTTTCAAAAGTTTAAGAATGGTGAATTGACGTTGAAAATAAAGAACGTAGCGAAAGGCCGAAAGTGTATGAAGATGCGGAATTGGAAGCATTATTGGATGAAGATTCGTGCCAAACACAAAAAGGACTTGCACTTACATTAGGAGTGACTCAACAAACAATTTTATATCGTTTGAAATCATTGGGAATGATTTAAAAGCAAGGGAATTGGGTTCCATATGAACTGAAGCCAAGAAACGTTGAACGCCGATTTTTCATATGTGAAATGCTGCTTGTCAGGTACAAACGAAAGGGTTTTTTGCATCATATAGTCACTGGTGGTGAAAAATGGATCCACTATGATAACCCAAAATCATGGGGACTACTTAGCCATGCTTCAACATCGACAGCCAAGCCGAATATTCATGGAAAAAAACTCATGTTATGTATTTGGTGGGAT
>Ga0157362_1000255_pt1 | contig 17101 bp, 9 predicted proteins | sample AttlaeALBM3_FD_111480 | JGI IMG/M metagenome (GOLD analysis project Ga0157362, IMG submission 111480) | Fungus gardens microbial communities from leaf cutter ant in Ribeirão Preto, State of São Paulo, Brazil - Atta laevigata ALBM3 | ecosystem: Host-associated > Fungi > Mycelium > Unclassified ... | reverse complement strand
CTCAGGGCGGGACGCAACCGAACGTGTGCTAGTTGCTACGAACGAGATAGAGAAAGAGGAGAGTCGGCTCGGGGTGGCGAGACGGATAGGCGAACGCGAGGATGCGGTCGAGTGAGAGAGATTTCGTTTGTGGGATGAGATGAGAAGGGTGAAAGAGGAGGGAGGGAGGGAAGGGGGGGAGAGAGAGAGGGCGCGCGTAAGAGGAGCGTTCAACACGGAGGAATGCTCCACGCGTAAGTCGTGATCGGTGCTGGCGCGGGATCAGAGTAAAGACTGACTGTGATGGTAGTGGTGATGATAGTGGTGGTAATGCTTGTGGTAGAGAGAGCGCTTCTGGACGAGGAAGGTAATTTAACCCCCGCTTTCTCCCCCCCTCCTCTCTCTCTCTCTCTCTCTCTCTCTCTCTCTCCATTTATTCGACTGACTTGGTCAAGGGGGTGCGAGCGAGGGAGAGAAGCTCGAGATGAAGAAGAGAGAAAGCGAAGAGGGAAGTGACTAGAAGAACGAGGAAAAGGTTATTTGGAAGAGAGACTGGAAAGAGGGAAAGAGCAAGATTAGAAATATAGGAAGGGGAAGGCTCGGAAAAAGAGGGACAAGTTGGTGTGCGTGTATATGTGCATCTCGATATGCGCTTGTGCAATTATGAGCAACGGAGATGGGAAACGCATGAGAAACAGAGAGAGGGAAACGACAAACGGCGCTGTACTCTGATAACATTCGCGTTGGCACCGCGAGGCGCACTAAGGGCGTGGGCAATCCGCGAGGAAGCAAGCGAGCGAGCGAGCGAACAGGACTGGTGCGAACGACTACATTGATTTTGATTTTCGAAGGCGCGCGCATTTCGTATTCTCTGGATCTGCCCATTCATGCCGCTCCCGTCTCCCTAACTGCTGAGGACATTGGTCTTGTCCTCGTGCGAAAAGGAGAACATTTCGGTGCACCGGGTACAGTTTTAGGATTTTAAAGGCGTTGCAACTTGTTTACATGAACGTGAGCGCGACCGCGCCGCTTCAAAATTTGATTTATTAGTCGAATATATAATGTGATGTTAGCATTCAAACAATGAAAAATGATCATCACTTTTTATTATGTATAAAAAAATGTCCGTTCTTTTCATGAGAAGACTGATTATTTTACCAACTCTTTTTCAATTAAAGAGATATATGCAAAGTTTACAGCAATTGCAAAATATTTATTTGATAATTGACTTGAAATTACATCATTATGATTTGAAGGAATAAAGGCTTGATATATTGGTCATTCTCATATGGAAAGAACAGATTGAAATCTCATTGATCTTTATCTCATGATTTATTAGACAGACACATCTAATAGGTAGAGACATACAAGTCACTTGCAATGTCGCGCGGCAATGTAACGAGCGCGTAGTGATATTAATTTATAGTTTTACACAAGGCGGTACCAAATATACGAAGAGAGAACAGAGTAAACCTGTATAGTATACGCTTCCTTCCCATCGCACCATAGACTTCATCTATGCTCCCGCAGAAGTCAAGCGCTCGCGCGACTGCGTATAAATCCACGCAATCTGTACGATTGTTCTACTTAGCAATAAATAAATATCCATTAGAGTGAATTTAGATCACATGAAGTATCCGAAGCCGAAGGTTCGTTTTATAGCATCCCAGTAATACCTATCCCAATTCTCCTTCGTAGAGAGCTCCTCGCTGAAAATCACAACGTTTCCGCATGATGATTTTATTTGTCAATAATACCATTAAATTTTAACAGAAAGTCATTGTTCTCAAGTTTACCTCACTGGAACACCGCTCTGTGTTAAATTGACTTCAGTATGATCATTCTTTTCACAGATATCGATCGTAACATCGCTGAAGTGTCCGGACGGCCACTGTTTACAACGCCATTTTTGGATAATTTTCGTTGGAGTGATCTCTATGAATTCGCCGTGAATATTGCCACCGAATAGTTCAAATTGACCATTTTTCTTCGGCTCTAGCTTTACCGGGTTCTTCGTAAATGCTTGTACCATCTGTGAAAATTAAAAATTCTGTTATAAGTTGGCTAGTGGCTTAGTTTACATTAATACCGTCTATATTGAGACAATAATTTGGTAAAATTATTACCTCGATCGAAGAGAGGACGTTGTAAAATTCATCCGCTCTGCATTGAAATTTTACATTTTGCTTAATTGTAGTAGTTGAGATTTTACAGTTTGCTGTTTTATTATTGTTCATTGGCGTCACTGCAGCATTCATTTGCATCTTGAGAGGAAATACATTATTAATTATTTTACTACTTTATATTATAAATATATTATACATACTTTAATATTAAAACCAGATGTTATATTAGAAATATTTTCCTTTTCTTTATCGTTATCTTTTTTAGGAAGTATCATTCCTTTCGCAAACTCTGCAAATAAAAAAAGATGGATTACAAATGTTATATTTTTTTTTAAATATGAGCAATTTACATCACAAATTAATAAATTAACTTACCTTCTTTTAGAGAAGATACATATTTCTTTAATTTTTCTCTTATTGCATCTTTACCCTTAGTATGTAAGAATTGTTTAACTTTCTCCCCTTCATCTGTACTATCTTTTAATGTAACTTCAATCTATAAATTACAAGACATGTGTCTATTTAAATTCTGGCATAGCAATTTAGTAGTATACTAAATATCAAAGGAAAACTGATTACTGATCGAGAAACCAACATTAAAATGAAACAAATAATAGTTTGAACCAGATTGCCTAATTTAATAATTATATAATTCAATTAAAAATACTTACATCTACTTCACTAATATCATTTTCTTCAGAGAGATTAGGAATATTAATTTTACCCTCAATATCTTTACTGGAGTTTCCATCTGATATCCATTTAAGAACAATATTCCATTCATAAAAGAAAATAAGTTTCCCTTTTCTATTATTTGCTACCGCCTCACCTTCACATTTTTCCATTTCTGTTATTTTACATAATACTACAAATTGAAATAAGATTTATGGATAAAGTTTAAAAATATTATAATTTCAGGACATAGTATAGTGTTCCATTTTCATAAGATATGATAAAATGTTTTAGATGAAAGCAGAACGGTTTCAAAAAAAACATTTTGATCACGTCGCTTTTTTTAGGTGAAAGAGCTAAAAACATGAAAATCACCTTTACTTTTTTATATGAAATTATATAATTATTTTACATATTATTCCACTAATTTTTCTGCATATAAAAGTATTAAGATAGAGATATCAAAAAGCAAGTTAATGAGATATTTTATACTGTATTCTGATACACATATTAACGTTAAATGTCTTTATTAATATCTATTAATATTTGATTTTTTGATAATTGTGCCTTAATACTTTTGTGAACAGAATATTGAAATTAATCAATTGCTCATTTGAAAAATTATCCATTCTCCAGTTTTTTTCATTTGATATCTCTACCTTAATATTTTTATATGCAGAATTAGAAGAATCATATTAATTAAAAAAACCAATAACATAACTAAAACATAACGTATCCCTCGAAATCCTTCTATCTGAAATATTTTTTCATATCATATTTTTCAAGATATTTGCCTGTGGCAATTAAAGAGACATTCTACATATTCTTTCCAAATTTCTAATTTATAAATGCATGTTACCAACCTCCTTCTCCCTCAATTTTGAAATTTATAAAAAGTTCTTTTAACTTTTCTTGTGACCATGCACAGGCATTCTTCTCTGTCCTACAGAATAATTTTAATACATTAAAAAGTATAAAGAAAAAAACCACACTTTGAGAAACAATCAAATGCTGATATACATTATTAGAATCGAATAGTCGACTTAAAGATATTTCAACTAATACGATTATGGAGCAACATACCAATGCCAGTTATTAACATTAGTTGCATCAGGTCTCTCTTCCACAATCCAACGTGGGTCGCCTTCGCCCCATTTTGCCATATTTCCAAGTGGTTATCGGGAATTTAACAATAACGTTCCGAGTCAAGCACACTGGAATTGGAGTTCAAGGCAATTTCCAATTCGCAAAGCCGTTGGAGATAAATCGAGATCACCGAGCTAACCTTCTAGAAAACTCAGTTTTCCAGAACAGCAACTGGAATTCGCCTGCGTAACATAACCTATGTTTTAAACGGTAACGAGATGACCATCAGCGTCGATGAACATCCGTTAATGAAGAGATCCATTGTGATTTTTTTCGGCATATACGCGTTACTTACTTACGAGTCGTCCTACGAACTGCGGTTAGCAAGCGTTCCGAGTTTAATGTCGGGCCGCGTTTTTCGGGACGGCTCGCTCGTAAAATGCAAGTGTTCCGTTTGCGCTTACGAGGTGTTGCTTCGCGCGGTGGTTTATCGTGAGACGACGACAGAACCCGCTGTCAGAGTCAACAATGTCGATTAATAATACTGATTCGCTCGCGAATCGCCAGATCTAGACTGCCATGAAACGAATCTGATTATCTGACGCTGACCGAATTGGCGTGCAAGCCGCGGAGCATGTTCGAGCATTCTGGAAACTTCGACTGGGATTGATACCGAGGTGGCGCACTCACGCGCGATTTTCGATCACGGTGGTACAAATGGCGGAATTTTCTCCGCGGCATATATCAATTTGCCGATCTTAATTACATATTGGAATTACTGTTCGCGATTATTAGATAACTTATAATTAACAATGCACTAATTTATCGGCTAGATTCTGCATTCTCCTTTATATTATCATTATTTCGATGCCTAAGGACGATGTTCTGTTTTTAAGAATTAGTTTTCTTTTTTTTTTTTTAATTTAAAAAATAAACTTATTTTTGGTCAAAACGGATTTTAGGTGCTTAAATATTTTAGAGTGATTTTATATACATATTTAATTCTGCAAATCGCGCGCCGAAATCTTTTTTAGTCTTGAAATATAATCATGAACACGAAATAGAGAATAGTATAATAATATAATATAATATATAGTAATTTAATAATTTTTGATGTCAATTCTTTCTTTTAAGTAACGATTATCTTTAACAAAAAATATTTTCTTGATGAATGATCCTTATAAAATATCCTTATTACAAATTTTAGAAAAACATTGATACTTAAAACAAGATGTTCTTTTAAGGAATATTATAAAATTGATCAAAGAAATGGCTTTATATAATAAATAAATTAAATATGTTTTAATTTAATAATCTTAATTAAAATGTATAGAATTTAGAATAGGTTTTGAATAAATTTGATGCTTGATAGATTTGCAGATATATAAACTTTTGAAATATTTGAAACAGATAATTGTTATTTGCGTATACAATATGTATGTTTTTTTGTGTAAATTGCCTGAATGAGTTTCGATTGAACATCTCGTGTATGTAATATTCTAACAATAAGAAAAACGTAGAACGAATTTAAATCAAAATAATATTGTGGTTTTCTCCAAAAATAAATTAAATATACATACATATAAATTTATAAATGAACTATATATATGAACTATATATATATTTATTTTTGGAGCCACAAAGCTATTTTATTTTATTTTACGTGGGACATTCTCAATTCCCTTCAAGTCTCTGTGCATTCAGTGTTTCAATTCAGATTGGAATTTGGATTGACTTTTTATATATAATAATTCTGTGAAATCTATTGAGATTTAGAATCGTTTGCATCGTGGTTGCTTACAGCGAAACGTTTGCAGAATATCAGACATCAAAGAGAACAAAGAGAACAAAGGGAGAGAGGTTTTATTACATTTCTTTGTCAAATTATTTATTACACATTACAGATAAGATCGTTGTCACAGTCACGGCGAACGTTTCGCTTGTATTATTTTGATCTTCTTGAACAAAAAGTTCTCTTATATTACTCGAGTGTATATAACAGTATTTGTTTTTTCTAATATTACTAATTCGACTTGTCCATTGTGAATGAATCTCGATCATGTTTATCTTTAAACCCGATTCCACCAATGTAGGATTAACTTTACTCTTTATCTACTCTAATTCTTAGAATTACAAGTATTAGAATTATCTACTCTAATACTTAGAATTAGTCTTTATCTTAGAATTTATTTAAATTTTAGAATTACAAAAAGATAAAGAGTGAACTGAATTGAGATTAAATAAATTAAACTTACATTGATGGAACCAGACTTAAGAGCAGAGATCGGCTCTGAAGTTATTATTATCATTATATATTGAATCTTAATAAAAAAGTCATGGATATTTGTTTTCTTCCTTAGTACAAATATCTACATAACCTTTGATTTCGCTTCTTGACTCGTAAAGCCCAAGATATTCTTTGGTTCTTTATAGAAAATGTTTACAGAAAAAACGCCGATCCCTGTTCAAGAATATATAATAATCGCTCCTTTTAATGCGCTAAAAAAAGATCGGTATTTAATTGCAAAAAAGAGTCAGGGCTCTATTTATATTTGTAGCCCTCTTGCGCCGGTCCTGGAGCGGGATAAGTGGCGGTTCCTTCGTATCGTATCATCGGCCGATACCCGTTCTGATCGGCGATATAATCGACAAACTGGGTCCTACCATCTGGCAGCAGTACATGATAGGTTCCCGTGGCCTCCATGTCCTTCCTCATTTCGCGATGCCCAAAGTCTAGACCTGCCGCCGCGTCCTGGACCTCGTACGAAAACTCATAGTTCGCTGGATCCTAACATAAGTTTCAATAAGAACGACATGTCTAATAACAGCGGGATCAGATGATCGATTGGTATTTTAAAATGAGATGAAAATTACAAAAGTGAAGAAAGTGTTACTAAATGTAATAAAATTATAAAATTATAAATATTTTAGTAAATTTGCTCTTTTGTCATTTTCACCTCATTTCAAGATACACAGCGATCCACAGAAAAGTGTCATAAGGAATAAGTTCCACTTGACATTTGCAATATTCATGAGCATTCACAGAAAGAACGGTTTTACTAAAGTATTTAAAAATTATACTACAGATTTGAAAGTAATCTTAAACTTCCAAAATAATTATATAAGACGCTCGAACTGATTGCTAGAATGTCAAAACTTTTTGCAGCATTACTCATCATGTTTCCTACATAATTATTTTGATAGTTCAACTTAAAGTTTTTAGATCTGTATCTACTTAAATTTTTAGATACCTTACGCAGAAAAAAATTTAGTTGAATTAACTGGAATTCTGATGGAAAATGAACGATTCGAAATTCTGGTTGAGTCTTAGATTTCTGATTAAATCTACTGAATATTGATTATTTCAACTAGAATTTTAGATTTAATCTAATAGATTTAACAAAAAAATCTTGTAGATTTAATTAAAATTCTGGTCCGTTCATTTTTCATCAGAATTCTAGTTAATTCAACTAAACATTTTTTCTGTGCAGCAAAATCATTCTTTTTTCCCCTCGTTTAAATTTGATAAACAATAGGGCTGTATTTAACAGAGAAAACAGCAATTGTTATAAAATTCTTCAGTATGATTACCTTTTAAATCCTCATTAGATCTAATGTATAAACCAATTACATTAAAGAATTTTACAACAGTAGTAAAATTGCTTTCTCTGTTCAATTTAGCCAATCAATGGCTGCTTAACAGCTGAGAGAGTGCTCGCTGTTATTAGTGTTTTAAATCATTCTTGTATATCATCTAATCAGACTTTTTTAGATCTAGAAGAATACATTAATAATACCGAGCGCTCCGTGATTTTTTAATAGTTGGTTCCTACACTTATTGTTAGGTCCAGCAAAGAACTAAGGCAAGTAATCAATCATTAAAGAATCACTCACACGAGCATTTACTCAGTTTTCTCTGCTTAACGCAACTAATGATATTCGCAAGTGTTGCGAATGTCAAAGAGAACATATCCAAGAATCACATATTGCACATTCCGAAAATAAATAAAGTGAATCTCGACGATTAGCGGATCTCTAATGATTAAGACTCAGTTTCACAACTTATGGTTAACTTAACCGAGGTTTAACTTATTCTTTATCTCTTTCTAATGCTAGAATTGGAAAGAGATGAGAAATAAATTGAACCTCGGTTAACTGTGAGTTATGAAACTGAGCCTAAGTCATCATCTAGTCTGAAGGACCTCGCACCAATCTTATGAAAAATGTTTTTCTGCGGATTTGGCTAATTTTTGAATATGTTGTAGTTCTCTTTATTCTGAACAAGTCTCAATGGGCATAACTTGATCCTATGAGCTTTGAAAGATCCAGATTTTGGACATGATTACTGGACCTTTCAAGACTTATAACGCGGAAACGGCTCATAAGATCAAGTTGTGCTCATTGATACTTGTTTAGAATAAAGAGAACTATAACATATCCAAAAATTAGCCAAATCCGCAGAATAGACATTTTTCATAAGATGGGGGTATGGGATCCTTTCTCTTATATTTCTTTTTTTTTCTCGAAGTTATTTATTATATATAATAAATACATACTTACACCGGCCCAATCGTCCGGATGACCGGTCCCGCCTCCTCCAGTACGAGGACCAGGTGGAAGATAAGCCGGACCTTGCGGTTCATTCCGAACTCCTACTAGAAACATCGCTAATAGTGCCGCCTGTGCGAAAGAAGAAACACGGAAACTTGTACACGTATTGATGAAAAAGAAAGATTCTGACATAACGAATTAACGATTTCGCACCACTGATGCGAACACGTCTTGCGCACCATTCGATGCAAAATGATAAATAAATTAATTAAATGTGATTAATTATATTATGATATAAAGAGAAGCTTTTTTACTACTACAAGAAAAAGAGTTGATTAACTATTTATCACATTTGCCGATTTACACAAAATCTTTCGCAGAATTTTAATGAAAATTCTACAAAATGCTTCCGCGAAGTATTTGTACCAACCTTACGGATCATTAGAAATTCGATAAAATTGTACGATCGTTCGCGAAACTGAGATGGTTCATCTTGACAACCATGGTTTTATAGCGTCCAATTCAGTTCCGACGGGACGATGATTGGAGTACGCAATATTCGTTATTCGGAGAGTTTTGGTGCGATCGCATAACTGTAATTACGGTTAATAATAAAACCGCAGGTTTCTGCAATGGGTCTAATCATTCGTTCGATGTAATGATGCGATGATTCCTGATTCTGCAATTGTCGAAATACGAAGCCGTGTCTCTTCCTCTTCGTTATATTTTCAAGTGATTCGTAACGATCAGAGGAGATGTCTCGCGTTCTTAAAATTGGATTATCGAATTTTAAAAAGATTTAATTACTTTACTGCCATTCTAAGCTATTATTATGACACAAAATTCACTAAATAGACAAATCCAGAATTTATTTCTGTTAATATTATTATTAAGAGACCGATAAAGCGTTCAGATAGTTTCTTAATTCTATGTGAAAAACGCGTTTGGCAATATCCCAAGAATTTGTTAGCGGATTTGCTCGATGGTGGTTGCCATATAATTTGCATGAAAGCCTTACTCAAGAGATAGAGATAACAATAAGTTAGATTAATAGTTCTCCTTTCGATTGCATCACTGTTTTTTCCGTAGGCAGATACATCGCAAGATTTAAATGATGTGTTGCAAGATATCGTAATAGATATCACGAATCAAATTGCAACAATAAACGATGCGATTTTGAAGTATTTTACTTCACATTAATTCACTTAAGGATGTATCACATTGTATAGTCCCTGCAAAGAAAATTAATTTGGAAATGTATTTAATATTTACACTTTAAATAAACTACGTACATATGAAAATTGTGTGAATAAGATTACATTTCTATTTAATAATACATTTTTGTCGTTTAGTTATTTTATTTGTTATTATTTTTAAAAATTAAAATTTTAAAAATGATGACAAAAATCTAATTTTTTTTGTGTAAGTTCTTTAAATATTCAAAATTATTTATGCAAAGTTTCATTCACTAATCAGTTATAATAAGGATATTTAGAACAAATAAATATTTTATTTATTTACTAGGCAATTAGTTCATGTAGTTATACATGAATAATTTTGAATACATTATGTATATTAAAAAATTGAGATTTTTATTATTTATTTTATATATTTCCATATATTTTTATTAGAGCACAGATTAAACAAATATTCATACTACTATTCATAAAAATAACTTACGATCCAGATAAACCATCAAATTAGGCATATTATTTTAAAATATGATTTAGAATAATTTGTAATTTTTTCATAATTTTATCATTTTAAAAATATGTATAAAATATCATTAAAGAGGAACAGTTCGCGTTAGATAAATCTTTTAGTTCGTGCATCATAGACACTTGTTGCTAAAAATTTCTATGAAATTATAAGTGAGTGAACAAGAGAGAGAGAAAAAGAGAGAAAAACACTGTCTGCGTTTAGCAGAAAAAGCAACTTCCCAGACAACACAAAGTCCGTAATATCCGTGATATAAAACATCTTAAAGATGTTTTAAAATAGACTTAAAGATATTTTTGTGAGAACAGTCCAGAAGACTTACAATATATCCATTTTTACTAATGTAAATTAACTTTGACCTCGGTTTAATTTACTCTTTATCTTTTTTTTTATGTTTAGAACTGAAAAAAAGAGGAAAAAATTAAATCGAGAGTTAAACTACATTAATAGAAACGAGCATTAAAGATATTTTTACGAGAACAGTTTAAAACTTAATCTAAAATGTACTTTTTGCTTCCTATTTCTTTATAATTTTTACTTATTGCCTTTTTCTCTCTTTATGACCGTTTTATCGACAATCGTGTTCCTTATCTCTTTCGAAGTGAACTTTTATTTTAGACAGAAAACGAAAAAATTGTGCTATGTACAAGATAAAAAGTAAAAAGGCAAGAGATAAAAAAGTAGTAAGAAGCAAAAAAACAAAGAATACGGTGTAAATTAGTCTTTAAAAACATATTATAAACGACTTTTACAATTAAAAACGTTTTAAACTTTATGTTATCTGAGTTTATAACTGTTATAAGATTTTTTAATAATAATTATTTAATGCTAGTATCCACTAATGTATTGGGTTATCCGGAAAATTCGTGCCGCAAAAGATTTAAATAAATGTATACTAAAATTTAAATCTTCTGCGTTTCAATTTTCTTTTAAAATCGACACGAACTTTCCGGACAACCCTACATAGATTAATTTTAATTTCGGTTCAACTATCTCTTTATCTTTTTTAGAATTAGAAAAAACTGAAGAGTTAGTTGAATCGAGATAAAAATTTATTACATTGGTGTAGAAACGGGTATTAAACATTTACAGTGAGAGCAAAAAATATTCGTACAAGGAAATTTTTTATTAAAATAATCTTATTTGTAAAAAATAAACATTAATTAACAATTTTATACAATGAATATATTCTATTCTAACATAAATAAATGAGCTTCGCGTGTATTCCTGATTTTAGAAAAATTTTATTTTTTATATTTTAACTAAATTTAGATTTTAGCTAAATTTCTCAACTGCACGAATACTTTTTGAGCACCTAAACAATAGAATCTTTAATTTTTGCTTATTTTTCAGATGATATATTTTCTAATAATTAATACACATATCTAATAATTAATACTCTTTTTAATGTATATAATTTTAAGAACATACATCTATTTTATTCTTTATGAATAAATTGTTAATTTCTCAGCAAAAAATGATCGTCAATTAAACATCGAATCAATGTCGAATTGATGTTGAAATTATCATATCGATTCGACATCAATTCGATGACTCATTTCTCTGGATATTTACTTTTTTAAAATAAAGATTTTTTTAAAAAATATTTTCTCTGCACGAATACTTTTTGCACTCACTGTAGATCTAGTGAGAAACCAAAAGCAAAACTAATTGAGAGGATGGGCAGAATAAAGGCATAATTCTACTTAGGTTCTTTTTCCGGCAATTAGCTTTTTCATGTAATTATCGTAATAGAGAAGTATTATAACATGTAATTTCTTAAAGACATTACATAAATTCATTTGATATTGTATTCATTTATATATAATAAAAAAGTACTCGGTAAAAAATTTTTCATGCATGAATATGTATAAATATACATAACATGCATAAATATTCATAATATATGTATAATTATATATGAAATGTATCCATACATATTCATGCATCCTTCTTTCTTTCGTAAAATTACTTTTTAGTGTAATAGAAATAATAATAGTAATGTGAAAACATAAAAAATAATTAAAAGGATAATCTTTGCACTGTTTGTTTTTAGAAAAAAATAAGTTTGGAAAAATATTAAAAAATTAGTTCATACATAATTATGCATAATTTTATATATTTTAATTATACATAAATAATTTTTTACATTTCTTCAAACATATTCATGCATGAAAAATTTTTTACCATAGCAAATTTTTATTAATATTAAGATTTTGTAATTAGGCTTTTGTTCCGTCTATCCTTTCAATTATATATGTTAAAAAATTTTATAACAATTGTAGCTGCTTTTTCTGCTGAATGCAGCCATTGTTGAAATATTTTAATTGTAAAATGTAAATTGTAATGGATATTTTATAACGCACGTGTAGTTTTCACTGAATGGACGAGCAGAATAAGCGGTAAATTGCGCGTTATAGGAAGGAGTTTTTTTTCAACTCTACGTTGCCAGGCAACATGAAAACAATTCCGAGAACTGTGAATACGCCTGAGGCAAACAAATTTCGTGGAACCGAGTTTTTCCGGATCAGGCGAGTCTTTAATATATTTTTGACAGTTTTAATTCATTTAATTTTCCGATTGACGATTTATTATCGTACGCTGATTTAACAAATACGTTACAGTAACTTTTTATTTTCTTTTCACACAAATATAGAACTTCACAAATTGCGTTATGAATTTATCGTAAAGCCAATCTATGCAAGCTAAGCAAATTACGTGCGATTTGCCGTTTGTATGAAATTCGTGAAGCACGAATAGATAGAGTCGAGTTTGCATTGTCATTTAGTATTCGTACCGGTTCGCCAGTGATTTTTCGACAACATCAAAGCGAATCGTTGCAAATGAATAAATTGTATTAGTTCGTATGTACGGAAAAAGTTACATTAAACAAGCAAATAAATGAGTCGCGAATAGTAGTATAGTATATTTTTGTCTAATTGTTTAATATAATTAAGATCGAATGAATTATATGTTATACTGACTTTTATTATAAAGAGATTTATGGACAATATTTAATCATAGTCATTTCTATATATGAATAGAAATTTCTTATTTATATACATCACTTCATGTATGTATTTATATATTTACATATAAATTTATATCTACATAAAATTTATTTATAAGTTCTTTTACATTCCCTGAAAGACTCGTTACTATATTAGAGATTGAAGTTGAGAGAGAGAGAGAGAAATATTTAATTTAACAAATCAAAAGAAAAAAACCAATAATTTAGTGAACTTTGCTTTTGATTAATCAAATTCGATCTCAATCTTCTGATACGGATATTAAGAAATATAACAGAACTCAAATTTTACGTAGATATGAATTTGTTACTTACAAATGTAAATATGTATACAAAAAATATAAATGCATAAATACAAATAATTAAGAGCAGTTAAAGAATTATTAGCAAATGGTTAATACGAGACTGCTACGGCAAATGCTTCTGAAAACCAATAAAACATTTCAATTCGTAGTATCGCGATATATTAGCAATATTGTATTTTAAACACAACGGTTTATGCCTCAACATGACCTTGTTGAACTGCGAAGTGAGTCGCGCCGGCCGGTAGCCGGTCGGTAGCCGGCCATTCGCATACTTCAAGTCTATGCCACTGTCGTGTGCGGACGAACTATATGTTTCGCACGGCATCGCGCATTTAGCCGGTAATTCTATCAAATCGAGTGTTGTCGGGGATAATATCGGCAAGTGATTCATCATGATACATTCAGTGTATTCGCTAGCATCGCGTCAGTACCTTTTTTGAACTCATTGAACGCGTTCAAGTTGAATAAATTAAGAAATTAGACTGCTAGCCTAATTGTCGCGAGCAAATGAATAGAATTGCTTGTTGCTTATAGATCCAACCAATCACATTTAATCGTTCGGCGAACAAGCTAGCTTTGTCCGGCTTGAACTTGCCCATTGCGCTTTTATTTTCGTAGAAATCTTATTCGAAGACGGACGCTTCACAGGTTTTCAGCAACGCACGTTTTTTCTCGGTGATTCTGTCGAATTTAGCGCCATCGTAAGCAATAATTTACGAACGAAAATGACTGCATGAACAACGAAATTTTGTGATTAATAATTAAGTCGTGAAGTGAGCTGCGCACCGCCGACCGATGGAACATGGCGCTTAGTTCAGTCTCTATTCGAGTCTACCAGGTCGCAGATGGATGGACGCTTCATGCAGCGTTGTGTGTTTCCTCAACAATTCAGTTGAATTAGTGTTACTTGATAAAGTGGGAACAAAGTGATCGTATGAACAAGGAATTTTACGATGTCGCGAAGTGAGCTACGCGTCGACAACCGGTAGAGCATGGCGCTCATTCAGTCTATACCGTTGCGTTGTGCGCGAATGGACGGACACTTTACGCAGTAAATTATATTTATTATATTGTCCTTTTCCTCGGTAAATTCTGTCGAATTTACAACTACCGGAAGCAATAATTTGAACGAAAGTGAGCAATGAATTACGCGATTAAGTTGCAAAATGTACTCGCGCGAACGTACGGATTTTTTCGAGGTCGTCCCGCTGTGTTACGTTTTCAAATTTTGTCGTTAATACATATGCGTCGTAATTTTCATGAAAATCTCGTGCGTAGATGAACGCTTCTTTTCTCACGCATTTCGTTCTTAATTTCATCGAACTGGGCGATGCCAAAATGACTGAAATGATGATTGAAATGGGACGAATGAGTGTATATTTGCAACAAGTGTATAATTATTGCAATCAGACAATGAGGATTACTGGAAGTGTCGGACAACAGAGTCACAACATCCTAGGCATCAGCGTGTCAGCATCGCGAGGTAGATGAAACATCAAACGATGAGTACTAAACTGAATTTATTCATTTCACGCAACAATTAATTCTTTTCTACCGATTGATGCATCGATTTTCCTCGCCGTTCACTTGATTTTTGAACGTTAAATCGATTAAGGATGACAGGATCATTTGGTATTATTAAGATAAGATAATATTTAATTATTCTCTTTCAAATTTATGCAATTTGCATCAAAATAATATTATTAAAATATTATCACGAAGTATTGAAACGTGAAAATCACACACATTCTTTAGCTACCGTCAAATTCAGAAAAAATTTCTTTGAGGATTTGCGATTCATAGGCCTGATTAACAAGATACTTTATTCTCTTTCAAATTCAGTATTCATTTTGCACTAAAATGCTATCACGGAGTATTGAAACGTGAAAATCATGCGTCTTTGATCGTCATTAGATTTAGAAAAATATTTTTTTCGAATGAATTTATACAAAGGCCTGATTTACAAAATTTTATTAGCTAATTTTCTAGTGAATTATAGAAAACTAGAAACTAAAAAATATCTTAAATTATATTTTTTAACTGCCATTCTTCTAAAAAAAATTTTTTTTTAATTTTTGATTTATAATTATAATTATAATTATATTTAAATTATATTTATAATGATAGATATTAAAAAAAAAATTTTAATTATATTTTTTTATTTGTTTTCTAATTTACTACAAGATCAGCACGGTAGTTGCTAGTAAAAAACATCGTGTAAATCAGATTTATATATCATAATAATAAATTTTCCGAGCCAGTGATCAAATACAACCTATCGATTGAGGTAAATTTCTGGAACTACGAGAAAATGCGAATTTCATGGAACTGAATCCCGACCATACTGTATTTCTTCTGCATCTATGTTATGCAGAATAAAATTTTTTTAAATTTTTTGCAGTGATTTTCTTGGAAATAATTTTCCGTAATGATACAAAATATATTTATGATTTTCGATAGCAGCGAAATAGTGTGTACTTTTTAAATTAAAAAATAAAATTTATAAAGTAGTATTAAATATTAATTAAATATATTTAAACAGCATCTATCTTTTTTCTTTCTCAGAATAAAAACGAATTATTTATCTTGAACAAGATTTATAATATTTCTTTTCTATTATATTTAGCGGATTCTATTACGCATTTATTCCAAAAGAAGTATTTTTCTCTTTTTTTCTATTTAACTTTCAAGGAACGAGTAGTGCAAATTTACAACGTTCACTTTAAAATTAAATTCGAGATATATTCAGAAAATAAATTTTAAATCGCGCAAATTATATTTAGTTAAGAACTTTAGATGGAAATGAATATACGTAGCATTGAATTAAAATAAAGTATAACTTCCAGAGAGAAAAACTATATCAACAAATATCATAATTTGATATTGATTCTTCTTTTATAAGTCGTTTTTTAATAAAAACAGTAAAAAAGTTGTTTTTTCACTGGCAAGACGATTTTCTCTCTCTCTCTCTCTCTCTCTCTCTCTCTCTCTCTAGAAAATTAATTTAATTTCTTTAAATAATCGAAGGAAAAATGAAATAGGATGAAACAAAGTTTGAAATAATTGTTAAGATTCAAATTAACCGTCATTTATTACGGCATATTTATTCTTACAAAACATCTACAAATTCTTCTCACAAGAAAAGAACTTAAAGCACACTTAAAGGATTTATAAAACTAAAAGTTTAGTAAAGTAGTGACTGTGAATCTTTGGTTTCTTCGACAATTAAATTTATTTCGCATATCTCACTCTTCTTATATAATTCTATATAATTATGAATTATTGTGCGTATATTTAGAACGTTAATTCTAATTATGTAATAATTTTTATTCGTAACTTTGGGACTACGGATCTCCTAACATTAAACAGCAAACTGAACGGGAGAATTTCTCCACCGATTTCAATGTTTGTGCGATTAATTGTATGTCCAGTTTACGAATGCTCGATGTATATACGATTGTGTTCGCTTTGGCACTCATAATGCGTCCTTTCATCCTTGTTGTTTATTAAATTTTAAATAAGGATAATTGGTGCTCACAAGTACTGTAAATGTCAAAGCGAATACAGCCATAGAGTTTTCCCAAGTTAAACCGCCAAAATATGGAAATTTAAGATCTCAAAGCAAACAAAATTTT
>Ga0157362_1000254_pt1 | contig 17106 bp, 13 predicted proteins | sample AttlaeALBM3_FD_111480 | JGI IMG/M metagenome (GOLD analysis project Ga0157362, IMG submission 111480) | Fungus gardens microbial communities from leaf cutter ant in Ribeirão Preto, State of São Paulo, Brazil - Atta laevigata ALBM3 | ecosystem: Host-associated > Fungi > Mycelium > Unclassified ... | reverse complement strand
AAGGAGAACTCGATAGAGTTCCCGTTAGATTTTCTACACTACTTATACAACTACTACATGGTCTGTGCACTATTTTCCCATGCCTATCATGTGACTCATCATGTGACATCATGTGATGTGATGCTATGACTTCCTGTCATGTGACCATGACTATGTGACACTTGTGATGTGATACTTTCCCACACTTCCCTCTGTGTAGTAAGTCCAAAATAAAAGAAAAGAAAAAGAAAAGAAATATAGATAATAACTTAGCTGTTTTGCCAAGTCATAACACCACCCCCCTTTTAAGTTTCCTCGTCCCGAGGAATTTTCTACAACTCGTAGTATGGGTCAGCCATGTTGCCCATCTCGTCATCGTTTTCTTCTGTCCATTCTCTAACTCCTGATTTTTCCTCCTCGATTTCTTCTTCTTCTGGAATCGTCTTCATCGTCTCTCTTTTTATGGGTTTCTTGTCCTTCCATCATCTCCAGTTCTTCTCCATTCTTCCCCAATATTCTTGGTCATATCACTTATCTGACCACCCATATAGTTTCTTTGCTGTAAATCTTCCTGGCAGTTCTCCCTGTCAAAACATTCCTGTTATGACTTGGCAAATTGGCTAAGTCATTATTTATATTTCTTTTCTTTTCTTATTTATAACTACAAGATGGAGAGGAAAGTATCACATGACTTTGTCACAATGTCACAATGGTCACGTCATAGTAGGTCACATGACGAGAGTAACATGAGGACCATGGGAGAGTAAGCGCATAGCCATAGTAGTAAAGTGTATAAGTAGTAGAGAAATGAGCGAGAACTCCATCAAGTTCTCTTTGTCAAACTCTGAACAAAGAGACAGTTGGCTTAATTCCGGTCATCGGACTTTAGACGCTGACAGTTCCCTCTTTGTGCTCTTGCCGCGCCACGTCTTCCATGTCTCGCCGATACTCTTTCTCAAATTCTTCAATTGCTTCTTTTACATTCTCTAAATTCTCCCTTCCTTCCCAGGTATCTGACTCTGCTGTGAATCCTTTCCAACGTACTAAATACTTATCTTTCCCTCTAACCTTCCTCTTATTTAGTATTTGTTCCACCTCCCATTTTTCTTCCCCTTCAATTGTGACTGGAGCCAGTTGCTCCTTTCTTTGTCCTTTTACTTGTTCTACATATCGTTGTACTCTACTAACGTTAACTACTGGGTGTATTTTTACTGTGCTAGGTAGTTCTAATTTGACCGCATTTGATAATATTATTTCTTTGACTCTATAAGGACTGACAAATCTCTCTGTCAACTTTTCTGTCCTCCTCCCAACCATCTGATATTTCAAATCCTTGGTACTGAGCATGACCAAGTCTTCTACTTTATACTCGTCTGTGTCTGATCTCTTTTTGTCTGCATACTTTCTCATATCTTCCTGCGCTTTTCTTAGCGCCGCTTTTACCTCTTCTTGTATCTTCTTCATTCTCTCCACAAATTTTTCTGCTCCTGCGTATTTTCCTTTCTTTCTCCCTTCAAACCCCATTCTGGAATCTTGTCCGTAATTTGCCTTAAAAGGCGACGTCCTGGTACTCGAGTACGCTTTATTGTTATACGTAAACTCTGCTGTTCCTAACCATTCTGGCCACTGCTCTTGCCTGTGATCAATGAACATTCTCAGATACTGTTCTAACTCTTGGTTAATCCTCTCTGTTTGTCCATCTGTCTGAGGGTAGAACGCCGTTGACAATTTACTCTTGATCCCCAACATCTCATTTAACTCCTACATTAACCCTACCGTGAATTGTGGTCCCCTATCTGATATGATACTTTCGGGTAAACCATGCAACTTCCACACATTATCCCTGAATAACCTGGCCAGTCCTTCTGCCAACATTTTCTCTGTAATAGGTATGAAATGTACCATTTTCGTCAATCTGTCAACTACTACTAAGATCGAGTCATATCCCTGAGCTAAGGGCAACTTTGTAATAAAGTCTGCTGATATATGCATCTAAGGCTTTTCTGGTATTGAGTTTGGCATTAATTTGCCAGCTGGTTGCTCTGTGCGATTCTTGTTTCGTTGGTAGGCATCATACCCTTCCACATATCTCTTTACCTCCTTAGTTACTCCTGGCCACCAGAAATTTCTGGTTACCAGTTCTACCATCTTCCACTGCCCCCCATGTCCTCCTATCAGTGTATCATGGTGTAGTCTAATGATTTCTGCCCTCAACCTTTCATCTTTTGGCACATAGATCTTCCCTTCTTTATACATAATGCCGTCTACTTCTCTTCACTCTTCATCTCTCAATATCTTTATTCCTGTTCGCTTTATTTCTTCTATCACCTTTATTACTTCGTTATCCTTCACTTTTGACTTCCTAACTTCCTCTAGTAGATCTACTCTGTCTACTATAATCTCTACTACTTCTGTCTTCCTCATCTCTAACCATTCTGGCTTTACCAACGTTTCATCCTCGTTATCCTTTTCTACTCCAACCTCCCAGTCTGGCCTCCTGCTGAGACTGTCTGCTTTTCCCATCTTACTTCCTGGAACATGTTTTAATGTAAAGTTGAATCTAGATAGGTACAAGGCCCATCGTGCTTGTCTTTGATTCAATTTTTGCGCTTTCATGAAATATTCAAGATTTTTGTAATCTGTCTAAATCTCGAATTTAACTACTGCTCCTTCCAGGAAATGTCTCCATGCTTCTAGGCATCTGACTATTGCCAACATTTCTTTGTCGTGAATTTCATAGTTCTGTTCTGTGTCACTTAGAGACTTTGAAATAAAGGCAATGGGTCTCCATTTTTCATCTAAGTACTTCATTGAGAGTAACCTTCCAGTGGCATAATTTGAAGCGTCGGCTTCTACCCTAAATTCCTTGTCCAAATCTGGGGCTACTAATACTGGTTTACTAGTGAAGATCCTTTTCAGCTCGTCAAATGCTTTCTGTTGTGTTTCTTCCTACTGCCACTTCTCATCTTTTCGCATAAGCACATTCATTGGCCTAGCTACTCAAGCGAAATCTTTAATGAACCTCATGTAATAATTTGCAAGGCCCAAAAACTTCCTGACGTCTTTCACATTTTTTGGCTGTGGCCAACTAAGTACTCCATCTACCTTCCCTGCTTCCATTTCTATTCCATCGGGTCCTATGACGACCCCTAGGAATCCTATCTTCCTCGCCTTCTACACACATTTTTCCAGCTTGATATACAAGTTATTCTCTTCTAATCTCCTCAATATTTCTTCTACAATTTCATCGTGTCCTTCCTCAGTTTCTGTTCCTACTAACACATTGTCCACAAACGCTGCTACTTTTCCCTCGTTAATCAAGTCTCTCAGTATTTCATTCATCATTGCTTGAAATGTTGCTGGTAAATTTGTCATTCTGAAAAACATGACCGTCGGTTCAAATGAGCCTATGTACATTGTGAACGCTCCCTTCCACTCGTCTCCTTCTTTTATCCTCACATTGTTGAACCCCCACCTTAGATCTATCTTCATGAATACTCTTTTACTACCCATGTTGTCAATTAACTCTGTGATTAGTGGTAGTGGGTAATTATTCTTCACTGTCTGGCTATTAAGGTTGCGGTAGTCCATCACCATCCGCTTGCTTCCATCTTTCTTGCCAACGAAAAATACTGGCGACGTCTGCAGAGATTTTGAGGGTCTGATGTATCCTTTCCTCAGCTGATCCTCTACAAAGTTTTGAACCTCCTCTCTCACATTCTTGGACAGAGGGTAAATCTTTCCTTTTCACGGTTTAAACGTCTCCTTGAGATCTATGGCATGATCCTAAATTTTCCTGGTCGGCATCCTCTCGGATTCTACCTTTCCAAACACTTTCCTTCACTTTAAAAACTTTCTCGGGACCATCTCCTCAATTTTCCTGTGGTCCTCTTCTATCTCTTCTTCTCTTCCCCAGTCTTCTTTGTCGTCTATCGCCCAATGGACGATTTTCTCTTCTTCCTTTGTGACCATCATTTTGATCTTTTCCTTCTTCTTACTCTTCTGACTCTTCCTACCATATAGGGGTGGACATCTTGTCATCTTCACTTCTTCTGTCTCCCAATTTATTTCTGGATTGTGGGCCGCCAACCAAGGCATACCCAATATTACCTCAGTCTTCCCCAAGTCACAGACATCCATCCGTATTCTTTCCATATGGCCTTTATAAAATACGTTGCACTCTACTTGGTGCGTAATGGCCCCTCCGCTGTTCGCAGTCCCATCCACATTTTTGACCATTAATGGTCTTTCCAATTTCTGCAGCTTGAACCCATGCCTAGCTGCCGTCTGTCTATCCATAAACATCCCCGTTGCACCACTATCTAAGAGCGCTTTAATCATCACGCCTTTATGCGTGTTTATCTTTTCTACTCCGATATTCAACCACACTTCTCTCAACATTTTGAAGGTTCTCCTGACCTCCTTTCGACTACCCCCCTCTCTTGCTGCGCGTTCCGGTTCTCCTGACCGTGTGCTGCTCTGCTGTGCTTTTGCCTCTCTGGGCCACACTGCCTTTTCAACTCTTGCTGCGCTTTTCCTCTCTATGGGCGCGCCACTTTCTTTCTTCTTCCCTTTGCATCCACACCAACTCATCTTTTCTCTTTTCCAATAGGGGACTACTCCTTGTCCCCAGTCATCTTCCACATGGCATCCTCCTTCGCCACATTCTGAGCATTTCAAATACGTGACGACGGCTCCTTGTCCGCGCCATCCCAACTCCCACAATTCCGCATCTTACGGCACTGTTAGTCCACAGTACCACTCTGTTCTCTTCCTCAGCACCTCCCACGAACTCCTCTTCCATTCTTCTTGCTGCGCTTTTCTCCTTACAGGGCGCGCTGCTTCTCCCTCCTTTACTCGCCTCCCTTCCCTCCTCTTCTCTTTCTGGTGTGCTTTTCCCTCATCGGGGCGTGCTACCCTTTTCACCTTCTTTTCCCATAGAGGGCACTCTCTGCATTTGTGCCCTTCTTCTCTGCACTTGAAACATCTTACTACTTCTCTCCTCGCACCTCTTACTACTCTCTCTTCCACACCACACTGCATTACTCGACTTCTTAAAATTTCAAATTTATTTTGAGGCATTTCTACCCCCTCTTCCCCCTCTTTCCTATTCCTGCAATTTCGGGCCAGGTGCCCAGACCCTTTGCAGCTCCTACAGAGCTTTCCTTTCCTTCCTTCTAATTCTTCCCTTAGTTTGGCGAGAGCACATTTCTCTTTGAGCAGACTGCTTATTAATAAGTTGTATTGTTCTTGAGACATAATGATAACATCTCAAGGAGGGTACAGAGTTAATAGTTTGATCTTACTTGGTACTACGTCTGTTGGAGCACAAGATCTTCATCCAACCAGACACCTACTGCCCTACTGACTACTACCCTAATACTATGGTTAGACTATCACTCCACAGGGGAGATCCCTAATCTAGACGGCCCACTAGTGGTAACCGTCAATCCTCTGCATGTACCAACTCACAATGGAGCGCAGCACAAGGTTTATACCAAGAAAAGTACAAGTAATTTACTCAACACCACTTAATTGTAAGGTCAGGTCTCGAACGCAATACCTGAGCTTGGTACTGTGTCTCCATCTGCAGTCCCTAACTGACTGCAAAGTCCCCTTAAGCCAAGGGCCCAGCTATGTATGGAGGTGGTTACTGATCGTGATGATCAGCGACCGAGAGTTGGTAATATGAGAGTGAAATTGAGCAGAGTCCAAGGCAGACGGTGCTCGCGATGTGGAATCGAGTTCTAATGTCAGACTAGCTAACTCTAAAGCCAGAATTAAGCCAACTGCTCCTTTATCAGTGTTTGACAAGGAGAACTCAATAGAGTTCCCGTTAGATTTTCTACACTACTTATACAACTACTATATAGTCTGTGCACTATTTTCCCATGCCTATCATGTGACTCATCATGTGATATCATGTGATGTGACGCTATGACTTCCTGTTATGTGACCATGACTATGTGACACTTGTGATGTGACACTTGTGATGTGACACTTTCCCACACTTCCCTCTGTGTAGTAAGTCCAAGATAAAAGAAAAGAAATATAGATAATGACTTAGCCATTTTGCCAAGTTATGACATCTTTGTTTCTCTGGGCTATACTACTTCTTCCTCTTTTCTCTTCTGGTACTTACACTATCTTTGTCTATTTGAAATCACCCCCTGTCTTCTGTTCTCATCTACATGACACCCCTTTTTTCCACACCTTTCACACTCCACATACATTACTATCACCTCTCTGGTATACTACCCTAGCTCTAGTAGGTACATCTCATCTGGGATGTCTTCTCCATAATGTTTCTGCACTTTCTGTCATAAGACATGTACTGGACTTCTTCTCTATATTCCTCCTTCTTGCTGTACCTTTTGTGGCTTTGCCACACACACTGCTTTTTCTACTTTCCTTAGCTTCCTTTCTTTCTTAGTCTTTTTTCACAAAGGACAGTTTCTACATTTATGTCCCTTTTCTCCACACTTGAGACACTCAACTACTGCTGCCTTCTGCCTCCTTATCACTCTCTCCTCTACCCCACACTGCATCACCTGAGTACTCAGCATCTCAAATTTATTTAGAGAGGTTGTTTCCCTCTTTTCTCCTTCTCTCCTGTTTCTGCAGTTATGAGCCAGGTGCCCAAATTTCTTACAACTCCTACACAGCTTCCTCTTTCTTTCTTCTAATTCTTCCCTCAGTTTGGCAAGGGAGTGTCTTTCTTTGAGTAGGTTGCTCATTAACGAATTGTATTGTTGCAAAGACATAGTGCTACATTTTTGCAAGGGTATAGAAATAATGTTGAATCTCACTATTTACTTCTATGTCTGTTGGAGTACAAGATCTTCACTCAACTAGACACCTACTGCCCTACTGACTACTGCCTTAATAATATGGTTAGACTATCACCTCACAGGGAATATTCCTAATCTAGATGGCCTTCTAGAAGTAACTGTCATTCCTTTGCATATACCAACTCACAATAGAGTGCAACACGAGGTTTATACCAAGAAAAGAACAAGTATACTACTAAACACCACTTGTTTATAAGGTCAGGTCTTAAAAATGATACCTGAGTTTGGTACTACTCTTCCACCATCAATCTCTAACTGATTGACAAGTCCTCTTAAGCTAAGAGCCTGACTATGTATGGAGGTGACTACCGATCACGATGATCAGTGGCCAAGAGTTGATATAATGAGATAAAAGATGAGCAAGGTCCAAGGTGGATGGTACTCTAGAAGTGGAATTGAGTTCTGGTATAAGGACTTAGTTGTGATAACTTAATCCTACTCCTTATCCAAGTTGACAAGGAGAACTCGATAAAGTTCCCATTATTTTCTATATACTACTTATACAACTACTACATGGTCTGTGCACTACTTTCCCATACTTATCATGTGACCCATCATGTGATGTCATGTGACCATGACACTTGTGACATAACACTTTCCTGCATACCTTCCTGTATAGTAAGTCCAAAAGAAAAGTAAAGAAAAGTAAATATAAATAATGACTTAGCTGTTTTGCCAAGTCATGACACTCAATTCAACTGGCTATGTAAACTCAAACTTTACTGGATGTAAAGACATGAGAAAGTTAACAATCTTTATAGTAGTAGGAGTATCATAGCAAAATCAATTGAGCACAGGAGAAAAGAGGAAAAGACAGAAAGACTTTATTAAACTATAACTACATTCTCATATTTATATGTAAATATTCAAAACAAATGCTCTGGCAAGTGGAGTTTTCAAGACAACTTGATATTATTCCATAACAAGGATGTCACTCTGCAACAAAGAGGCCTGTCATAAAAGAATACATAAATGTGGAATATTATTTTGTGAAGAAGTATACAAAATCAGAAGAAATAATCAGCTAAGAATATTACCAATATCTTAATAAAATCACTATCTCATAAAAGAGCTTGATAGCTATTTTGAGTAACTGAGTCTCTATCTTTTTGAGTATTCTCCTTTAGTTTCTAAAACCCATAAAACCTCTACCTCGACAGGAATTCGAGCCCCAATAGTGGGCATTTGCTTATGCTAGGAGTTAATAGCTCGCTACATGTTATTGAAGTTGGCTTTCAGTTGTACAGTCAGCTAAAGAAGAGCCCACACGACGATATGGGAGTTCTAGGTAGTTCTGCTATATTGATGGTGAGCTAGACTACTAGACTAGATAAGGGCAGTAGTGTCATGATGCGAGACGAACGTATATCTTAGAGAGCCTATTACAGTGAGATCTATCTCGAGTAGATTTATAAAATCTTCATTATCATTTCTTTCAGTTATTTGAGTCTCCCCTTCTACCCTCTATTGTTCTTAAGCTCTCTTGTTATATTTGATCATCTTCCTAGTGTTTACTTGGTTAGCACATAATAGTGAGACATCTTGGGGACTTCTTATATTCTCATTTGTTATCACTCTTGTTTTGTGATCAATTCCCTTTGATCCCCATCACTGGAGTGGACAGGGAGAGTATTAGGACCAAATAACATTAATTTACAAACTGAGGAAATACACTATAACTACTTAGTACTTATAGGAAGTCTGGAATAGAAGGAGAGTAGTCTACTATGTTATTCTACTATTATTATTTTTAGGAGAATTATTAGGAGAAATAAATTATATAATTGTCAAATTTCCAGAATATGACAGTACCCCCCCTTTAAGGCTGAGCCTTCGAAGCTTTCATGCATAAGCAATTTAAATATCACCTGATTCTAGTCTTTAAAAATTCTTTTTTGCAGACTTTTAACCTGAAACTTTACTACCATATTCTTTAACTCTACCTCAATTGCCAACTTTTCTGACTCTAACAATAAGCAATATGAGGCTGAATTAGCCAGAAGACATGCTAAGGCAGAAATCCTGCTTCAACAGCAGGAAAAAAAGGAACGGCTTGAGCGCTAAGCCTGAAAAGAGGCGAAAATAGCCGAGCAGAAAAGATTGGAGGAAGAGGCATAGAGAAAAGAGAAGGAAGAGGTATGGAGTAGGGAAGAAGAATGCCAGAGGGATCTAGCCTATTATTTTGAGGTAGACGGCATTGCTATCATTGAAAAACAACATTGCAAAAATTGGACCAAGACTTTCTTGCCTTTCACAACTCCTTCTTCCAACAAGGAGATGAACTTTCTAGACCTTCTGCCTCTGACCAAGAGACAACGTGTTCGATACCTGTCCAAAAAGACTCCAGAGGCCTGTCAACGACGTGAGGAGTTGGCAAAGGAAATGGAGATGGTAGCTGTTGATAAAGGAAGTCCCTGTAAGAGGTGTGCAGACTTTGGAATCTTATGTATCCTACAAAATTTGCTATGAGTTTTTTTTTAATTTCTTTTATGACTTTGTTAACTCTTATAGCCATATAACGTCATGCTCTTCCTGCGCCAAGACTAAGGCTGCTTATAAGCCTTTTGATGCAGATAAGGCATGCACAAAGGCAAGAGCAGAAGTAGTTTGGAGGTCAAAAATAAAGAAGACCAAACAACAAACAGACACAAAGTAGAAGGCGGAAGTCTCAAAAAAATTAGAGGACTTGAGTGAGTTACAAGGGTTGAGAAAGGATATTCAGAGGATCACAGTGGCTCTGGAAAAACTGGCTGGCATAGAGGGCCAGGACTCTGATAAGAAATAGTTTTCATAGCCAGAGTCTAAGGAAGAAGAGACAGAGGTACAGGGGAGTAAGGAGAAGGAAAAGCAAAGGGAGCAGGAATTAGACAGAGTAGAAGAGGAAGAAGTTAGAGGGCAGAAAGAAGAAAATAGAATGGAGGGTGTGGAAAAGAGAAGTAATAGTTTCTCTCTGGTCACATATTCTGTTGACACCGGAACTTTGTAATTTTCTTGTTTGATAAATATTATTGTTTTTTCTGTGGGCAGAAAATAGATGTGAGTGATGATAAATGATGAAGCAGGAATATAAGTATTGGATGACTGCAAGAGAAACTGTGAAAGAATACAAGTATGTAAGTTTTTGCAACAGAGACTGCTTCTGAAATATAAGTATCAGATTGCAATGGAAACTGCAGAGCGGAATACAAGTAAGCAAGTCAGTGCAAAGGAAACTGCACTCCAAAATATATATAAGTACTCAAAAAAAATTATTTTTTTTAAACAGAGTGAATATGGAGTAACAGAGTCGAGGAATGAAATAAAGGTATTCTTAGGGTCATAATGGTCCTAGTTTAGAGGGATACTTGAGATGAAAGTCGTTCACTAATTCTTTGATATGTTCCAGTTCCGTCGCTGGTAACTATTTGAAGTCATTGTCGGTGTCTTTGTATCCTAGCCATATAATCTTGTAGAGCAGCTTACATGCCCTCTAGCAGCCAATTTTAGAGTTGACTATTTTGGAGATTTTGTATTCTGGTTCTCTGTCGATGATTACAGACACTGGCGGAGGTTTGGAATGCTGTGAAAAGGTGTTGGATGTGGCTGGTTTGAGTATAGAGACATGGAACACAGAGTGAATGGCTCTTATAGTGTCTGGTAGGCAGAGTGTGAAGGATTGCAGACTAGGTTGAGCAATTATTTCATATGGTCCGAGGTACTTTTTAGAGAGTTTCTTCGATGGGCGAGTCGTCCAGAAGTACTGTGCTCTAACAAATACTGATTTTCTCTTTGAGTATGCCTTATAATTCATCAAGATTAATTATAAAGTCATGGGCACAAAAGGAAGCTATATCTTGTTCTGGGTATACACCGAGGTTAGAATGATATTTTTTGTTGGTAAAGAATAGAGAGACACCAGTGGTAGCACTAAGAGCATTGTTGTAAGAGAACTCAGCTAGGAGTAACAGTTTCAACCAGTTGTTCTGTTGGTAGTTGCAGTATATGCAGAGATACTGTTTTAATGTCTGGTTGGTCCATTCTGCTTGCCTCTGGATGGTATCCACTGGTAAAGTAAAGTCTCATATCTAGGGCGGTACCTAAGAAGCAAAAGAAGTGAGAAACAAACTTAGAGCCACAGTCAGACATAACATGAGACAAAACTCTGTGTTTTGAAAAGACATGGACAACAAAAAAGCATGCTAATTCCACTGAAGTAATAGTGTTGTGAGTGGGAATAAATATGGCTTGTTTTGACAAGTGATCCACTATAACTAGAATAGTATCAAAACCAGAGGAGAAAGAGAGTTTCTTGATGAAATCCATAGAAATTGAATTCTATGGGTGTTTCAGAATAGGGAGTTGTTAGAGAGATCCATATGGTCTATAATGCTATGATTTGAATCTCATATAGGTAACGTAAGACTTACAGAACTTTTGTACATCATCACAGATGTTTGGCCAGGTATAGTATTTTCATACAAGTTCCAGTGTCTTATTTTGGCCCAGATATCCTGCTAGGATATGGTCATGGTGATACTGGAGAACTTGAAGGTGTAAGTTGGCATTATCTGGAACATACATTCTATTGTCAAGTCTAAGAAACTCTGCGTTATCTTTTGACCAATGTCTGTTAGGGCACTGGTTCACACACAAGGCAAATGACTCTTAAGCTAATGTAGAGATCCTGAAGCTAGAGTGAGATTCAACTGAGGTATATCTACGACAGAGGACTAGTATTTATACTACTAGACAGTCAAGGCACCTTTCTCATGGTACCTGACATATATTCCCACAAAGTCCAATAATAGATTTAGAGGCTCACATAGTATGTCACAGAAGGGAAAGCAGGAGAGAGTGAGAATGTGATCGGAGAGATGGCGGCTCTTAGGTGGGAACCTACTCACGTCACTAAGCATGCCTCTAGCGTTATTCCCTTACAATGTCCTTCTGGTGAAGAAGCTGTTTATGCTAGGGGTTTTCCTGTTTTTTTTTTTAAATAGAAGTTTCCCTAACTACTGTCTAAGTAGCAGTAAAGATAAAAGTTTAAATAAAGATAAAATGTGTGATCTCCTAAGGAAAGCACCCTAGTTAACACAGTGTATCAGCACAGTGTCCCTTATGTAAACTTGTGGGGAAATGAATTCAGAAGATAAAGGTGAAAAGAAGTTGTGAAATTAAAGTTCTGCCAGTGTACTGTAGTAGTGGTGTTACACCGCAAGTGAATTTTCTGTGGAAGATAACATTTAATACACTTTATACTAACAGATTCTCAATTAGAATTCGCTCTAGAACCCTTTCTATATCCTCAGAATGTAACACTATATGATGAGTACATTGAGCAGGTGATAATTAACCTAGAGCTCATGTTGAGACCTCAAGAAGCAATTAGGATAAACTGGCATCAGATTACTAAGAGAGTTACTGAGAAATTACACTCTAGACCCACCTTTGGATGGACCAACTTAGAAAGATGGTAAACTTGTACTCTAGAACCAGTACTACTCAGATGAAGAACTTAGACTGATAAACTTTGTGCTTGTAAATAAGTATTGATAACATCAGATCAATTATATTTAGATAAATAACCTCTAAGATGTGACTTGGAGATACTAGACATTTATTGAGACTTGCTAACAGCTTAACAGATAATCAATAAAGTCCAAATTACAAAGCAGCATCAAGAGCATAATAGGGAAAGACAGAAGAATATTCTAGAAGAGAGCGGCAATGAAAACACATCATCTTTGATGGGAAGGACTTAGTGAGGGAACACGTCATCACAAAGAAAGGAGAGGACCACGTCATCAGTGGGAATTTGGGAGGACTTAGGGCAGAAAGGAGGTGATGGAATCCTAAAAGTAGTAATAGTTTCCCTTTTTATATTTTATTTCTTGAGTTTCAGGACTTTGTAATATTTTAATATAGTATCTAGAGTGCAGTTGGATCAGAGAAGAATCTCTTGACTCCTACCTCCATCTACACTGCCTCTGGAATTGTGAATGCAGATCTATTGAGAGTAAGAAGACTGTGACTAGTGGGGTGTCTTGAAAAGAACACAGAATATACCCAGAACTCAATCTAGGGAAAAGACGCAGATGCAACTTGGGCAGGCTTCAGAGAGGACAGCAGGCTGGGAAAGCTTGGCTAGGTACACACTTGGATTGCATCACACCCATAAGGTTTGGTGTTGGGGGTGCAGACAAGGGGGCAACTAAGTGTGGAGGATCCATGAGTGATCAACTAACTGTATTTTCCAGAGGAGCTTTTGTCATAGTGTATAAAGGTTGACATCTTAGAGAGGCTATGTGACGACGATCTAGAGAGATCTTACAATCCTTTTACAACCACCAACTTATATTTTACTGGAGCTGCATATAATTCTTATTTCTCTAATTATTTATAAACCTTCAACTTTGATAATCTTCTCTTGGACCTTTAGCATGCAATTGGGAGCTAATACATTATTGTTTTGTTTGTCCCAGTGTACAATTCCCTTTTGCACTCTTTCAGCAGTGATGTTCAAAACTCAAAACTTGATTCTAGACTACTGTGTTGACCCTGTGCCTGAGTTCTGCCTGTCTGGTGTTACCCTAATATCCTGTTTCAAAGTTGTCCTCACAGTAGCACTCTCTGGCTATGTGATCAAACTATCCTCACAGTAGTACTCTTGACTATGTGATCAGATATGAGACTTTGAATCCTTCCTGTATAACTTGACTCCCTAGCAATACTAAACTCTATCTTAGAGCTTCTATGATGTTGTCTCTGTGGCTAAGTCACTTGTCCTATAGTCTCTTTGGTTTGACTCAGTCTTGAGTTGAAGCAACTTAATCACTGATCTGATCACTCTAAAAATAGATTTCCACTTTTGAAAACCCAAATAGAGGAAAAAGGCGACTGCGATTGCTTGTCTTTTTTTTACTAAGTAGGGGTTGTAAGAGGACAGTGCTATTTCTACCCCTAAACTGTATAGCAATACTCTAGAGCAGCCTAAGCCTGTTCAAGTATTACTAAAGTAATACTTAAACACACTAGTATAGCTCCAATCACACTGATCCTGACACTAAAGAATGTAAATCTAGTATATATAATGTAGAAGATCCTTTCAGGAGTCTCATCCTAATCTCTGAGGATTCTCCTGGAGGTAAGTTGTATCATAATCACAAACTGTAATATAACTGAGGATTCTCTTAGAGTCTTGTGTCCCAGTTGCTCTTACAGGGGTTTTTATAGGTTTAGAGAAATACAAAAAGAAATATACAAAAAATAGAAAGAATAATAAATCCAGTCATAATCTATTATTACAACGATTGTTCCAGTAGTGATAGGGAATCCTATACCTTCTTGTCTTTTCTCAATTATTTCCTATTAGTTTTGTCAGATTTGCTCTGCCCTTGCCAAGTTACCAGGTTATCTACTACCAATCCCACAGCGATTTTCCCTTTTCTTTGGCTTATCTCAGCGACTTGGGACCTGACTCTTTTCTTTTTCCATCTAGGGAGTTTCAGAGATTGTTTCTACTGCTTCCTGAGACTCTTTGTTACTTCTTTGTTTTTGATCATAGTGGATCAGTTTTTGATGTGCTCCTATTCTTAGCCATCACTAATCAAGTGATGTTGCAGCTATTCTTATCTCCTGCCAGGCTGCTAGTCCTATTCCTTGTAATGGGCGTTTCTCTAGACTTTTCCACATGAGACTTCTTTTCCCTTAACTAAGCTGCTTTTTCTTGGCAATAACACCATGGGGCTGTGGGCTCAACTCCATTGGTTCTCAAGTAATTAGCCTGTTGGTGGTAGCGACCTTATGTTCCTAGGTATACTACTACATAGTTAGGTAGCTAGCTTTTTTGGTGGCAAGGTCCTCTGTGCCTTTCCTGCTACTTAGCAGATGATTCTATTTTAGTCCTGCTTCTTGGGGTGTGAATTCATGAAATTTGGTTAATTTTAGACCTGAATATATTTCGTGCTTCACAACATAGCAAGTGGTTAGCTTCTAGTATAAGTGAATGTCCAAGTTTGTTGAGGCTCAAATTACTGTTTGAGAGAGGGGTTTTGGTAGTTTTTAGAAAGTAAAGAGGAAAACTCAGAAAATAGAAACTTAGTCACTTAAATAGCTATTAAGCTCTAGAGCAACAGAAAGGGATAGTGATGGGGGTATAATGCTTGAGTTCCCTTCTGTACCCTAGAGTATTTTATTAAGATTACAAAGCAATAAGACAACAAAAGAAAAAAAACAAAGAAAACTTCCAAATTCCCAAATATAGTAAGAGTAAAATAATAAGACAACATCTCTTCTGATCACTGGGTTATTACTCCCCACTCCTCTAATCCTACTAATAAGTGGCCCTTGAGCCTTTTGATGGACTGTAGAAAGAGGCAGCAATTTTGAGTTGTCTTGCTCATGAGTGTGTTGTCTTCATCAAACCTCTTTTTCTATCTTTCTATCTGACTTCCTTACTCTTCTTACTATCTCCTTCTATATTCTCTTGCTTCTTCAAGTCCCAGTTTCCTTCTATTGTGATTGCAATATGACTCTACATGTTAAGACTCTAGACCTCACAGTTGGATATGTGTTTCAACTTGAAGCCTATATCTAATACTTGATATCTTCATGCCCTTTGCTAGAGGATCCAGTTAAGGTTTTCAGTGAAGTTATATCAGAGGAGAGATGTCAACAAGACTTTGAGTAGCACCCTTGAGGTTATTCTAAGACAAGTAAAAGTATCGATTTCTCAGAGTAAGATTTTATAAAGAGAATACAGAAAGAGAAAACTTGCTATTTCCTTCTCTTTCTGGTCTATATTTACCCTAACTCTTCTGAATATAGCACTGCTAGTTACTAAGATATGACATTACTCTAGTAAAGATTATTGAAGGGGCTTTGGACAATGCTATATCATAGTATAGTATTATTTACTTCAATATTTGACTATTACTATTTTTACTTTCCTTTCTTACTATTTTTGTCACTTCTATATTCCTTTGCTAGTTGATTGTCTTTCTTTCTATGTTTCTATTTAAACCTAACTATATAGTTTTACTTCTTCTACTATATAGTTCTTATATGCTATTTATGCTGAGGACTTTTATCTACAGCCACCATAAGTTTTTACCTCAGTGGACAACTGTAATTTCGTTGTCACTGAGGTGAGTCTCTTTATCTTATATTGACTATATATCTATTTCTTACTTGTAAATAGTTTATGTTAGAGTGATCACTCAAGGCAACTAACTCTAGAGCTAGGTAAATGTTCCAAAAGCTGAGGTGATATTTGAGTAAAAATATATCTACCAACACAAGCGACTATATATACTAAAGTCGATGGTCTGTGTGCTGCAGTTATGTGAGCACTAACTAATAATATCACTGTCCTATTTATAGATCAACAGGCACATCAAGGCAGAGCTAAGAGAAAAGGTAAGGTGAGGTAAGAAGGTATCTTATGAGTTAGGTTAGCTCTTTAGGTTGGAGCTTACTCAGTAATATAGGCTGTTCCTAGGGTATTCCCTTACAGTTTACTTTCTTTAGATAAATACATTATAGTAGACAACTGTAATCTTATTGTCATTATGTCATAAACTGCCTCTTTAAGTCATTTTCATTTTTCTTTTCATTTATTTTCTATAAATAGCATGGGAAAGTCATGTTACAAAGTTTAGCTGGGAGCATGAAGTAAAGAGTGCACAGACCAACTAGAAGTAGTATAAGTAGATAAACCAATACAATAAGGACTCTAACAAGTTCTTTTTGTCTAATGCTAATAAAGAGTAGTTGGCTTAATTCTGGCTTGGAGTTAGCTTTCCTGACACACTGAGTTTACTTTCTTTAAAGATTAGTCTTCAAAGTTTGCCTCTACTCTCAAGGGCACTCTAGAAGAGAAATTTATTATAAATCTGATATAAGACACCTGGGCAAGCATCTATGAGGTCTTTGTAGCGGTGGTCACAGCCACTACTCTGCTACTCAAGTGAGGTGCTCAAGTCTACAACTGAGTGTCTAGAGAACATCTCTGGAAGGCTAAACTCGTCTCTTGAGTTGGTTATTCTTATTATTAGAGTGAAAATAATCACTTATTTCACCTAGATGTGTCATATGACAGAAAATACCTATTTAAATAATATAATATTCTTTTATTTTATATTATTACTAATTTTTTGCTCCTAAACTCCTGTTGTCTACTCCTATAGGATCACGATGTAGACTAGTTACTTGTACTCCTCCTATTCCAGACTTAGTATAAGTACTCTAGTAGTTACATTCTAGTTCCTTAGTTCATAGATTAAAGTCATTTATGTTT
>Ga0157362_1000253_pt1 | contig 17130 bp, 14 predicted proteins | sample AttlaeALBM3_FD_111480 | JGI IMG/M metagenome (GOLD analysis project Ga0157362, IMG submission 111480) | Fungus gardens microbial communities from leaf cutter ant in Ribeirão Preto, State of São Paulo, Brazil - Atta laevigata ALBM3 | ecosystem: Host-associated > Fungi > Mycelium > Unclassified ... | reverse complement strand
GCCGGATTCCCTTGGCGGCCGAGGAAATCTCGCTCGACGACCCGGCGAGCGCGGGCAGCTCAGCGTCGCCCATCCGCACGGTGGCGCGCAGCCGGGCGGACACCGCACCGGCGGGCAGGCTCGTCGGGACCGCGTCGATGCCGCGGGGCAGCGGCAGCGATTCGACGGTCCCGTCGGGATTCTGCACCTCGAGCGCGAAACCCAGCCCCGCCGGGTCGAAGCCCTCGCCGGCGACGTCGAGGGCGGCCCGGGCGGCCGCCGCGGCCAGCTGCGGGGCGAGCTCGTCGGAGGTGGCGAGCTCGTAGACGTGGCCCAGGTCCATCTCGGAGACGCCGAACGCGCTGAACACCGAGGAGTGCAGGAACAGCAGGACCCGTCCGATCCCGATCGCGGCGGCGACATCGGCGGCGTACAACCCGCCCCCGCCACCGAAGGCGAACAGCGTGAACGCCTGCGCCGGAAGGCCGGTGGCCGCAACGACCTCACGCACCTTGGCCGCGGCCGACGCCACCACCGCGGCGCGCACCGCCTCGGCCGTGACCTCCGCGGGCTGATCGTCTGCAAGCCGCGCGAGCGCGGCCCGGGCCCGATCCGGGTCGAGGCGGCGTCGGCCGCCGAGGAACCAGTCCGGGTCGACGTGGCCGAGCACGACCTCGGCGTCGGTCGGTGTGGCCTCCGTGCCGCCCAGCCCGTAGCAGGCCGGGCCGGGGGAGGCGCCGACGGAGTCGGGGCCCACGGTGAAACCGGCGTCGATCCGGCGGGCGACCGACCCGCCGCCGACGCCGGCGGTTTGCACCTCCACCATCGGCGTGGCGACCGGGATGCCTTCGATGGCCGGCTCGGAGGCGAAGGGCAGGCGGCCGGAGACGATCGCGGCCACGTCGGTCGAGGTTCCGCCGACGTCCAGCGTCACCACCCCGTCGATGCCGTACCGCTGCGCCATGCGCCGCGATCCGTAGGCGCCGGCGACCGGTCCGGAGTTGTACGTCTCAATCGCCTTGGTCTTGGCCACCCGCGCCACCCCGCCCGAGGCGTGCACCACGAGCATCGGGTGCGGATACCCCGCAGAGCGCAGATCCTCGTCGGCCTTGTAGAGCGTCTTGACCATCGAGCCGTGCAGGTACGCGTCGATCACCGCGGTGGCGGTCCGCCGCTCGGCACCGGGCCGGGGCGTCATCTCGCTCGCGAGCAGACACGGCACGGCGCCGAGGTAGTGCCGGGGATACTGCTGCTGCACCGTCTTCTTGATCGCCTGCTCGCCGGCTGGGTCGGCCTCCGAGTTCGTCAGGCTGACCACCAGGATCCGGGCGCCGGCCACGAGCAGTGCCCGGACGCGGTCGCGGACCTCGGTGGAGTCGAAGGGGTCGGCCACCTCCGCGACGAGGTCCTTGCGGACCAAGAACTCGTACAGCGGCGACTCGCCGACCGAGTACAGCGACGCCGCCGCGCCGCGGCTCACGATCAGGCCGATGCGCGGCCCGCTGCGGGTCACCAGCGTGTTGGTCCCGATGGTCGAGGAGAAGCGCACCGCCTCGGTGTCGATCAGCAACGCCTGCGTCGACGGGTAACCGAGTTCGGTCGCGCCAGCCGTTATGCAGCGGCCCAGACATTCGGTGAAGTCGTGGGGTGTGGTGTCCACCTTCACCCGCACCGAGCGACCATCCCGAGTGAAGTAGCCGTCGGTGAAGGTGCCCCCAGTGTCGATGCTCACCGTGGCGACCAAGACTTCCCCCTTTCTAGAACGCCGTTCGCCTGTCGGACAGAGCCAACCGCGCCCGGTCCGCGGCGGGCGTCCGTAGCGGCTACTGATGTGCTCGGCTGCAGCACGGCGATTCGGACCGGGGCCGCAGACCTGCTCGCGCATCGTTGTCACCGTGCAGCCGACGCCCTAGGAAATGAGCATGAGCGCGGGTGCGGATCAGCGGTTGCAGACGGCTCCGTGGCCCGAGGTGCAGGCCGCGTCGCTCGACGGCGCGCTGCGCCAGTTGCGGCGCGTCTACGACGCCTCACCGCATTACCGTCGCAAGCTCGACGCCGCCGGTGTGGTGCCCGACAAGGTGCGCACGGCGGCGGACTTCGCCGAAATTCCCTTTTCCGACAAGGAAACCGAACGGCTCTCGCAGGCCGCGGCGCCCCCGTTCGGCGAGCACCTGTGCGTCCCCCGGGAGCGGGTGGCCCGGGTCTACGCCTCGTCGGGCACGACCGGCACGCCGACGTTCTTCGCGCTCACCGCCGCGGACTTGGCGACCTGGCGGCGGCTGATGGCCCGCACCTTGCGCACCGCCGGTGTGCGTGCCGACGATGTCTATGGCGCGCTGGGCAATTTCGCGCTGTTCGTGGGCGGCCTCCCGACCCTCGACGCGGCCACGGAGCTCGGCACCACGACGATCCCGATCGGCGCAACCGCGGGAACGGAACGAACCCTGACCCTCATGCGGGACCTGGGGATCACGGTCATCGGTGCCACGCCGAGCTTCGCGATCCACCTCGCCGAGGTGTGCGAACGCACCCTCGGAATCCCGGCCACGCAGCTCGGTCTGCGGCTCATGCTGGTCGGCGGCGAGCCGGGCGGACAGATCCCCGCGGTTCGCCGCCAGATCATGGAGCGCTGGGGTTGCCAGGTCCGCGACGTCATGGGCCTCGGCGAGTTCGCAGGTGCCTTCTGGGCCGAGTCCTCCGACGAGTCCGGCATGCACTTCTGTGCGCTGCGGGAGGTCCACGTCGAGTTGATCGACCCGGAGAGCGAGGTCCCGATCGAGTTCACGGACGGCGCTGAGGGCGAGCTCGTGTACACCGCGGTCGAGCGGGAGGCGACCCCGCTGGTCCGCTTCCGCAGCCGGGACCACGTCCGCGTCTCGATGTCGCCGACGCCGTCCGGGCGGACCGCACCTCGGGTGACCACGTTGGGACGCACCGATGACATGCTCATCGTTCGCGGCGTCAACGTCTTCCCCGCCGCGGTACGGGACGTCGCCGCCTCCTTCGCCCCCGACACCACCGGGCACGTCCGGATCCTGCTCGAGCGACCGGGGCCTGCGGTGCCGCCACCGTTGCTCGTCGAGGTCGAGGTCGCCGCCACGGTCCCCGCCGAGCGGCACGCGGAGGTGGCCGGCCGGGTGGCCGCCGCGTTCGGCACCCGCCTACACGTCAAGACAGATGTCCGGCCCGTGCCGGATGGAACGCTGCCCAGGACGGCGACGAAGACCCAGTACGTGCGCAAGCTTTGGGAAGCGCAGAGCTGATGTGTACGCACGGCGTCCCGGTCGACCATGAGCTCGACGCCCTGATTCCTCGGCTGCGGGCCGCCTTCGCCACCGGCGACGTCGCCGGCGCCGGAGCTGCCCTCGAGGACGCGGCGGCGTTCCTCCGGCGCGCCCGGGTGGGACTCGATCCGCGGGCCCGCGCGTTGGCCCGCGCACTCGAGCAGGTCGTCGTGCTGATGGAACGCGGCGACGCGTCGGCCGCCGAGCAACTCGTGGTCGGCGAGTTGTCGCGGGCGATCGGAGTTTCCTAGAGCCGCTCGACAAGCATCGCCATGCCCTGGCCCCCGCCGACGCACAGTGTGGCCAGGCCGATGCAGGCGTCCCGGTCGGCCAGCGCGTGCAGCAGCGTCCCGACCAGTCGGGCGCCGGTCATGCCGAAGGGATGGCCCAGCGCGATCGCGCCACCGTTAACGTTGACGCGTTCGACGTCGAGGTCGAGTGCGCGACAGCTTGCCAGCACCTGGGCGGCGAACGCCTCGTTCATCTCGCACAGCTCGACGTCGCCGATCGCCATGCCGACCCGGTCCAGCACCCGGCGGGTGGACTCGACCGGTCCCAGGCCCATGATTTCGGGGTGCAGGCCGGAGACGGCCGAGGCGACGATCCGCCCCAGCGGGCGGATGCCGAGCGCGCGTGCCCGGGTCGCGGACATGACGACCAGCGCGGCGGCACCGTCATTGAGCGGACAGCTGTTGCCCGCCGTCACCGTCCCGCCGGGAACGAACGCCGGCGCCAACGCGGCCAGCCCGTCACGGGTGGTCTCCGGTCGGAGGCACTCGTCCGCTTCGAGAATTCCGTTGTTCGACAAGGGAATCGCCATGGTCTCGGCGGCGAGGAAGCCGTCCTTGCGCGCCCGGGCCGCCCGCTCCTGGGAGAGCAGGGCGAAGGCGTCCTGGTCGTCCCGGGAGACGCCGCAGTACGAGGCGACGTTCTCCGCCGTCCGGCCCATCGGGATGTAAATGTCGGCCAGTCCGTGCGGCACCGCCCAGCGTTCGCCGCCGCCTGATGCGAAGCGCGCCTCGGTCCGCCGGCGCGCCGCGGCGAAGCGGGGGTTCTCGGTACCCGGCGGCCCGTCGCTGGTGCCGCGCTCGTAGCGGCTGACCGCCTCGACGCCGACGCACAGGAACGCGTCGCCCTCGCCGGCCGCCACGGCGTGGAAGGCCATGCGGATCGCCTGCAGACTCGAGGCGCAGTACCGGGTCACCGTGGTGGCGGGCACGTCGATCAGACCGAGCAGCGTGGCCAAGATCCGACCCATGTTGTAGCCGTGCTCGCCACCGGGTAGCGCGCAGCCGCAGATCAGATCGTCCAGGCCGGCGGGGTTGAGCTCCGGCACCTGCCCGAGCGCCGCCCGGGCGACCAGCGCGGCGAGGTCGTCCGGCCGCCAGTCCCGCAGCGATCCCTTGCGGGCCCGGCCGATCGGGGTCCGGACGTAGGCGACCACGACGGCGTCATCCATGACGCGGCCTCGCTACTTGATGGTGCAGCCGGCGTCGACGGGCAGGGTCACCCCGGTGATGTAGCGGGCCTCGTCGGAGGCCAGGAACACCAGCACGTTGGAGATGTCGATCGGCTCGACCCACGGCAGCGGCAGCGCGTTGAGCGTCTGCCACACCTCGGCCGCCTGCTGTTTGGTGGGGTGCTCGAGGTCGGGACGCAGGATCCGGAACGTCGGCTCGTTCATGATCATCGGCGTGTCGACCTGGGTGGGGTGGACGGTGTTGACCCGGATCCAGTGCGGCGCGAGTTCGGCGGCCAGCGTTCGCATCAGGCCGACGACGGCGTGCTTGCTCGTCACGTAGGCCGCGACGCCGGGGAACCCCTTGAGGCCCATGATCGAGCTCATCAGCGTGATCGAGCCGCCGCGCCCGCCGTCGACCAGGTGGGGGATGGTCACCTTGCAGGTGTGCCAGGTGCCGGTCACGTTGACGTCGATGACGTCCTGCCAGCCGTCGTCGGTCTCGGTCAGCGGGGTCATGTTGAGGATCCCTGCGTTGGCCACGACGATGTCGAGCCTGCCGAGCTCGGCCACACCGTCATCGACGGCCCGGCGCAGTGCACCGACGTCCCGCACGTCCGCCCGGGCGGTGACCACGCGTCCCCCGAACTCGGCGACGTACTTGGCCGTCTCCTCGAGATCGTCACCGGTCGACCCCGGGTACGAGACGGACTGCACTGGTCGGCAGAGGTCGACGGCGATGATGTCGGCGCCCTCCTCGGCCAGCCGGATACAGTGGCTGCGGCCGATCCCCCGCCCGGCACCGGTGACCAACGCGACCTTGCCGTCGAGCCTTCCCATCACTCCTCCTCCTTGTCGGGACGGTAGAAACCGCCCCCGGTCTTGTTTCCGAGGTTCCCGGCCGATACCCGGCGCCGCAGCCCCTGGGTGGGCAGGAACCGATCCCCGTACTCGCCGCGCAGCCCTTCCATGGCGGCCAGGACCACGTCCGCGCCGCTCAGGTCGCACACCTGGAACACGCCCATGGCGTGGCCCAGCCCGAGGCGCAGCGCCTTGTCGACGTCAGCCGGCGCAGCCACCCCTTCCTCGACGATGCGGAAGCACTCCGCGAACAGCGCCATGTTGGCCCGGGACGTCACGAACCCCTGCGCGTCCCGGCACCGGATCGTGTCCTTGCCCACCGCCGCCAGCACGGCGAGCAGCCGGTCCACCGCCGCCTCGTCGGCCCCGTCGGGCACGGCCACCTCCACCAGCGGCATGTGGTGGGCCGGGACGAACCAGTGCGTGCCGAACAGGCGGCGACGGTCGGCCAGCGCCTCGGCGATGGCCGAGATGCGGATCTGCGAGGTGTTGGTGCACAGCAGCGCGGCGGTCGGGGCCGCCTGTTCGATGGCCGCCCACACCGTCCGCTTGACGGCCGGATCCTCGTATACCGCCTCGAAGATCAGGTCGGCCTTGGCGACGGCGTCGGACAGGTCGGCGTCGAGGTGGACGGCGTCGGCGGCGGCCTCGGCGGCGTCGGCCGGGATTCGGCCCTTGTCCGCGGCACGGCGCAGACCGGCGGCGACGACGTCGCCGGCCCTCGCCAGCCGGGTGGCCTCGCGGTCGTGCAGGCGCACCTCGGCACCGGTCTCGGCGAAGGTCTGGGCGATGCCGGCGCCCATGGTGCCGGCGCCGACCACGGCCACCACGTTGACGTCCAGCGCAGCGAGCGCGGCACCGTCCCGGTGCGGTCCGGTCACCCGTCCTCGCCCATGGGGGCGTCGGCTCCGACGAGACCGAGCTGTTGCATCATCCCGAGGGTGTCCCAGGCGCTCCAGGTCTCGATCATCTTCCCGTTGGCGTGCCGGTCGATGGTGATGCCGGCGACCGAGAATCGCTTTCCGGTGGCGGGAATCCCGGGCAGTTCACCGGTCTGGGTGCCCTGGAAGATCCAGCGGATGATGACGGTGTCGCCCTCGCCGGCAATGGCGTCCTCGATGAGGACCTCCATGTCCGGGAACGCCTTCTCATACAGGTCGCACGCCGCCTTGGCGGCGTCGGGGCCCCGCAGGTCGGGGAATGGGAAGGCCGGGTCGTGGTCGATCCACTTCGGGTCGCACAGATCGTCGAACACGTCACGGGTCTTGTGGTGCCAGCCCATCATGAAGGCGATCGACCGTTCCTTGTTCTCTTTGGACACCGCTGTTCCTTTCGGTGACGGGATGGGTCTGGCTAGGCGGGGACGGGGGTCCCCAGGTAGCGGTGGAACACGTCCTCGTCGGCGAGCTCGGCCGAGTCGCCGCGGTAGCTGACCACGCCGCGGTCGAGGATGTAGACGTAATCGGCAATGGCGAGCGCCTTGTGCACGTACTGCTCCACGAGCAGCAGCGAGACGCCGTCGCGCGCCACCCGGTGCAGGAACTCGAAGATCTCGTCGACGATGAGCGGGGCCAGCCCGAGGGACACCTCGTCGAGCAGGATGAGGCGCGCGCCGCTGGTGTGGACCCGGGCCAGGGCCAGCATCTGCTGCTGTCCGCCACTCAGCGTCCCGGCCGTCTGGTCGAGTCGGTCCCGCAACTGCGGAAAGGCATGCGCCGCCCGCTCCAGCGATTCCCGTTCCCGGCCGCGCGGGCTGAACAGCAGCAGGTTCTCCCGCACCGACAGCGGCGCGAAGACGCCACCGCCTTCCGGGACGTGGCAGACGCCGGCCGCGGCGAGCCGATGCGACGGCTGGCCGGTGAGGTCGCGCCCGTCGAGAAGCAGTCGTCCCGCCGTCGGCCGCAGCTGGCCCGACGCCACCCGGAGCAGGGTCGTCTTGCCCGCCCCGTTTGGGCCGAGCAGCGCCACCACCGACGAGTCGGGAACGGTCAGACTGACATCGCGGAGCACGGTCGTCGTGCCGTAGCCGGCGCGCACGCCGTCGAGTACCAGCATCGTCACTTCCCTTCCTGCGCAGCCATCGCGGGCACGTCCTCCGCGCCGAGGTAGGCGGCCCGCACCAGCGGACTGGACTGCGCCTCGGCCGTGGTCCCGGCGAAGATGAGCCGGCCGAAGTCGAGGACGTAGAGGTGGTCGCAGACGCGCATGACCAATGCCATGTCGTGCTCCACCAACAGGATTCCGAGGCCCCGCTCCTCGACGATGCCGCGCAGGACCCGGCCGAACCGTTCGGACTCGGCGTGGTCCAGGCCCGAGGAGGGCTCGTCGAGCAGGAGCAGCCGGTAGTCGCCGGCGTAGGCGCGGGCGAGCTCGACGAGCCGGCGCTGACCGGTGGACAGCACCGCGACCGGTCGGTCGACCAGATCGCCGATCCTGCACACCTCGATCGCCTCGGCCGCCGCGGCCCGGATGCGCGCCTGCTGGCGACGGGTGCCGACCAGCTGACGTAGCGGGTTCGAGCCGGCCAGGGCCGCTTCCCGGCCGAGTGCGACGTTCTCGGCAACAGTCATCGAGCCGAACAGCTCCATGCGCTGGAAGGTGCGGCCCAGCCCGCGGCGGGCCCGCACCGCCGGGCCGCAGCGCGTCAGGTCGCGGCCGGCGAAGCGGACCGAGCCGCTGCTCGGGCGCAACAGACCGGAGCAGGCGTTGAAGATGGTGGTCTTGCCGGCGCCGTTGGGACCGATCAGCCCGGTGAGCCGGCCGGGTGGCGCGGTGAGGCTGACCCGGTCGACGGCGAGACGGCCGTCGTAGCGGACGCTGAGGTCGGTCACCTCGAGGCCGGGGTTTGCCTTGTCCGGCAAGGGATTCACGGCTGTCCCGCCCTGGCCGCGCTCGGGCTGCGGCGGTGTCGCACCGCGGACCCGGCGGCGGCCGCCGCCGGCCGACCGCGGCCACGAGCGGCCAGCGCCGCCCAGTCCACCCGTCCGTCGGCCACCAGTGCCGCAGCCACGGCCACCGCGCCGAACAGAATCGACTGCTTCTCTAGTGTGATCGAGGTGAGATAGCTCGGCAGGACCACGAGCAGCCCCGCGGCCAGCAACGCCGAGGAGACGAACCCGGCGACGGCGCCTGCCACCGTGAGCACGGCCAGATACATCAGCGACGTCGTGAAGTTGAAGCTGATCGGCGTCACGTCGCCCACCTGCACGAGGTACAGCGCGCCCGCGATCCCGGCGAAGAACGCGGACACCGAGAACACCAGCAGTCGGGTCACGTTGAGCCCGAGACCCATCGTGGTGAGCGCGGTGGGAGAGTCGGCCATGGCGCGCAGGAAGCGTCCCAGCCGGGCCCGGCGCAGCCCGACCATGAGCGCCGCGCACACCGCGGCCGCCGCCAGCACGACGTAGTACACGGCGGACGAGCTACTCGCGTGGATCGGCCCGAACTCGGGCGCGGCACCGCGCAGTCCTTCCGTGTTCTGGCCGAAGAACAGTCCGGTCTGGAAGACCACGTTGTCCATCAACAGCCCGAAGCCGAGCGTGGCCAGTGCCAGGTAGATGCCGGACAGGCGCATGGCCGGCAGCGCGAGCAGGGCGCCGATCGCGGCGGTGACCAGCCCCGCGCCGAGCAGGCCGACCAGCCACGGCGCGCCGCCGGTGGCGGACAAGTGGCTGAAGGTCGCCGCGCCGACACCGGCGAAGGCGGCGTGGGCCAGCGAGATCTGGCCGGAGACCCGGGTGAGCAGCGACAGCGACAGGAAAAGGATCGCCAGCGCCAGGCCCGTGCTGTAGACGGGAAGGCGCGGACCGACCAGGTGCGGGACGGCCAGCAGCAGTCCGCCGACAGCCACGGCGCCGGCCGCCGTGACCTGGCGCGGTAGCCGCCGTCCGACGGTCAACGTGCCCTGCGCACCGCCGGCGCCCCGGGGCAGCCGGCGGGCGGGCGTCACCAGCAGCACGGCGATAAGGACGAGGAACGGGACGACAGTCGGAAGCCCGTTGAGCGGTGGGTGCGCGCCGAACTGTTTCTGGGCCAGGGCGGCCAGCACGCCGACGCCGAGTCCGCCGAGATAGGTCATCGGGAGGCTGGTGAAGCGGCCCACGGCGACGGCTCCGAAGGCCTGCACCACGAGGGCGGACAGCAGGAATGCGTCGAGGCTGACGATCGGGGCGATCAGGACGCCCGACAGCGAGGCGAACGAGCAGCCGATCATCCAGGCGGCCACCCGCACCCGTGCCGGGCTCGTCCCCGTCAGGCCGAGCAGGTCGGGCGAGGCCACCACCGCCCGCATGGCGACGCCCAGGCGGGTGCGGCGCAGGAAGGCGACCAACGCCACCAGGCTGGCCACGCCGACCCCGACCTTGATGACCTGGTCCCACGTGACGGTCACCCCGCCGGAGACGGTGAACGCCGTCCGCTCCGGGAGGAACTCCGGGAACGTCCGCTGATACCCGTAGCGCCAGTAGAGGAACCCTTGCACCAGCAGCAGAATCCCGATGGTGGCGACGATGGTCGTCTCCTGCTTGGCGCCGACCAGGCCCCGGGCCAGCCGCTCCATCACGACGCCCGCCAGGGGGCCGAACAGCGCGACGGCGACGAACCCGGCCAACGGCCAGGGCCAGTGCCTCTGGAAGTGCAGCGTGTAGAACAGATACGCGGCGGCCGCGGCCAGCGCCCCGTGGGCGAAGTTGAAGATCCCCGACGTCCGGTAGGTGAGCACCAGCCCGAGACCGGCCAGGCCGTACAACGAACCGGTGGCGATGCCCAGGACGAGGAATGGCAGCAGCTCGCTCACAGTCGACACACCCCACAGGGCCGGCGGCCCGAGGCCTCGTGCACCGAACGCTCTGCGGCCTGGGCCGACTTGCCCGCCGCCAACGGGCACCCCTCGCGGTGGTAGCGAGCCATGTTCGCCGTCGCCACCAACCGGACCGCGGTCCCGGGCGCCGTCCCATCGGCCGGCGCCGTCGTGTGCCTGGCCACCAGCTCAGCCCACCGACGCCTGCAGCCGCCGGGTGCCGCCCGACGTGGCCGGCTCGGCCCCGCGGCCGAGTTGGAACGCCGGCGCCCCCCCGGCAGGCACCCCGATCAGCGTCCGGTTCGCAGTCGCCGCACCGCCGTGCCCGCCCGCCGCCGATCCGGGGACCGACCCGCCGAGGCTGGCCTCGGCCAGGCCGAGGACGTAGACGAGGGTCGCCCCGGGCTGCTGCTGGGTGATCCGCACCGTCGGTGCCACTACCCCGCTCGGCAGCTCCTGACGGCCCATCAGCTCGATGGTGATTCCGGCCTGGCGCAGCGCTGTCGTAGCCGGGCCGAGGTCGGGTGAGGGCGTCGAGGAGCCGGCGGCGGACAGCCCGTTCGGCGTGAGCGCGACCGGCGTGCCGGCGACCGACACGTCGAGCACCTGGGTGTCGGCGGTGCGGGTGACGGTCCCGGCGGCACCGAGGCGGGCCCGGGCGCTGGACAGTACCCGGCCGATCCGCAGCGGCCCGAGCACGAACGCGCTGGTGTCGGTGGTGGCCTGCGAGACCACCGCATCCGGGCCGGCGTTCACCGCGGCGTCCGAGCGGGACAGCCCGAGCGCCGCCTCGCCCGGCGATTCGGCGCCCACCGTGGCGGTCGCGCTCGACGCGCCTCGCGAGCTCTCCGCGTTGATCGCGTATGGCCCGCTGCCCATCTCCTGCTTGGGCACCGTCGGGTCGGAGGACGAGACGTACAGCGGGTAGTCCGGGACGGGCACGCCCTCGAGGCCCCGGACCAGGCCCGGCACGGTCACGTCGAACTCGCCCGGGTAGGGGAACGAGGCGAAGGCTCGGCTCTCGCCGATGGAGTCGAGCTTCGCCTGGGTCGAGGGCCCGCCGAGGTCGACGATGGTGTCGGTGACCGCCGCGTGCGGGGCGATCAGCGAGGTCCGGATCCCGTCCGCGGCGGCGAGGGCGTCGAAGCTGGTGGCCTCGGCGCCGGCGCGGGCGAGGGGTCCGAGGAACGGGCCGAGGATCGCGGCGGGCAGGAGCAGGGAGGCGGCGTGGACTGCCGCTCCGCGCCTCACGGCTCGTACCCCTTGACGCAGAACATCTTCCCGTCGCTGGTGAATGTCCCCTTGGCGACCACGACCGTCCAGCCGCAGGCGACCTGCTTGTGGGGCCGGCCAGCGGCGAAATGCAGCGGATAGGTGATGCCGCCGAGAGTGTCGCCGTTCATGGAGTTCATGCCGACCAGCACTGCAGCGCTGGCCGGCGCCTGGTCGGAGGCGAGGTGGACCAAGGCGTGCTCGAGCGCGCGGCCTGCGGCCCATCCGTGCATGCCTGAGGACTCGAAGGGCGAGCCGGGGGAGTACTTGCGCAGCACGTTCTGGTACTCGGCCACGCCGGGCAGGCCGGACATGAACCAGGGCTGGTAGTTGGAGTTGATCACCATCCCGGTGAGGTTGGGGTCGTCCTTGAAATCGATGCTCGACTGCAGCGAGGTCACCACGCCCGTCGGGTGATAGCCGACCTTGGCGCAGGAGGCGAACAGCCGATGGTCGCTGTTGGGATCGAAGGCGGTGACCAGCACGTCGGCGCCGGCGTTCTTGGCCCCCAGGCACTGGGCGGTGTAGTCCGGTTGGACCAGCGTGCCCTTCGCCCGGTACACGAGCTTGTACCCGGCGGCGGGCGCGGCCTGGGGGTAGGTCTTGTCGGCCCGGTTGCAGTACTCGACCTCCTGGCAGGTGATCATGGCCAGCTTGGTCTTGTGCTCCGGCAGGGTGACCTGGGCGCCCGCGTCCACCGTGGCCCACTGCAGGGGCACGCCGGCGGAGCCGGTGGCGAAGTGGACTGGGCTGTCGTAGAAGGCGAACTGGCCGCCCTCCTGACCGATGGCCGGCACCTGCTTCTGCTTCAGGTACTCGACGCTGGCCTGGCCGGTGACCGGCGCGTCGTTGAACAGGAAGGCGATCACCTTGTCCTGCTCGACGAACTGGCGCACCAGCGCCTGGTGGCGGGCCGGGTCGGCGCCGTCGTCACCGACCTGGTACTTGACCTTGTGGCAGTTTATCCCGCCCTTGTCGTTCAGCCAGGCCGACCATGCCTGCAGTGCCTTGATGCCGCTGCGGGCGTAGGCGCCTAGAACGCCGGAGTTGGTGCCGACGGTCCCAACGATGATCGGCTTCTCGCTGCCGGTGCAGCCCTTCGGTGCCGTGGCAGCCGCGGCCGTCGGTGCGGCCACGACGCCGGCGAAAAGCAATGCGGCCGAGGTGACGGCGAGCAGCGTGCTTCCTCGGTTCGGACCCTTGCCGGCCAATACCCCCACCTCCTTCTGTGATGACAGCGACGGATGGACCCTCAGGTCCGGCGTGTGGACGCCAGTGCCGTACGGGCTTCGACCCACAGTGCGTTGGCCTCCTCCAGTCGGCCGGAGGCCTCCTTGAGCAGCGCCAGGTTGTGCAGCGTGGCCACCAGCGCCGGGTGGCCGGAGCCGTGCAGCTCCCGCTTGACGGCCAGCGCCTGCTCGTAGAGGGCGACGGCCTCCTCCGCCTCGCCCCGGGCGTCGAGCAGCGTGGCCAGGTCGTGGCAGGCCGGCGCCAGCACGGCGGGGTCGCCGCCCTCGCTCTCCGAGAACAGCGCGATGGCCTGGCGCACGAGCGGCTCGGCCGCGTCGTAGTGGCCTTGGGCGATCAGGACGGCGGCGAGCACGGCGCCGTCCCGCACGCAGTCGGGGCTGCCGGCGCCGAACGCCGCAGTGTGGATCGCCACCGCCCGGCGGGCGTGGTGCTCGCCTTCGACGTGGCGGCCCCGGGCGTGCTCCACGCTGCCCAGATGGCGGTGCAGCGTCCCCGCCTCGGGATGCTCGCCGCCGAGGGTCGCCTCCACGGCGGCCAGGGCGCGCCGGTAGCAGCGTTCCGCCTCCCCGAAGCGGCCGCCGTCCTGCAGCAGGACGCCGAACCGGCACAGCCGCCGGGCCCGCTCGAGGTCGTCGGGCGAGTCCGGGCCCGCCCCGTCGAGGAGGACGGTCAGGTCTTCGATCTCGTCGCCGTACAGCTCGCCGAGTCGGCCCCGCAGACCGTCGGTACCGTCCCTGGTTGCCACGGCCGTGAGCCAACCGCGCCCCTTGCGACAGGAGCATCCGTGGCCACTACGTAACCCCGGGGGCCGAGCACTGATCCGCCGGGACGGCACCCGGATCTCGGGGGTGAAGTCGTGTTCCCGGCGGTACAGTCATGCCGGCTATGGGCACTGAGTGGCCGCTGGTGGGCCGGACGGGCGAGTTCAGCCATCTCCGGGAGTTCCTCACGGACGCCGACCACCGTGGGGTGGTGCTCGCCGGGGCCGCCGGCGTGGGCAAAACGCGCCTCGCCCACGAGTGCCTGCAGTGGGCCGGGGAGGCCGGTCTGGCCACCGCCCGGGTCACCGCCACGCAGGCGGCCAGCGCGCTGCCCTTCGGCGCGATGGCGCCGCTGCTGCCAGCCGGCGACCACGGCGAGCACGGCTTCGTCGACAACCCGACCGACCTGCTGCGCCGCTCAGCTGCCGCGCTCCTCGAGCGGGCCGGCGGACGTCGGCTGGTGCTCCTGGTGGACGACGCCCACCTGCTCGACCAGGCCTCGGCGACGCTCGTCCACCAGCTCGCCGACACCGGTGCCGCCTTCTTACTGGCCACCCTGCGCAGCGGCGAGCCCGCCCCCGACCCGGTGATGGCGCTGTGGAAGGACGGGCTGCTCGAACGCATCGAGCTTGTCGGGCTGCGCGCCGAGGCCATCGAGAAGCTCCTCGGGGCGGTCCTCGGCCCGGTCGACCGGGCGACCGCCACCGACCTGGCGGTGCGCTGCCAGGGCAACGTGCTGTTCCTGCGCGAGCTCGTGGTCGGCGCGTTGGCCGAGGGAACGCTGCGCGGCGAGGACGGTATCTGGCGCCTGGTCGGGCAGCTCTCGCCGTCGGATCGGCTCGTCGAGCTCGTCGAGCACCGACTCGGCGCCCTCGAGCGGGAGGAGCGCGACCTGCTCGAGTTGGTGGCGTTCGCCGAGTCGCTCGGGCCGGCCGAGCTCACCGCGCTGGCCGATCCGGCGCTCGCCGAGGCCCTGGAACGCAAGGCGCTCCTGGTCAGCCGGACGGACGGGCGCCGCCTGGCGGTTCGGCTGACGCACCCGCTCTACGGGGAAGTGCTGCGGGCCCGGATCCCCGCGCTGCGCTGCCGGGACATCGCCCGGTCCCTGGCCGAAGTGGTGGAGGCGACCGGCGCCCGCCGGCGGGAGGACACGCTGCGGGTGGCGACCTGGCGGCTCGACGGCGGCGGCGCCCGTCCCGAGCTGATGCTGGCGGCGGCGACCACGGCCCGCTGGCGCTACGACTTCCCACTCGCCGAGCGCCTCGCCCGCGCCGCCGTCGAGGCCGGCGCCGGCTTCGACGCCGCCCTGCTCGCTGCCCAGCTCGCTTTCCTGCAGGGCCGGGGCGCCGAGGCTGAGTCCGAATTGGCCCGGCTGGCCAAGGAGGCCGCCGACGACGCCCATCGGGGCGTGGTCGAGCTGTTCCGCCTGGAGAACCACGCGTTTCTCCTCGGTCGGGTCGAGGAGGGCCTACGGATCGCCAACGAGGCCGAGGCGATGATCGAGGACCCGATCTGGCGTGACGAGATCGCCGCCACCCGGGCCGGCGTCCTCATCGGCACACAGGGCATGCACGCTGCCCTCAAGGTCGTCGAGCCGCTGCTCGACCGGGCGACCGGGCGGGGCCTCGTATGGGCCTGCATCGTCGGTTCGTACTGCCTCGGCCGGGTCGGACGTCTGAAGGACGCGCTGGAGGCGTCGTCCCGGGGCCACGCCGCCCACCTTGCCCTCTCGACGCCGTTCGACTGGTACCCGTGGGTGCACGAGTGGTACCGCTGTGAGGCCCTCGCCCACGCCGGGCGCCTCGAGGAGGCGGAGCGCCTCGCCACCGACCGCTACCAGCAGGGCCTGGCGGACGGCTCTGCCGAATGCCGGGCCTTCTTCGCCTTCCACCTCGGCAAGCACGTCGGCACCCGGGGCCACGTCCAGAGTGCGGCGCGTTTCCTGCGCGAGGCTGCCGCCGAGTTCCGCCAGCTGGGGCGGCCGCAGTGGGTCGAGTACTGCCTCGGATACCTGGTGCTGGCGCTGGCGCTGGCCCACCGCCCGGTGGAGGCGAGGGAGGCGTGGGCGGCACGCGACGCCCTGGGGCTGCCGCAGAACCTGTACATGGGCGTTGACCCGGTCATCACCCGGGGATGGATGGCCGTGGCCGCCGACGATCTTCCCCGGGCCCGTCGCCTGTTCGACGAGGCGGCCCGGGAAGGCGAACGTAGTGGCGACCTGGCCGGTGAGGCGGCCGCGCTTCACTCGCTGGCCCGACTCGGGTATCCCAAGGAGGTCGCGGCGCGCCTCGCGTTGTTGGCCGACCGGAGCGAGGGTGAGCTGGTAGCGGCGCGGGCCGGTCACGTCCGCGCGCTCGTCGATGCTGACGGCGAGGCGCTCGACGCTGCCGTCGGGGCCTTCGGGTCGCTCGGGGCGGACCTCCTGGCCGCCGAAGCTGCCGCAGACGCCGCGGCCGTGTGGCGGCGGGCCGCGGACCGTAAGCGGCTGGTCGCCGCCGAGCACCGCGCGACGCACCTCGCCGGGCGGTGCGAGGGCGCCACGACCCCGGCGCTGCAGTCTGTGGAGGCCCGCGGCCGGCTGACCCGGGCCGAGCGCGAGACCGCGCTGCTCGCCGCCGCGGGCCGGTCCAACAAGGAGATCGCCGAGGCGCTCTACCTCTCCGTCCGCACGGTGGAGAGCCACCTCCAGCACGTCTACGAGAAGCTTGGGATCTCTCGGCGGATGCAGCTGGCTGCCGCCCTCGAGGTCGCCGACGGCGGAGTGGCCGGCGGGTTACCCGGACGCCGGAGCATGGGAAGTTGAGTGGCCAAGAGCCTGCAAGCATAATGCAAGCATGCCGAACGTGTTGGTGCGGGGCGTGCCCGACGAGGTCCACGCGGCGCTGTTGCGCAAGGCCGGTGCGCGGCATCAGTCACTGCAGCAGTACCTGACCGCGGAGTTGCGCAACCTGGCCGAGCGTCGCTCGGTCAGCGAGGTCCTGGAGGAGATTGACCGGCTCGGGTCGCGCCGCGCCGGCCGTGTCGGATTCCGTCAGGCGGTCGAGGACCTGGGCGCCGGACGTAGCCGTCGGTGATCGTCGTCGACGCCTCGGTGTTGGCCAACGCCATCGGCGACGACGACTACGACGGGCGCGCCGCACGGGACGCGTTGCGTTCGGCTGCTGAGTTCACCGCGCCCGATCTGATCGACGTGGAGACAGTGGCGGTGCTGCGCCGCCGTTGGTTGGCCCGGTCCATCACCGCGCGGCGATTCGACTCCGCGGTCGGCGACCTGGGCCGAATCGACTTCGAACGCGTCCCCACCCGGCGGCTGATCCGACGCGCCTATCAGTTGCGGGCCAACGTCAGCGCCTACGACGCCGTGTACGTCGCCCTGGCCGAGGCCTTGGGCTGCGAACTGTTGACCGCGGACCGGCGCCTGGCCACCGCGACCGGCCCACGATGCACCATCCGGGTGCTGTCCTG
>Ga0157362_1000252_pt1 | contig 17133 bp, 11 predicted proteins | sample AttlaeALBM3_FD_111480 | JGI IMG/M metagenome (GOLD analysis project Ga0157362, IMG submission 111480) | Fungus gardens microbial communities from leaf cutter ant in Ribeirão Preto, State of São Paulo, Brazil - Atta laevigata ALBM3 | ecosystem: Host-associated > Fungi > Mycelium > Unclassified ... | reverse complement strand
CCGGGAATACCGCGGCTGACCGAGTAGCGATGGCTGCGCGGGTCGGCCACGGTCTCGACAAGCTTCTTGACGATATGGGGCGGTGTGGGGCTGTCGGGGTTGCCCATGCCCAGATCGATGATGTCTTCACCATGCGCTCGGGCCGCGGCCTTGGCCTTGTTCACTTCGGCAAAGACATAGGGCGGCAGGCGACGGATACGGTGAAACTCTTCGGTCATTTTTTCGGCTCGGGGGCACAGGGTTGAAATAAAATTACCGGAGTCAGGGCAACTCCGACAATCTTCACTAACCTGTTTCCAGAACCGGGTGAACCGTCCTCAGTAAGGCGAGCGGTCAATTCTCGCGCCACGCCCCAGCGCACCGGCGCTCAGACGGATGTCCGATGCGGGGACGCCGTGCAGAATCAGGGTCTGTGCCACCACGCGTGCACGCAACAGGCCGAGCTTGATGCCAATAACCTGCTCTTCAGGGCGGAATGACGTGATTTCGCCAAAACCCTTCACATAGACCACGTCATGAGGGCCGCGTGTGCCGAGGAATTTGCCGATTGTGCCGTCCTGGCCATTCGCGATCTGATCGGACGCCTGCTTGAAGCGGATCAGCGTGCCATGGGGCTCGGTCAGATCATAAGAGGGCGGTGCAATGTCCGGCAGGGCGGCATCGCGCGGAATATCGAAGCCGGGAAAACGTGGCGCCTGGGGCGGCAGATCGCCGATCTGCGGCAGCTCGCCCGGTTTGATCGGCGGCGGCGCAAAACGTGTGACCTCAGGCAGGGCGGCCTCGGGCGGCGCTGTTTCGGTGGGCGCAGCCTTCTTCGCTGCCGGTTTGGCAGCCGGAGGTTTAGGCGCTGGTGAAGCAGCCGATGCGGGTGCCGGTGCCGGTACCGCAGCTGGTGCAGGCGTCGCTGGCGGTGTCTGGCCGGGCGCTACAACGCTCATCGATGAGCCACTATCATCGCCCGCGGAGCGTGGCTTGGGCTGCGGTGGGGGCGGCGGCGCCGGGATGATGAGTGGGCCGTCAGCCACGGCCAGATGCTGGCTGAGGTTGCGCTGAAGCGTCAGCTTGTCTGTAAGAGCCTTCCGGGCCGGGGCACTGGGCAGATCGACCTGGGCAGTTGGTGTGAGCCCGACATGGGGGTAGTTGCCATGAGCCCCCGGTGCAGGGGGGCGCTGCTTGGCAATCTCGCCGCCCTGGTACTGATGATACCAGTTACCGACCGTATCGACGGCGTCTCTGTGACCGCAGGCGGCCAGGGGCATCGTGAGCGACGCCATGCCTGTCATGACAAGGCCTTTGTGCAGCCAGCCTGTTTTCTGCATTTCTTCTGATCGACCTTATGAGTTTCTTGTCCGGGTTCACCGCGCTCGCGTCACCCTAACCGTTCCTGCCCCCCGTGGCGAGATGCCTGATCCCCAGCAAAAATTGGCGGGGCTCTTGTGAGGGCCGCCCATCAAGCGCAACATAGAAGGGATGAACAGGCTGTATGGACATAGGAACACCGTAATGCGTGGCACGACGCCTCAGGACATCTTCCGTATCGCACCACGTCTCGATGATGAAGATCCCGATACACAGAACCCCGACTCCCCGGAGACCAAGGAGCCCGCAGAAAAGGCCCCCGGTACCGAAATCGAGGGCAAGCTGTTCGAGCAGCGCAAGGTGCTGATCTTTGGCGGCATCAACGATAAGGTGGCCCGTGATGTCACAGGTCGTCTGCTTGCACTGGCCGGAGCTTCGGACAAGCCGATCGATATCTACGTCAATTCACCGGGTGGCCATGTCGAGAGTGGTGACACCATTCATGACATGATCCGCTTTGTGGATTCCATTGCTCCCGTGAACATGATCGGCACGGGCTGGGTGGCATCGGCTGGCGCGCTGATCTTTGCTGCAGGTCGTCCCGAGCGTCGCCTGTGTCTGCCGAACACGCGCTTCCTGCTGCATCAGCCGATGGGCGGTGTTCGTGGCCCGGCAACCGATATCGATATCGAGGCCCGCGAGATCATCAAAATGCGCGAGCGCCTCAACCGACTGTTTGCTCGTGAAACCGGTCAGTCCTACGAGAAGATCGCCAAGGACACGGACCGCAATCACTGGATGTCGGCAGAAGAGGCCATTGCCTATGGTCTCGTCTCGCGTGTCATCAGTAAAATGAGCGATATCAAGGAATAAGAAGAGGAAGTCTCTCTCATGTCACGTCTTGAACAACTCTACAGCCATCTTCCCGATGCGCCGTCAGACAAGACCCTGGCCAAGGCCGATTTCGAAGCCCGTCACTGGAGCAGCGCCATTCCCGGCCCGCTCAAGCCGGGCACCGAGGAACACAAGCGCGCCGTGGCCGACATGTTCAGGGAGACTTTCAACCCTTACAAGCCTTCGGTCATCGAGTGGCCGAAGCTCGACCCGCAGACCCTGCATCGCATCACCTCGCTGCCGATCTGGGATATCGCTGTGCAGACCGAAGGCAAGGCACGCCTGCGCATGGCGGCCTATGCCGACATGATCGATGATCCCGACATGAAAGACGCCCTGCGTCGCAATGCCTGGGAGGAGAACCGCCACAAGGAGGTGCTCTCCAAGCTCGTTGAAGCCTACAACATTCCGATGGCCCCCGAGCCGCCCTATATCGAGCCGAAAGACACCGAGTGGGCGTATCTGGTGACCGGTTTCTCGGAATGTGTGGACAGCTTCTTTGCCTTCGGTCTGTTTGCCCTTGCCGAGCGTGCCGGTCTGTTCCCCATGGAACTGATCGAGACGTTCGAGCCTGTGATGCAGGAGGAGTGTCGTCATATCCTGCTTTTTGCCAACTGGCTGGCCTGGCATCGCGCCACCATGCCGTGGTGGAAGCGCCCAGTGTTTGAAGCACGTGTTCTGGGTGTCTGGGCGTTCCTCGCCTATGAGCGCATGGATCTGGCCCGTTCGATCGATGCCGAGGGCAACGAGCACACGCAGGACAACAATTTCACGGTGACCGGCGCCAAGGACATGACGGACATGGACATCAAGGTGCCCGAGCTGATGCAGCTCTGCCTTGATGAAAATGACCGCCGCTTCTCCGGTTACGACCACCGCCTGCTGCGTCCCACTACGACCCCGACACTCGTCAAGACCGGGCTGGCTGCCTATCGTCTATGGGGAAAAGCATCGGGGGCCGTGCGCGCCCGCCTCGGGCATAAGGAGCAGCACGCGCCTGCATGAGTGTGATTGAGCCGGGGTCAGAAGCCCACAAGCATTACTTCTGTCAGCAGTTTATCGACACGCATCAGGTTTTCGACCCGGAAACCCTGCCGTGGCCCGAGCTGACAGAGGAGGAACTGACCCGGCTCCGCGCCGTACCGTTCTGGCAGGAGGTGTATCACACCGAGCGCCGGGCAGGCGCGATTGTCGATGCCTTCACGCCCCAGATCATCGATCCTGAAGTTAAAGAAGCTGTCAGGCTTCAGGGCTATGAAGAGGCCCGCCACGCCGATCTGATCCGCGTCATGATCGAGCGATATGGCCTGGACGCGCGTAAGCAGCCGCTTGAGAAATTCCCTGCCGATCTCGAAACAGCCTTCATTGATTTCGGCTTTGGCGAGTGCCTTGACGCTTTTCTGGGTTTCGGGGCTTTCAAGAGCGCCCGTCAATCACAGTTTCTGCCTGAAAAGATGTTCGAGATCTTCGATATCCTGATGTTCGAGGAAACGCGGCATATCGTTTTCTTCATCAACTATATGGCCTGGCGAGAAAAGCGCCGCGGCCTTGGCCGCGCAAGGCGTTCCGCCAAATCGCTGCGTTTCTATATCCGCGCGCTCAGCCGCCTGCTTGGGATGGTGAAACGTGGGCAGGAGCCCAATGACGGGCGCGATTTTGCCGTCACCCAGACCAATCTGTTTCTCGACGGCTTTTCCTTCCGCGGCTTTGTCGAGGATTGCTATCGTGAAAACGCCCGTCGCATGACGGCGTTCGATCCTGGTCTCATGCAGCCTCGCCTGCTGCCCGGTATTGCCGATCTGGCGCTGCGCGGGTTGCGCCTGTGGGATAAAGGGCGTGGTCTTTCGCGCTAACAGGCTTGGGGCTCTCCCCCATCCCCCGCCAAAGGGCAGTCGCCCTTTGGAAGCCCTGAATTCGGAAGCGAAGGGCGCCTCGCTTATTCTCCTGTCGCGCCACCGCCTGCATGACGACGATCATAGCCGCCGTAGAATTGCCCGTCGGGATGCGATCCCAGCTTTGCGCCACCAGCGAGAACGCCTTCGGCTGAGCCCCATGGCTGATGCGTCTCAATCGTATAGCCATGAGCGCGCAGGGTGGCGATGACGGGTTCTGACAGGGCACCGGGTTCGATCTCGACGGCTTCGGGCTGCCATTGCTCGTGAATGCGGGGCATGTCGACGGCTTCCTGAATGGTCATGCCGTAATCGACCACCCCCAGAATCGCCGCGAGGGTAATGGTGGGAATGCGTGAACCGCCTGGGCTGCCAATGGCCATGATGGCCTTGCCATTTCTGGAGAGAATGGTGGGCGACATGGAAGAGAGCGGTGTCTTGCCGGGGGCAATCGCATTGGCCTTGCTGCCGACAATGCCGAACATGTTCGGCTCACCGGGTTTGGACGAAAAATCATCCATCTCGTCATTCAGGAAATAACCGGCGCTGCCTGCCATGACCTTCGCCCCGAACCAGCCATTGAGCGTATAGGTGACCGAGACAGCATAGCCCGAATGATCCATGATCGAATATTGCGTGGTTTCGCGCTTTTCGGGCTGGGGGTCGCCCGCCACGAGGCTGGCAGAGGGTACCGCGTCTTCGGCTGGAATGGCGGCGCGGATTTTTGCGGCATAAGCCGGGTCGATCAGACGGGCCACAGGGTTTTTGACGAAAGCCGGGTCGCCCAGATCGCGTCGGTCGGAATAGGTGTGACGCATCGCCTCGATTTCCTGATGTGTCGAGCGTGCGCTGTAGAGTCCTTCGGATTTGAGGTCGTAGCCTGACAGGATATTGAGTATTTCGCACAATGCCACACCGCCGCCACTCGGCGGGGGGGCGGTATCAATCTGATACCCACGATAGCTGCACCGTATGGGCGCCATGATGCGTGGCTTGTAGGCGGCGAAATCAGCCATGGTCAGCAGGCCACCATTCGCCTTGCTGACACGCACCGTTTCTTCAGCGATCCAGCCGCGATAAAAAACGTCCGGCCCCTTGTCGGCAATGGCCTGAAGCGAGCGGGCGAGGTCGGTCTGTTTGAAGCGTTCGCCAGTCGTGAAAGGCTGGCGATCGGCGCGCAGAAAGACTTTCGAGGCGTAGGGATCGTTGATGAAGGCCTTGGTCGAGGTGTTCAGCAGGTGAACGTCGTTCTCTTCGAGCGTGTATCCTTCACCGGCCAGAGCGATGGCGGGTGCCATGACCTGAGCCCGTGTTAGATGGCCCCAGCGTTTCAACGCAAGATCGAGCCCGGCCACCGTGCCGGGCACGCCCACCGATTTCCATCCGATGGTCGAGAGCCCTTTGATGATCTTGCCGTCCTTGTCCTGATACATCGTCTCGGTGGCGGCAAGCGGGGCATGTTCGCGGAAATCGATGAAAAAGGCTTTGCCATCGGGTGTGTGCAGGGTCATGAACCCACCGCCACCGATATTGCCTGCAGCCGGATAGACCACGGCCAGCGCATAGCCCACGGCAACAGCGGCATCGACAGCATTCCCGCCGTCATGCAGGATCTTTGCTCCGACATCAGACGCCAGATGCTGCGCCGAGACCACCATGCCATGCGCGCCCTGCGTCGAGGGAATAGGGGGGCGGCTGATTGCGGCGCCCCCAAAATTGAGCGCGTCGCCACCCGGTGCCGCCTGAGCAGAGCCGAGGGCCGAGAGCGTGACGGCACAGGACAGGGCGGAAGCGGACATAAGCTGACGCCAGCGGCCCGGCGTTGAGGCAGGGAAAGACATAGGACGGTCCTGAAATCAGTGAGAAGAAGCGGGTGAAGAGGGGGGGCGCGCCGGGCTGAGCGCATTATTGCTGCGATCGATATCGGGAATGGCATGATCCTGGTCGAGGCTGGCGCGCCGCACGGGGCTGCCGCCTTTGAGTGTCACGACATGGGTATTGCCGCTGCTCCAGACTTCTGTCGGAATAATAAGGCGTTCGACGCTGCCATCCTCACGGGTGACGGCAAGTGTGACCGGCAAAGGCAGCCAGCCCTTGCTGCTGATCGTCAGCGAGACGCCTTTTTTCGGGTCCTTATCGGGATACTCAATGGCATCGAGCGCATAATCGGGGCTGCGATTCTCAAAATACCAGCCGCGCCAGAACCAGGAGAGGTCTTCACCGGCATCGCTCTCCATCAGACGAAAAAAATCCGAAGGGGTCGGATGCTTGTAGGCCCATACGGCAATGTAATGGCGAAAGGCGCGGTCGAAACGTTCCGGTCCCAGGATCTGACTGCGCAGCAATTCGAGACCATAGGCAGCCTTGAAATAGGCCATGGCATGACGATTGCCGTGACCCGGAATGGTGGATGAGGTCATGAGCGGGTCATAGACCGGGTCTTTCAGGATCCGGACGATGTCATCCGCTGGCTTGCCCGTGTCGGGGGCATATTCGCCATCCTGCTTGGGGGCGAACTCTCCCTTGTTGAAATGTCGGGAGGCGAGGGAGTCTATGAAGGTGTTGAACCCTTCATCCATGAAGCCATGGCGGCGCTCATTGCTGCCGACTATCATGGGGAACCACCCATGGCCCAGCTCATGGGTGGTGATCCAGAAGAGCTTGGCATCACGGTCCTGCATGCCGTCAAAAACGATGCCGGGATATTCCATTCCGGCGCCATGACCGCCGACATTGATCGCTGTGGCCCAGGGGTAGGGGTACCAGCTCGACGAGAAATACTCGATGCTGTGCTTCACATATTCTGTCGATCGGTCCCAGGCCTGTGGGCCGATGCCCTCTACGGGGTAAACCGACATCGCCAGTCGTGGTGTGGGTTTCAGTCCCGGGGCCGGGGCAACAGGCGGCAGATTGAGCTTCGCCGCATCCCAGAGCAGGGCAGCAGAGGCAACAAAGGCCACGTCGCGCGTATTGGGCATGAAAAAATGCCAGCCACGGGTACCTTTCGCCGATAGATGGGAGGCAGCCTCGATATCGGCCTGATTACGTATCAGCACGCGTTTTTCGCTCACGCGTGCCTGCGTCAGACGCTGGCGTTCCTGCGCCGTCAAGACGTCTTTCTCGTTGAGGAGCGCTCCCGATCCGACAACGAGGAAGTTCGACGGCACCGTGACGCGATAATCAATATCGCCGTAATCGAGATAGAATTCGCCCCCCAGATAGGGCGCTGTGTCCCAGCCACGCAGATCGTCAAAAACGGCCATGCGTGGATAAAACTGCGCGATTTCAAAAATATCCCCATTCCGCGACGGGGTGACGGCCGTACGACCGCCCCAGGTTCCTGGGATCTCGTAATGCCATGATACGGTGAATTTCACGGTGCTGTCAGGTGCAAGCGGGGTAGGGAGAGAGATCTGCATCCGTGTGTCGGAAATCAGCGGTGTGACAGCAATTTCCTTTCCATGCGCGTCAAGCAGAGCGACACGGTCGATCTGCATCCCCTCGGTGTGGCCATGCGCCATGAAACGCGCTGGCATGGCGGCTGCGCCTCGTGAGGTCTCGCGGTAGATATTCTGCTCGAGCTGTAGCCAGAGCACGTTCAGGGTGCTGGGGCTGTTGTTGCGGTAGGTGATGGTCTCCTGCCCGGTCAGGCGATGGGTAGGGGCATCGAGCGCGACATCAATGCGGTAATCGGCCCGGTTATGCCAGTAATCGGGGCCAGGCGTCCCATCAGCGGAACGATAGCGATTGATCGCGGTCGGATAATCAATGGGCGCGAAAATATGAGTCGGCTCTGGCTCCGGCCTTGGCCCTGTCTGGGCCGGAGGGGGCGCTGCTGCGACAAGGAGTGTGGCCAGCCCTGTTGCAGCGCTGGCCTTGAGAAGGGGCTTTGTCGCAGCCCGACAGAGCGGCTTAGAAATTGGCATCGACACGACCGAAATAATAGGCGCCGGTCATGGAGAGCGGAGAGGCTGAATCATAGATCTTCGGCCCGAGATAATTCACCACAGCAGGCACCATGCGGGGACGCTGGTTGAAGATGTTGTTCGAGCCAATTGCCAGACGCCAGTGCTTGTTGACGCGATAGGCCACTTCGAGATCGGTGGTCCAGACAGGGGTATTCTCGAAGGGCAGGAAGGTGGTGGTTGAATAGCGCACGGAAGACGGTGCGAGATCTTCATAGGTAAGCAGGGTCTTGTAGGAGCCAAAGCGCGTCTCGCGGATATTGACCCCCCATTTGCCGTAATCCCAATGAGCATTGAGGATGATCTTCGAGCGCGGCACGCCCTGTGCCGAAGCCTGTGTCTGGGCGTTGGCGAAAGGATTACCAAAGATATTGGTATTGAGATGAGTGACGACGGTGCGGTTCAGGTTGAGCAGCAGTGAGAGATCGAGCGAGCCGTAGCGATGCAGCAGGAAGCGGTAATCACTCTGGATATCCAGACCCTGCGTGCGGGTACTGGCTGCATTGGCGTAGTAATAGGCCTTGATATTGCTCAGGGAGACGCTGCCGCCTGTTGCGATATCAACCCCCGCCGCCTGAATGGCTTCGAGAGCCGATGTGCCTGCGATGCTGGATGCGGCCAGGATACGGTCACGGATGTTGATCTGATAGACATCGGCAGAGATGTGGAAGCGGTCGACCGGCTCAAGCACGATGCCGCCCTCGGCGCTGGTCGACCGCTCAGGCTTGAGCGATGACGCCCCGATGGAGCGCGCCGCCGTGCTGTTGGCCCCGAGCAGGCCGGAAGCACCTGTCGGAGAAACGCTGAGCGAGCTGTAATGCTCCTCGGCCAGTGTCGGCGCGCGGAAACCGGTGCTGATCGTACCGCGGACTGCGATACGGCGCGTGAAGTCGTAGCGCGTGGTGATTTTGCCGGTCTCGGTATTGCCGGCATCTGTGTAGTGTTCGAAGCGACCGGCAAAATCGAGATCCCAATGCTTCAGCGGGTGAAAATCGCCATCGAGATAGCCGGCCCAGACATTACGTTGCCATTGGCCCGCACTGACAGGCGAGATGCCAGCATAGCCGGATGTGCCGCCATAGAGATAGGAAGCGTCATTGCCTGCGCCCACATGATACGTTTCCAGACGATGTTCGGCGCCCATGGCAAACGTCATGGGTGTGGCCATGCCGACATTGAAATTGCGACGCATGTCGAAATTGCTCGTCCACTGCGCCATACTGTAGGTCGCTGCACGGGTGGTCGTCGGGGAATAGCCATACATATTGGCGTAGCTGGAATTATAGGTGTTCTTGACGCCGATATCGTCGTCATCCTGCCCGTAAAGCGTGCTCAGATCCCAGCTGAAGCCGAAAAGATCATCACCCTTCAGGCCAAGATTAGCCTGGAAATTGTTTTCGTCGATCGTCTCAAGAGGGGAGAAACCATAGGGATAGACCGTCGTGGGTGCTGAGGCCCCGGGGAGGCGGTAGTTCTCATAGGCTTCGGCATGGCGATGGGCATAGGTGACCAGCCCATAGGTGCGCAGGCCCTCGACAATATCCTTGCCCCATTCGATCGACAGATTCTCGCGTGTTTCCTCAGGCGTGCTTTCGATCTTGTTCGAATTGGCAGGCCAGCTCGAACTGGCGGTCCAGCGATGGTCGCGCGTGCTCTTGTTATCGGCCACGAAATGATCGGTGTGGTAGATCTGGCCCGAAATATGAACGAAGCCGTCCTGTCCCCATTTGCGACCGCCATCGGCACCGATCAGATATTGCCACCCATCGCCATTATAGGCGTTTGCGCCTGTCTGGGCGTAGGTATGGATGCCGTGATCACTTTTCTTGGTGATGATGTTCACCACGCCGGCGATGGCATCAGACCCATACATGGCAGCCGCGCCATCGCGCAGCACTTCCATATGGTCGATGGCCCCGGCCGGGATCATGTTGAGATCAACCGGGGTGGTCCCGCCCGCCATGTTGCCGGTGATATTGCGCCGCTTGCCGTCAACCAGCACCAGAACTTCATTGGCCGAAAGCCCGCGCATGCGAATGGATGAGGTCAGGGCTGCCGTATCGTTGCCCAGTGCAGAGACGGTGATGGACGGGTCGAGACGTGACAGGACACTGGCGAGATTGAGTTCGCCAGTACGCTCCATCTGCGCCTGCGTGTAGAGGGTGATCGGCGACGAGCTGTCACGCACCCGACGATTTGAGGAGCGTGTGCCGGTGACGATGATGGCTTCACTGCCGCCTTCCGCATGACTGCTCGCAGCCTTGCGATGAGTGGGCGCAGGACGCGATACAGGGGTGGTTTGCCGGGCAGGGGAGGAAGCACCCGTAGAATGATGCTTATGGCGATTCTGGCCTTGCTGGATCGAGGAGGGGGATTCTGCAAGGGCAGAGGGTGATGAGACTTGGAAGAGGGCAGTTGACGAGATCAGTGCCACGACAAGATTTTTTTTATAAGCCGACCGGTGTTCTGGCATGAATGACGCCCTTCGAGACGATTCCGATATGATACGAATAAGAAATATTCGATCACACCCCATGCTGCCGGGCAATAAATGAAAAGAAAAATTTATGTAACATATAATTATATAATAATCTTATCGGATACTTGCGTTACATGATTGCAGAGACCAAGGAGATGCATCCCTGGTTCTTCAGCGCAGATAGGTTCGGGACAAGGTCATTTGTTGGGAGCGTTCATGGGTGAAAGAACGCAAACGAGGCCGGTCACTGGCAGCGACGGGAGATGAGCGTGTTTGGTGCCTGTGCCCTCCCGGCATTGTCTCGCAATTAATTGAATCTGAACGGGCAGACCCCATGAGCAGGAAGGTCCTTGCTTGTGTGAGCGAACCTCGTTCGAGATACCCCGCGGGCTCAGCCAGAAAGGCCGAGAAGGCGCTCGGTATCCGGATCAACCGGGATACCATTCAGCAAACGTTTCTGTGCCTCTTCCCACTCCTTGTCGCCCGGTGCGCATACCGGCACGTCCGGCTCTGCTGGCGGCGAATTACGCAGCAGGTCGAGGTAGCGGGCCATTTCCGCCTCGAAAGCCTCCTGCCCGATAAATCTCGCCGGATCAAAGGCGACCATGATGTGACCGACATTCTGTGGTTTGTGACCCTCTTGCGCCTGGGCCGTTGAGGTCATGATGGGATCCGGGTCTGCGCCGGAGAGTACGGCGGAGAGAATCGTGACGAGCCCTGCCAACGCTGCGCCCTTATGGCCATAGGCCATCCCGCCAAGCGGCTGCAGAAACCGGGCCTGACTGGCATCGAGTGTCGGGTGCCCCTGTTCGTTCAGCGCGACTTCGGGTGGTAAAGGCAGGCCCAGGCTCCGGTAAAGCTTGACCCGGTTGAACGGGATGGAGGATGTCGCCATGTCGAGCAACCAGGGTTCCCGGTCACGGACAGGGGCCGCCATGGCGATGGGGTTGGTGCCATGAAAGGGTGTGCGTCCTCCCGCCAACGCGACAGCGGGGTCGGAATTGCTCAGGACCAGCGATACAAAACCCTGTTCTGCTGCCGCCAGCGCATAAGCCCCGCCCGCGCCATAATGGGTGGAGTGATGCACGGTCACGGCACCAATGCCCGCATGGCGTGCCAGAGCGATCGCCTCATCCATGGCTTCATAGGATGCAGCATGGGCGAGACCGAAATCGGCGTCCAGACGGCCGGTTGCCGGGGCTGTCTGGGTAAAGACGCGTTGTGGCTCCCTGTTCACGCCCCCTTTTTCCAGCATGTCGACATAATAGCCGATCAGTCTCACGCCATGACTGTCTGTCCCAAAGCGTGAGGCATGCATCATGGCGCGCACGGTCTGTTCAGCATCTTCTGGCCGTGCACCGGCAGCGACGAGTCTAGCCTGGCAGGCTTCGGCCAGACGAAGGGCCGGATAACGATTGGCAGTGTCCATGAGATCCCGTTTCAGCGGTTATGTGTGCCGAGCATCTTGTGTGCCCGTTCGCGGTCCAGCGCGCCCTGCCATGCTGCAAGAACAACCGGCGCAACGCAATTGCCTGCAAGATTGCCTACCGCCCGGGCGATACCACTGAACCAGTCGACGGCAATCAACAGGACAAGACTCGAAAGCGGGATGGATGGTGCGGCGGCAAGGGTTGCCGCCAGCACGACGATGGCAATTCCCGGCACGCCATGTGCACCCTTCGATGTGATGAGGGCCGTCGCCAGCATTGATAGAATCTGTGTGAGCGTGAGAGGCGTGTGGGTGACTTCGGCCAGGAAGACCACCGCAAAACCGAGATAGATCGACAGGGCATCGAGGTTGAGCGAATAGCCCGCCGGAACGACAAGCCCCACCACCTGTCGGGAAATGCCCATGGCTTCAAGCTTGGTCATGATGCTGGGCAGCACGGAATCCGAGCTTGTCGTGGCGGTGACGATCAGGATTTCCTCACGGAAATAACGCGCAAAATGCAGAGGGTTGATTTTGCAAAAAGCCAGCAGCCCACCCAGGATGAAGATGATGAAGAAAGCGATGGCGGTGAAATAGAGGATGACGAACACCGCCAGGTGATCGATGGCATCAAGCCCGTATTCCGCCACCGTCATCGCCACAGCGCCAAACACCCCAAGCGGCGCTGTCATGATGATCACACGCATCATGCGTGAGAAGAGTGAGGAGAAACTCTCGATCAGGCGCGTCACCGGAGCCCCTGCTTCGCCAAGTCGCGACAGGCAGCAGCCAAGCAGTACGGCGAAAAACAGGATCTGGAGAATATTGCCTTCAGCAAAGGCGGCCACGGGGGAGCGGGGAATAAGGTTGAGAATGAACCCCGTTATGCCCTGACCGTGCAACGCATGGGCATTGGCGGCATAGCTGGCAACGGCGTGCGCATCTTCGGGGCTAGGCGTGTAGCTCATGCCGCGCCCCGGATGGAGCAGGAGTGCTGCCCCGACCGAGAGCAGCAGAACCAGTGTGGTCATGGCCTCGAAATAGATGAGCGCCCGGCTGCCGAGTTTCCCTACGGCGCCCAGAGAACCAGCGCCGGTGATGCCGCTCACGACAATGCAGAACAGAAGCGGCCCGACAATCATCAGGATCAGACGCAGGAAGAGATCGGTCAGCCAACGGCATTGATGGGCAAGCTGGGGCGCAAACAGTCCGAGCGCTATGCCGGCCAGCGTGGCGATAATGACCTGAACGAAGATACCGGGGCGATAGCGGGCGGATCGTTTCAGGTCATGGGTGCTCAAATCGGCTCTCCAGTCGGGTGGGGTGGGGCAAAGCGCCCCACCTCAATGGTGGTCGTATCGTGCGATCAATAGGTTACGTTGATCTTCGCACCGACGAAACGGGGCAGGCCAGGGATGACGCCATAGAACGTTGCCTGCGTACCGCCTGACAGCCAGTAGCGCCGGTCGGCCAGATTCTGCCCGTAAACAGTGAGCGACCAGTGTTGCTTGGGCGCCGCGAAGGTCAGGAAGGAGTTGAGCAGGAAATAGGCCGGTGCACGATAGATGCCGCTATCACCGATATGCTGCGGCTGTGTCTGCGCGCCACGATAGTTGTAGTCGACGTCGAAACTCATGCGATAATCGGCGAATACGTTCCAGCTATACACGGCAGCGCCAGACAGGGTGAGGTTGGCGAGCCCCATATTGTAGCCATTGTAATTGGTATAGACGGGGGACCAGACACCGGTAGAAGCAAATTGTGCCGTGGTGGCGCTGCGGTTCAGGCTCTGGAACTGGGTGTACACACCATTCTGGTAACCAAAATTCTGGGTGAGTACGAGCCCGTGGAAGGGATGCGCCTCCATGTCGAATTCGGCACCGTAGATATAGGAGCGCGGGGCGTTTACGTAGCCGCCCAGCACGCCATAGGGGGGCACCAGAATACTGCCAAGGATCTGCTGGTCGCGGTAATCATAATAGAACCCGGCCGCATTGAAGCGCAGGCGGCGGTTGAACAGCATGGATTTGAAGCCGCCCTCATAGGTGAGCACGGATTCAGGCTTGAAGGGGCGAAGCTGGTTGGCGTTCTGGGTGATATTGGCCGAGAAGCCGCCGGGCTTGAACCCCTTGGAGAAGATGGCATAGCCCATGATATTGGGCGTAACCTGATACTGCGCCCCGACACGGCCGCCGAACTGATTGGTGAGTGCGCCCGAATTACCGAAATTGGTTTGCGAGGTGGCGAGTCCGGTATTCAGATTGACGTTGGTGCTCGTCAGATTGAGCATCTGGCGGTCGTCGGAATCGTGGTTGATCGCGCCGATCAGCGTGAGCTTGGGCAGGATGCGGTAGCTGAGCTGCACATACTGGTTGAAGTTCTGCTGGTTCTGACGATAGGACGTCTCGTTCAGCGGCGTGGTGCCGGGACGATCAGAGCTATCGTACCAGAAGCTCTGTGCCATGCGCGAGCGGCTGTAATACAGGCCGGTTTCCCAGTGGAAGCGTGCTTTCGGGTCACGCGATTCCAGCTTTACTTCCTGCGAAAACACATTGGTCTGGTTGTTGCGGAACATGTTGCCGTAGGATTTGACCGAGTTGGTCTGGTTCGTCAGCTCATGCTCGTCAACCATCTCATAGGCGCTTTGTGACCACAGACGTGCCCAGTTGAATTCCTTGGTGTAGCGCACATTCGCGCCCCAGAAGAGATTATCCTCACGCGGCTTGGCATTGTTGGGGTTGATGCCAATGATTTTGGCAAAACGCGGGTCGAGACCCCATGCCGTCTGGTAGATATCCCCCGTGATGGGGACGCCGTAGGAATTGTAGAGATTGTGACCCGAGGAGGATTCCGACTGGTCGGTTGTCCAGTGGCCCCCGATATCAAGGCGCGAGGTCTCGTCAATCTTCCAGCGCAGCTTGCCCCGCAGCGCGCCGATATTGCTGTTGCCGTAACCTGTGCCCTGCGCATTGTGCTGAAAGCCGCCACCCGTGAGGGACTGACCGGCAATGCGATAGGACACGCTTTTTGACAGTGGCCCAGAAACGAAGCCCTCAACGCGATTGCGCCCGTAGCTGGCGATATCTTCCGTCAGGCCCGCATGGAACTGCTGCGTCGGGTCGCCCGTGTGAAAATTGATCTCACCGCCGGTGGTCGGCTGACCATGCGTGAAGCCCGAGGCACCAGGGGCGACGGACACATCATCCATATCGAACAGGATACCCGTGGTCATGATGCTGACCGGATAGGCGATGCCATCGACATAGGGCATGACCGATGGGGTGTTGTTCTGGGTAAAATCCATCAGCCCCACGCCACGCAGGGCGAAATTGAGGGCGGCGCTGCCAAAGCTCGGCTGGATGGTCAGGTTGGGTGCCACGCGCACGATATCTGTCAGCTGCCGAACGTTCCGGTTCTGCAATTCTTGACGGGACAGAACGGTTTCGGAATGAGCATCATGCTGGCCTGCACTGGTTACGCCGCGACGTGCCGAGACATGTACGGTTTCGCTGCTGCCCGCGAGGGATGACGGGCGACGGGCCCCTGCCTGACGATGCACATTTGCCTTGCCGGACTTGCTGTGCAGCGCCGGTTTTGCGCTCTGGCCAGCAGCGTTGGCCGGGCTGATCCAGGCTGTCGCGCCCATCAAGAGGGGACATGCTGCAAACGTCGTGACGAGAAGCGCGGCACGACACGAAAAGGGACGGGCAGGGCGTGATGTCGCAAGGGAAGGCATCTGTGACTCCGGGCATCAGGATGGCAGGCATCGGCTCGATGGGGAACTTGTTGTATACCAATTAGAATACAATTCAGTTCAGTTCAACTTCGGAATGAAAGAAAGAGCGTGAACCGTTTCATTCCGCATCATCACCGAGTGGATGACGGTGCCCTGCGTGCCAGTGCTTGCCCAAGTCCGGGGAGATGGGCATAAAACGGGGATGCTCTACGAAAACAGGCTTCCTGAAGACAGGTCCTATGAGAAAAGCGAACCGGAACGTGCCAGCGGGCTCGTGATCGAGGAAAAGATCATTCGCGCCGTTCTCTCGGGGCGGATCGCGCCTGGCGAACGTTTCGGTGAGAAAGAGGTCGGTGAGATCTTCGGTGTCTCGCGCACGATGGTGCGTGAGGCCATGATCAGGCTTAGTTCACGCGGTCTGGTGGATGTCACGCCGCGCCGCGGCTGGTTTGTGATAGAGCCAAGCGTGGCGGAAGCCCGGGAGGTGATCGAGGCGCGTCGTGCTGTCGAATCGGGGCTGATTCTGGATCACGGTCTTGTAGGACCAGAGGCGATTGCCCGGCTTCGCAGCCATCTCGTTGCGCAGCAGAGTGCGATCGCAGGGCAGGATCTAGCGCGACGCTCTTATCTGCTCGGGCATTTTCACGTTCATATTGCCGATGTGCTGGGCAATTCGGTCATTGCCACTATTCTTGAAAACCTCACAGCACGTACGGTGCTGATCGCTGCGCTCTACCAGTCGGATGAGGATGCCCAACATTCCTGCCACGATCATGAAGCGCTGATCGTCGCGATGGAGCGTGGTGATCGTGATGAGGCACTGCGTATCACGCGTGATCATCTGATCCACCTGGAAAAGGCGCTGCGTAATCGCGCTCGCAGCAACCGTCATGATCGCCTGCACGAGGCGCTGGCCGAGCCGTGACCCTGATGGCGTCGCCTGCCTCGGGCTTGTCGGGCCTGATGCGCATGCAGGCGCCTCACAATAAGGCTGTCCCACAGAGACACAGATAGGTCAGACCTTTTACTAAGCACGATACAAACAATTACCTCTGTCAGGATTGTAGGGCTAAGCCCTTGGTCATGACGATCTCGACAGCGCCTTTCCCGATCCTTGAGCCCAGTCAGGCTGCGACCCTTCCATCTGAGGTGCTCCGCCACCCGGTTTTCGGCAAGGATCTGCGCGTCGGCACGCGTGCATCGCCTCTTGCGCTGGTACAGACGCGCGGCTTCATGGCGCAGCTGGGCGAGGCTTTTCCCTTTCTGGAAATCTTCGGCTCGGTAAAAGAGCATCCAATCTCGACCCGTGGTGACCGAGATCAGGCACGGCGTCTGGCCGAAATCGGTGGCAAGGGGCTTTTTTCCCGTGAAATTCATGAAGCGCTCAGGGCGGGCGACATCGATTTTGCCGTGCATAGCCTCAAGGATCTGGAAACCTT
>Ga0157362_1000251_pt1 | contig 17137 bp, 17 predicted proteins | sample AttlaeALBM3_FD_111480 | JGI IMG/M metagenome (GOLD analysis project Ga0157362, IMG submission 111480) | Fungus gardens microbial communities from leaf cutter ant in Ribeirão Preto, State of São Paulo, Brazil - Atta laevigata ALBM3 | ecosystem: Host-associated > Fungi > Mycelium > Unclassified ... | reverse complement strand
TTTTGCCCCCCTAAAAATGCCTTTTTTCCCCTTCTTTTTCTTTTTTTTCTTTCATTTCCTTTTTTTAAAAAAAAAAAAAAAAAAAAAAAAACTTTGAGTACTTATATACATTTCGGAGTGCAGTTTCTTTTGCACTGACTTGCTTACTTGTATTCCACTCCACAGTTTCCATTGCAACCTAATATTTGTATTCAAGAACAGTCTCCGTTGCAAAACTTACACACTTGTATTCCTCCACAGTCCTCCCTTATGATTGTCCAATACTTGTATTCTTGCTTCATCACTTATTATCACTCACATCTACTTTCTACCCACAGAAAAGAAAAAATAATATTCAGAAAAGAAAACATTACAAAGTTCCAGTGCTGACAGAGTATGCGACTAGAGAGAAACTACTACTTTTCTCTTTCACACCCTCTATTCCATTTTCCTCTTTCTACCCTCCAACTTCTTCCTCTTCCTCTGCTCCGTCTATTCTCTCCTCTCTCTGTTTTTCCTTTTCCTTGCTTTCCTGCACCTCTGTCTCTTCTCCCTCAGACTCTGGCCATAAAAATTGCTTTTTTTTGGAATCCTGGCTCTCTATACCAGCTAACTTTTTCAATGCCATAGCGATCCTCTGGACATCCTTTCTTAACCCTGCAACTCACTCAACTTCTCTAACTTTCTCGAAACCCCTGTCTTTTACTCTGTGTCCATTTGTTGCTTTGTTTTTCTTACCTTGGATCTCTGGACTGCTTCTGCCCTGGTCTTTACACATACCTTGTCAGCATTAAAGGACTTACAGGCTGTCTTAGCCTTGGCACAAGGAGCACATAAAGTTGCATGACTATAAAAGTTAGCAGAGGAACAAGGAATTTAAACAAAAAACTTACAGCAAATTTTGAGGAATACAAAGTATTCTAAAGTCCATGCATCTCTTGCACAGATTTCCCCCACCAATAGCTGCTACTCCCATTTCTCTTGCCAACTCCTGACGTTGTTGGTGGGCCTCTGGAGTTTCTTGGAGCAGATATTAAACACGTTGCCTCTTAGTCAGAGGCAGGAGATCAATTAAATTCATTTCCTCATCAGAGAGAGGATTCAATGGGGGCAAGAAAGTTTTGGTCCAGTTTTTGTGATGTTGTTCTACAGCAGTGACATGATCTGCCTCAAGACAATAAGCTAGATCTCTCTGGTGTTCCTCTTCTCTCTGCCACAACTCTTCCTCTTCCTGTTTTCTCTATGCCTCTTTCTCTAATCTTTTCTGCTCTGCTATTTTTGCTTCTTTTCAGGCTTGGTGCTCAAGCTGTTCCTTTTCTTCCTGCTGTTGAAGCAGGGTTTCCACCTCAGAGTATCTTCTGGCTAATTCAGCCTCATATCGCTTATTGTCGGAGTTGGAAAGGTTGGCAATTAAGATAGAGTTGAAGGACATAGTAGTAAAGTTTCAGGTTAAAGATCCATAAAAAAGGATTTTTAAGACTGAAGTCAGGTGATATTTAAATTGCTTATGCATAGCAGCTTCAAGAGCTCAGCATTAAAGAAGAGGTACTGTCATATTCTGGAAATCTGATAATTATGTAATTTATTTCTTCTAATAATTCTCCTAAAAATTAACAATAGTAGGATAGCATAGTAGACTACTCTCCTCCTATTCTGGACTACCTATAAGTACTGAGTAGTTACAGTGTAATTCCTCAGTCTGTAAATTAACGTTATCTGGTCCTAATCTTATCCCTGTCCACTCCATTTCCTAGTTTATTTCCTTAGGACCTCTTTTCTGATGACTTCCATCCACTCCAAAATACACGACCAACCTCATGACCAGAGACCAGGGCGCAACACATAAGTTGAAGCCAAAGTCATTTATCAAGTCATAACCCCCTCTGATATCTTTTTTGTCCTGCTGGAGTATTCTCTTGGGGTTTATACTATCGCTAAGTATTATCTATTCTCCAAAGTAGTATACTACTCCAGAATGAAGTATAATTCTATTTATAATTCTGCTCTTCTGTCCTCTATCATTCTGTTCTTGACAATAGAATACAAAGTCAAAACAAGTCATGAATAATACCCATCTTGCTTGTCTCCTAGTTAGCTTTTAAGCTGTCCTAAAGAATGTAAGGTTCTAATAATCTGACCAGATCTTAATTTTGTGTGAATGTTCCTCCAGATGATATCTGTATTCCCCTAGTCCCTAAATTACTGCAAGTAGTTCTTTGTCGTAGATTTCATAGTTCCTTTCATGAACATCTAATGACTTGGAAAAGAAAGCCACTAGGTGCCACAGGTTAGTTTGCATATCTTTTTGTGATAAGACTGCATCTGTTGCAAAGTTACTAGCATTGGTGGATAACTTAAAGAAATCTTCGTCATTTGGTATTCTCAGGACTGGAGCTATGGTAAAGGCCTTTTTCAGTGCCTCAAAAGCATTTTGTTGCTCAATGCCCCAATTCCAGGTACAATCCTTCTTGGTCAAGTTAGAGAGTGGTTTTGATATCTTGGCAAAGTTCTCAATATGTCATGACTTGGCAAAATAGCTAAGTCAATATTTATATTTCTTTTCTTTTTCTTTTCTTTTCTTTTAGATTATTACTAAGATGAAGCATAGAAAAATATCATATGATAGTCACAAAGTCACAAAAAGGTGTGACAGCAGTCACAGTACAGTCACATCATGTGACAAAGAAGTCAGCTGATAAACATGAGGACTGTGGGAGACAAGGTGTATAGCCACAATAGTAATTGTATATATAGTGTAGCAAATCTAATAGGGACTTTATCGAGTTCTCTTTGTCAATTGCTGAACAAAGAGCAGTTGGCTTTATTCTGGCTTGGAGTTTAGCTTTCTTACACAATGAACCTATGATAGAAATTCACAAAGCCTAAGAATGCTTGTACTTGCTTGACTTTAGTCAGTTGTCACAAACTTCATTTGGCCATATCTCTATCAATTCTTTGACAATTCTCACGGTCTTAATGGCTCCCAAAAGCCCTTGAAAAGACCTTTTGATTGATACTAGTCATGTCTTGAAGCAATCAATAATGGCTGAGATATTAGGCAGATCAACAGATAACCACTATGGTACTATTTATTAAATCACCAATATCTCAAAAACCACCATGATCTAAGCTTTGGTTCTAGGCTCAGCAGAAGCCCTTTTGATACTGCTTAAAATGAGCCTAGAATGACCTCAAGGCAATTAATATTAGTAGAGATATGAAGGCCTCAATATTTACATATGGACTTTATTAATTACCCATAGATAGTCATCTGTCCTTTTCTTAGAACAAAGAACAGCCTCCATATGGTTAATTTATCACTATTTCTAGCACAAAGGCACTACCATATATAGAACAATAGGTAGTAGCATGTAATGATCTGTCCTAGTGCACAGACCATCATTTTTCTGTATATAAGGACTTCTTGTCTGAGGATTAGACCTCAGACTTAACAACATCTTTTGTCACTGTCTAAACTTCGCATTTTTGAACCTTTCAAGATTCCAAAGCACCAATCACAAATAAGTAAGTGACCATTTGTGATAGTCAGTACTGGTTACTCTAGAACTCCTGAAAGTTTTTTCTCATTCATTTGTACTTTATTTTCTAATATTATTATGCCCAAATATTTGATGCTACTTTGCTCAAAGAAACATTTCTCTGCTTTAGCATAGAGGTCATTAAATTGGAGCCTTTTCAGCACTTCCTTGACCAATTGCCTATGTTTTTTCAAACATGTCCCAAATATTAGAATATCGTCTAAATACACTATTACTAGTCTAATGCAAATCAAGTCTCCAAGTATATTGTTTATCATACTTTGGAATGTCACTGGTGCATTGAAGAACCCAAAATACATAACAGTTGCCTCAAAGAGACCTTGTCTTGTGATAAATGCCATTTTCCATTCATCTCCTTTTTTGATGCAAACATTGTTGTATCCCCACCTCAAATCTATTTTGGTAAAGATTGAGGCTTTACTGAGTGATTCAATCAAGTCAGCTATTCTAGGGATTGTATAAGGGAACTACTCAGAGGCAATCACCCTTCAAGCTAATAGATAGTCCTGGAAGCTAAGTTGAGATTCAAGTGAAGTATATCTACAACATATTGCTAGTATATATACTCTATACTAGACAATCACATGCACAGTCACATGTACATAGATCAGTAATCACAATTGTCCAATTATAGATTAGAAGACATCGCACTGCATGACATAGACAGGAGAAGCCCAGGAACGGTGGAAGTGCAATACACGATCTGTCACTAGGCCACTAATAGAACAGACCCTCAGAACTTACTAAGCACAACCCTAGATGTCCCCTTACAGATTGGATAGTGATTTTTGACAGTGATTGTATTAAGGGCTCTATAGTCCATGACAGGTCATAAGCTTCCATCATGTTTCTTTACAAAGAAGAATGGAGCTGCTATCAGGCTAGTAGATGAATGGATATAACCTTTTTTAAGTTCCTCATCAATCCATGTGTCAAAAGAGTTTCTTTTTGCTATAGACCTTTGCTGGCTTGGGAAGCTTTGTGCCTTTCATAAAGTCAATAGCATGGTCATATGGTTTCTATAATGGCATTCTCTCTGACTTATGTTAAATACATTCCTATACTCGTGTAACCATTCTGGTACATGAGCCTTCCAGGTCTTTGTGTCTTTATAATCTAAGTTCCTATATTGGTCTCGATTGTTGAGTATAGTTGCAATCATCATCGCCTGTTGATAACTGCCTGGGTCAGTCATGTCTGCCTAGCTAAGAATGTGGTTGTCAGGGTCCTCATCTCCTATGTCGTCCAATAAGAAAAATCTACTGACATCTATTTCAAGATGAAGCTCATTAGCTCCTGCTTTTACATCTTGTATTTTATGGACTTTACTAGTGTATGTATCTGGGCACCTTATCAAGGATGTGCAGAGTGGGAAGCAGAGTGACCTGGAGTGGAGCAGATGTAAGAGGACCCCTAATCCACCACTCTGGAGCCCGTTCTAGTCCTCTGGAGCGACCCCGTAGCTGATCCAATATTACTATATAATATTGGGTCCTACTCCCATCATTCCAAGAGCACTCTGTTGCCACCCAACGTACTTTCCTTGTTCAGACCCTGGTTACCGATGCAGGGACGCGAAGACACTGTAGTATATAACGTAGATTATTCCCTCCAGAAGCCTCATCTAATTCTCTGAGGAATCTCCTGGAGGTAAGTTGTAACTATATTTCATAAATTATAATTAACTGAGGAATCTCCTGGAGTCTTTCACTCCAGTCGCCCTAACAGCAGAGTTACTCTGGAGTGGAAGGAAGTTAACAACAAAAGTGGAAGAACAACTTTGGCCTCAGCTTGTGCACTGTGCCTCAATTTGCTGTCACGTGTATAGTTGCATATTTCAGGAGGACTGAATTGTTGCCAGGAGTTTCAGAGAGGAGTGGTATAGATTGATAGGAGTGAGGATAGAACAAGGAGAAGACGTAAATGACTTTAATCTATGAACTGAGGAACTAGAATGTAACTACTGGAGTACTTATACTAAGTCCAGAATAGGAGGAGTACAAGTAACTAGTCTACATTGTGATCCTATAGGAATAGACAACAGGAGTCTAGGAGCGAAAAATTAGTAATAATATAAAATAAGAGAATATTATATTATTAAATGGGTATTTTCTGTCATATGACATACCTGGTGAACTCCTATTAGCCTTTTTGCCAATTGATATTTGGATTATGTTTATACAAGTACAAGTAGCCAATCATCATTTTTTTATTTCCTAGGTTGGTGACAAAGAGATATTAGGTTATCTTGTGGGATCTAATTTTTACATAAGCTCAGACATACTCTGTTATCTGTCTCACCTTGTTGGGGGTGTTATCTACATTGATTACACAATATGGATTTGCTAGTTTATGCATTTCCAGATTATTATTTTCTATAACAACACTGTTAACAAAGTTCATGATAGTTCCTGAATTAACTAAAGCCTCAGTCTGTTTTTTTGTGTTATATACCCAAAGTGTAACTGAAATATTCTAATGGAGGTAGTTTTGTTGCACGTTATAAGATTCCAGTACTACTTTTGACTTTGCAGGCTAATAGAGAGTACACTGTCCTCTAACTGTAGATTGTAGACATTATACTCTACAATCTCAAGGTATAATCCAATTTTGGAGTCCTCTTTCCCTTCCCACTTGGGAGAATAGAATTAAGGATTTCCTCAATTGATGTGCTGTTTTATATTGATGACCTCAGGGAAAAAGTCTGGGTTATCATTTTATTTCTCCAATGGTTTTATCAGCTATGACTGATTTATCATGCTTGGACCTGGTGGAGATGGTTTCTGGAAGAGATTCAAGACACTTGTCCTTATTACCAGATTTGTCGTAACTGTCCAATGATTTTTGTTTAAAGCCTTTTTCAGCACTTTATTTTAGCAGTATCATAAGTTCTTTCTTTTTCTGAATCTCATCTATTTTCCACTATATCCAGGTTCTTCTCTCTTCTGCTTTCTTTCCTTTTGCCTCTGTACCACATATTGTGCCCTGAGCCTTGTAAGGCCTTATATACTTTTATCAATGGTTTTTAAAATAGTTGTCCCATGTTTTTTGATGATCAATTTGTTATAAGTGATAAGCATATTTCACTACTTATCAGGGATAACTCCTTTATCTTGTCTATATAAACTTGACAAAGTTCTTCTTTGCTAGGTCTTTTGTTGACCCAGAGCACTTGTTAATTCCTTCTTATCTCCTTTCTTGTCATCTCTTCTTTTGTATTATTTTATGAGTCCCTAGGCATAGTCACCCTAGGAACTAATATCCAACCCTGCACCTTGTCATATATAGCAAAGTATAGCAGCAGTGATATTGGTGTTTGTTGACTTGTTTGTAGTTTATAGTTCTTGAGTATGGTTTTCAAGGGGGTAAAAGGATAAAAATGCCAAATTTTAGCCTCTTTATGCCATTATGTTAAACCAAGTACTATCCCAGTCATATTATGTCTATGGAGTATAGTGTTAAGCTCTAGAAGAACTTCACAATTTCTGGTACTTTACTAGTTGGTTTGGAAAATCTACATTCTTAAGATGCTTACAAGTACCTTTTAATATTCTCTACTTTTTTAAGCTATGAGTTTGCAACCAATTTCTTCTAGCTTTTAATTACATCCTATAGTCTATTAAACCATTTCTACAGAGAGTTATACTATGAATCCTCTACCCAGATCTTGTTTTTATTCATCTTAGTAATATGGTGATATGTGATCTAAGGTGGGTTTCAGGAGTTCTTTATACTCCTTTATATGTAATAACTTCTTTGTTTTTTTGAAAATGTAATTCTGGAGAATAGGATGTGAAGTAGAAGTTGTCTACTTTGTGCTAGCAGTGGTTTGCTTTAACAAGCTTTTTTGTTTGTAAAATTTTTGTAAATGGAGTGGAGATTTCTATTCTCTCCAGCAATGACTTGTTTGGTGCACTCTCCTATTTCAGCAAGCAGCATTCAGCAAAAGTCTTTTTGGTGTTTCTGATAGTAAGCATGGTTAGGGGACAAAAGTAAGCACAACATCCCTATTTCAGCAAATGAAGTGTGTGGGTAGAAACTACACTATACTACTCTAAAAGTGTCCTTCTATCATCAATAATAGGTCCTGTCTTGAGGGGGAGAGTTAATGTCATGTCCAGTCTCTTTCACTGGCTTATAGAGGAAGAATAGGGGTTTCATAGTGGTTCCAGCCACCTGCAAGAATTTTTTAGAAATTTTTACACAAATCTGAAGTCTTTCAGGACCAGCTGTAATACACAAGCTACCTGCCCTCATTATTCTGAGAGACAGACCTTCTCTTTTATGCCCAGAGTCCAGTCTACTATAGAGATAGGTCTTGGACAGAAACCTACTCTGAGCCCTCAGTAAGTCTTCTGTTTTTTTTACAGAAATAGAGACACCCTCATAGCCCCCAGAACCCTCATTTGGAATAAACACAACCCCCAAGTTCTTTACAGAATCAAGGGGGACAGAAAACAGTAGACTTAACAAACTATTACAAATGGTTACTTACTATTTATGATAGGTGCTTTGATACTTTAAAGAGTTCAAAAATGCGAAGTTAGATAAGTAACAAAAGATGTTGTTAAGTCTTGTCAAGAATGTGTGGAGTGGGAGTGGAGTGACCTGGAGTGGAGCAGAATTACTCCAGAGTGGAAGGGAGTTGACAACAAAAGTGGGGGAACAACCTTGGCCTCAGCTCATATGCTGCGTCTCAATCTGCTGTTGCATGTGTGGTTGCATATTTCAGAAGGACTGAATTGTTGCTAGGAGTTCAGAAGACGAGTGGTATAAATTGATAGGAGTGAGGATAGAACAAGTAAAAGACGTTAATCTACGAACTAAGAAACTAGGATGTAACTACTGGAGTACTTATACTAAGTCCGGAATAGGAAGAGTACAAGTAACTAGTCTATATCGTGATCCTATAGGAGTAGACAACAGGAGTTCAGGAGTGGAATTTAGTAATTAATATAAAATATAAAAGAAATTATATTATTAAATGATTATTTTCTGTCATATGACAAGTTTGAGGTCTAATCCTCAGACTATAAGTCCTTATATACATAATTGTAATGGTCTGTGCACTAGAACAAATTATCACATACTACTACCTATTGTTCTATATATGTTAGTGCCTTTGTACTGTAAATAGTGATAACTTAACCATATGGAGGCTGTTCTTTGTTCTAAGAAAAGAACAGATGACTATCTATGGGTAATTAATAAAATCCATGTATAAACATTGAGGCCTTCATATCTCCACTGATATTGATTGTCTTGAGGTTGTTCTAGGCTCATTCTAAGTGGTATAAAGAGGACTTTTGATGAGTTTAGAACCAAAGTATTGATCATGGTAGTTTTTGAGATATTGGTAATTTAATAAACAGTACCATAGTGGTTACCAGTTGATCTGCCTAATATCTCAGCCAATACTGATCACCTCAAAATGTGACTAGCATTGATCAAAAGGTTTTTTCAAGGGCTTTCCATACATGTTAAGACCATGAGAATCATCAAAGAATTGATGGAGATATGGCCAAATAAAGCTTATAACACTATCAACATAAAGTATTTTAAGCCACAAGCCAACAGTATAGATGCAGGACCCCAAATGTCAATGTATATGTACTCAAGAGGATTGGTCTCAGTTGTAGTGGAGTCATAAAATGGGTATGTGGTATAAGTACTATATATATAGTCCTCACAAAGGGCTTTCATGTCAAGAATGGATGGACAGGGTGTAGAGGAGTAGAGTAATAATAGAATTATACTCCGGAATGATGTACTAAACTACCTCAGAGAATAGATGGTACTTAATAGTGATCGCAGAACCAGAAAGAAGTCTCTGGCAGACAGGCAAGGACATTGGAGTGAAAAACGACTTTGTAAGGGGACCCCTAACACGTAACTCTGGAACCTGTTCTAGTCCTCCAGAGCGACCCTGTAGCCAATCCAATATTACTATGTAATATTGGATCTCACTCCCATCATTCCAAGAGCACTCTGTTGCCACCCAGCGTACTTTCCTTGTCCAGACCCTGGTTACCGATGTAGGGACGCGAAGATACTGTAGTATATAATGTAGAGTATTCCCTCCAGGAGCCTCATCTAATTCTCTGAGGAATCTCCTGGAGGTAGGTTGTAACAATATTTCATAAACTATAATTAACTGAGGAATCTCCTAGAGTCTTCTACTCTGGTCGCCCTTACAGACTTGTTGAATGACCTTGGCTTCAACTTATGTGTTGCGCCCTGGTCTCCAGTCATGAGGTTGGTCACGTATTTCAGAGTGATGGAAGTCGTCAAGACAGAGGTCCTAAGTGGGCAAGTAGAGGAGTCAGAGAGGATAAGATAAGATTAGGACTAGTTGATGTTAATTTACAGACTGAGAAAATATACTATAACTACTCAGTACTTATAGGAAGTCTGGAATAGAAGGAGAGTAGTCTATTACGCTATTCTACTATTATTAATTTTAGGAGAATTATTAGGAGAAATAAATTACATAATTATCATATTTCTGAAATATGACATTTCAACTCAGTATGTTCTGTTACCTCTAAACCATCCATTAAGCTACTATTAATCATACCTGTAATGGTTTTGGCACCTGCATGTCCTAATCTCCTATGTCATATCTTAAAATTTATGGCCTTTTTCTTTGTCTGGAAAGTGTTAACTTCACTGGTCCTATTAACAATGTTGTCAGCCACTACAATGTAGGGGGATTCCTCACACATGACTCCAGAGCTCATATTAGTCCTCTGGAGTGACTCTGCAGCTGATCAATTATTACATAGTAATATTTGATCTTACTCCTATTATTCTAAGCACACTCTGTTACCTCCTAGCGCATTTTTATTGTTCAGACCCTGGTTACCAAATACAGGGATACAAGGACACTGTAATATATATAATGTAGATTATTCCCTCCAGGAGCCTCATTTAATTCTCTGAGGAATCTTCTGGAGGTAGGTTGTAACATATTTCATAAACTATAATTATCTGAGGAATCTCCTGGAGTGTTTCCGCTCTGGTCGTCCTTACAGCAGAATTAGATCTCATTACCAGAGCCCCAGAAATTCTCAGTGGACAGCTGCCCTCCAGTTGCCCTCCACTAATAAACTCTGGCCCTCTGAGCATTTTGCTCCAAAAGAGATGTTACTCCCTGCAGACACCCTCCCAGCCGTAGCCAATACCTTGGGCTACCTGCAGCACCATCTCCAAGAGCTCACCGAACGCCAAAACGCTTTAGAACACACTATCAACACTACCCTTGCGGGCTTGACAGCCCAACTACAACAACTCACTCAACTCATGACCAGCCCTACTCCTGCTCCACCCCCTGTATCTGCACCTCCTCTATCTGTCAGCCTACCTCCCCCGGTTCTGGCTGCTCCATCTAAATAACAAATAAGGCCAAAACTCCCCTCTCCCCCAGACTTCTCCAGTGAACAAAGTTCTGGTCAAGCTTTCTTCAACTCCTGTACACTATATTTGCACCTGGCCCTGGAGCAGTTCAGCTGTGATGAGAAAAAAATCCTCTAGACTTTCGCTTTTTTCAAGGATAGAAGGGCTGTAAGGTGGTCCAAAAACCTTTTTTGCCAGAAAGCAGACACTGGTGTTTTTCCTATTTAATCCTGGGCCGACTTCAAACGACAGTTCCAGAGTCAGTTCTTTCTGGTCAATGTGGAAGCAAATACCATCAATACTTTGGAAGGGTCCTTGTACTATCAAAGAAACTGGACAGTGGACGATTACTTGGACAGCTTCCTGACCTTAGTCTCAGACGCTGGTTACATAGACCCTTGGACCCTGGTAGTAAAATTCCGCTGAGGACTCAAGTTGAACATCCAAAGTTAGATTGCCACAATGCCCTTTGGACAACCCACAGACACCAATCCAGAGGCCTAGTACACAGCAGCCTGGAGGATCGACCAAGCGCGATTGGTAAATGAAGCCTTCCAATCTATACTCTGTTCAACGGCCTTGACTCTCACGCGCTCTGCCCTTCCTTGATTGCTCTCTTTCTTGGTACTCCATCTCTCTCCAACAGCTCTGCCCCCCATTCTGCCGAGGCTCCCTCTACTTACACCGTTAGGAGGGATACCTATGAATGTAGATGCAGTCCAAAAGATGCACTCTTTATCTCCGCGAGGGTGCTATCAGTGTGGAGAGGCTAATCATCTCATGAAGGACTGCTCCTATCACTTGGACGTCTGAAGGTTAACCATGGAACAGAGGGAGGAGTTGATTGAAGACTTAATAGCCCTAAAGGATACAGTAGAGGAGGAGGAAGTTTGCCCCATTCCGGAAGAGGATTTTGCTTAGCGTGGCCAGTGAAAAGTGCACCCCAGTCGCTATTAGTAAATAGGTTCACTGTATTGAACATAGAAGAGACCAATACAGATACCAGTGAACCTATAGACATATCTGTTACCTCCACTCTGAACAGGAAAGCCCTACCTCAGAAGCCAAAATAGAAAAAGAGGTTACCCAAACGACTCTTCACCAACATCCTCGATGCCCACAGAACATCTATCGTTCTCTCTATAGAGATCAGCATCACCAACACCAGCGAAGTGCACTCCGTCAAGATACTTTTAGACTCCAGAGCTACAGGTAACTTCATAGATAAAGATTTTGGACATACAAAAGGTATGAGCACCTAGAGCCTCTTTTGCCCTATACTGGTGTACAACATGGACAGCTCCTCCAATAAGGCAGATCAGATCTCCAAAGTGGTAAATGTAGTTCTTTGTTACAAAACTCACTCTGAAAGGACGCTCCTCACCATCTCCAGTCTCAGAAAGCAGAGCATGATCCTCTGCTACACCTGGCTCAAGGACCACAACCCAGAGATCAATTGGTGAACCGGAGAAGTACAGATAAACCAATGTCCCCTTGATACAAAGGATGTCACGTGATCTGAAAGAAACAAGCATTGCAGAAGAAAGTGGAGGCTAGAGCTGTCAATGTCTGTTGATCCGGACCCCCTCCAGAGTACGCGGAAGACTCAGAAGAGGATGAGACTCTTTGCCGGATATGTAAAGTCAAATATGAACAAGAAGACAGACTCTTCATGACAAGATTACTTCCAGAGCCCACTGTGGCGGACCTACATGCCACCTCCACGTTCTCCCATAAACTTGCAGAAGGAGCCCGTTGAGTCTTGGAAACATGAAAAGGACTTTTTACCTTACCTACCAAAGGATTCAAATCCATGTTCGCAAGGGAAGACTTTGATATCCTCCTGGAGCACAAGCAGTGAGACCATGCTATCAAGCTCGTTCCAGGCTCAGAGCCTAAGTCATCGAAGGTCTACTCTTTGTCTCTGGTGGAACAAAAGGAGTTGGACTCCTTCTTGGAGGAAAATCTGCACACTAGACAAATTTGCCCTTCCAAATCTCCTATGGCAGCTCCAGTATTTTTCATCAAGAAGAAGGATGGCTCACTCCAATTGGTTCAGGACTATTATACACTCAATTCTATGACAGTCAAGAACAAATACCCCCTCCTACTGATCTCTAAACTTGTATCCCAACTTCATGGAGCTAAATACTTCACCAAGCTAGATGTCTGTTAGGGTTTCAACAACGTCTGCATCAAGCCTAGAGACAAGTGAAAGGCAGCCTTTTGAACCAATTGAGGCATGTTCGAACCCTTAGTAATGTTCTTTGGGATGACCAACAGTCCGGTCACCTTCCAAACTATGATGAATGATATCTTCTATAACCTTATAGCGGAAGGCATTATGGTGGTCTATTTGGACAACATCCTGATCTTTACTAGGACAGAAGAGAAGCACACAAAGGCTATCTGACAGGTACTACAGGTCTTACAGCAAAACAAACTTTTCCTCCACCCAGAGAAATGCGAGTTCTGCAAGGAGCGAATTGAGTACTTGGGGCTAGTCATCTTGGAGAATGAGGTTTCCATGAATCCAGTCAAGGTTGCAGGAGTCCAAGAGTGACCTACTCCAGAAAACAAGATGGACGTCTAGGCTTTCTTAGATTCATGAACTTCTACAGAAGGTTTATTTGAGACTTCTCTGCTAAAGCCTGGTCCCTTTTTGACCTAACGCGCTCCAAGCAAGTCTGGACGTGGAGTGGAAAGGAACAGACAGCCTTCAAGGACCTCAAAATGGCAGTGACCACTGCTCTGGTATTAATGTCCTCTCAGGACTCAGAGCCTTTCCAAATTGAAGTGGACAGCTCGGACTTCGCTACAGAAGCAGTCTTGTCTCAGCAGTCGACAACAGACAGAAAATGGCAGCCCATGGCATTCTACAGCAAGTCCTTGTCCTCTGTGAAACGCAACTATGAGATCCATGACAAGAAGATGCTAGCCATTATTCGCACATTAGAAGAGTAGAGGCACTTTCTAGAAGAAGCGACCTATCTGGTAGAGATCTGGACTGACTACAAGAACCTCGAGTATTTCATGATAGCCAAGAAACTTAACCGTCGTCAAGCCTACTGGTCCTTGCATCTAGCTAGGTTCAACTTCCTGCTTCACCACTACCCCAGATGTACCATAGGCAAACTAGATACATTGTTGAGAAGAGCTGATCATGGAAATGGAGCATTGGACAACAAGAACATAGTCCTCCTTTGACTGGAGTCCCTTGCAGTATGTGCCCTAGAAGGGGTGGAGTTGACAGGTGAAGAGCAGAAGATCCTGTCCGACATTCGCAAAGGGAACTGTAACGGAGACTAAGAGGAATCTATAGCTAAGGCAGCACGAGAACTCTGGGGCTCCACCAACGGGGCAGTATATTCCTCGGAGTGGTCAAACATAGATGGCCTGCTCCAGTTCCAAGGAAAAATATATGTACTGCAGAGTCCAGACCTACACAGACAGATTGTAGCCTTCTGCCATGATACCCTAATCACAGAACACCCCGGACGCTGGAAGACACTAAAACTGGTGTCCCAGAATTACTGGTGGCCCCAGATGTCTAGGTATATCAGCCAGCATGTGAGTATCTGTGATCTCTGCCTCCAGACAAAACCTTGGCGATACTCTCCTGTTGGCGAGCTCTAACCACTCTCCGTTCTGGACGAACAGTAGAACATGCTCAGTATTGATTTCGTGGTTGAACTCCCAGAGTCCTCTGGACATGACGCCATCATGACTGTCATGGATTCTGTCTCCAAAAGAGTGCACTTCGTTCCGACACACACAACTGTCACAGTGAAAGGAGCAGCCAGACTTTTCCTCCATTATGTCTGGAAACTCCATGGCCTCCTGAAATGTATTGTCTTGGACCGCAGACCCTAATTCATGGTTTCATTCACTAAGGAACTGTACAGGTTACTAGGTATATGACTATCCTCCTCTACGGCTTGGCACCCCCAGATAGACAGACAAATGGAACGCATCAACCAGGAGCTTGACCAGTTCTTCCACCTATTTGTCAATAAATAACAGGATGGCTGGTACGACCTTCTATTCATTATGGAGTTCCAGCATAACAACCATATCTACTCTGCTGAAAAGGTGCAAAAGGAAATTGCACACTGGGACAAACAAAACAATGATGTGCCAGCTCCTAATTGCATGCTAAAGGTCCAAGAGGAAATTATCAAAGTTGAAGGTTTATAAATAATTCAAGAAATAAGAATTATATGCAGCTCTAGTAAAATATAAGTTGGTGGTTGTAAAAGGATCATAAGATCTCTCTAGATTGTTGTCACATAACCTTTCTAAGGTATCAACCTTTACACACCGTGACAAAAGCTCCTCTGAAAAATACAGTTAGTTGATCATCCATGGACCCTTCATACTCAGTTGCCCCTTGTCTGCACCCCCAACACTGAACCCTATGGGTGTGATGCAATCCAAGTGTGTACCTAGCCAAGCTTTCCCAGCCTGCTGTCCTCTCCAAAGCCTGCCCGAGTTGTATCTGCGTCTTCTTTCTAGATCGAGTTCTGGGTATATTCTGTGTTCTCCTCAAGACATCCTACTAGTCACAGTCTTCTTACTCTCAATAGATCCACATTCATAATTCCAGAGGTAGTATAGATGGAGGTAGGAATCAAGAGGTTCTTCTCCAATTCAACTGTATTTTGGATACTATATTAAAATATTGCAAAGCCCTAAAACTCAAGAAATAAAATATAAAAAGGGAAACTATTACTACTTTTAGGATTCTATTGCCTCCTTTCTGCCCTAAGTCCTCCCAAATTCCCACTGATGACATAGCCCTCTCCTTTCTTTATGATGACATGTTTCCTCACCAAGTCCTTCCCATCAAAGATGACGTGTCTTCATTGCCGCTTCCTTCTAGAATATTCTTCTGTCTTTTCCTATTATACTCTTGATGCTGCTCTGTAATTTGGACTTCATTGATTACCTGTTAAGCCATTAGCAAGTCTCAATAAATGTCTAGTATTTTCAAGTTGTGTCCTAGAGGTCATTTATCTAAATATAATTGATCTGATGCCATCAATGCTTATTTACAAGCACAAAGTCTATCAGTCTAAGTTCTTTATCTGAGTAGTACTGGTTCTAGAGTAAAATTTTACCATCTTTCTAAGTCGGTCCATCCAAAGGTAGATCTAGAATGTAATCTCTCAGTAACTCTCTTAGTAACCTGATGCCAGTTTATCTTAATTGCTTCTCGAGGTCTCAACATGAGCTCTAGGTCAATTATCACCTGCTTAATGTACTCATCATATAGTGTTACGTTCTGAGGATATAGAAAGGGTTCTAAAGCAAATTCTAATTGAGAATCCATTAGTATAAAGTGTATCAAATGTTATCTTCTGTGGAAAATTTGCTTATGGCCTAACACCGTGACACAACAAACTCTGTTCCTACTAGATACAGGACAAATTCCCTGCATGGGCTTTGAGCTGAGACAGAATCCCTCAGGCCTGGAGACAGTCAACAAATTCATGAAGAGAATGTAGTCCACCACCGAAGAAGCCAAGTCTGCGATCTACAAGGCGCAAGAGGACATGACACACTACTACAATTAAAAAAGATCTCCGGCCCCCATGTTCAAACCAGGAGACCAGGTATACCTAGACACATTGGATATCAGGACGACATGTCCATCTCTGAAGTTATCACATTGGAGACTAGGACCCTTTGAAATCAAACGCCAAGTAGGACCATTAGCTTACTGCCTCAAGTTGCCCCATGGAATGAGACAGTTGCACCCAGTGTTCAATGTTGTAAAGTTATCTACCGCCCCGGAAGATCTGATACCAGAAAGGAAGCCACAAGCCCTGCCATCACCCATTGTTATCGATGGAGAACCAGAGTGGGAAGTGGAAGAGATATTAGATAGTCACTGACACTAGAGAAGATTCCAGTTCCTGATTAAGTAGAAGAGTTTCAGCAGAGAACATAACTCTTGGGAGGTGGTCTCTGACATCAAGGCACTGGACCTCATCGCGGAGTACTATTGAAAGTACCCAGCTGTAAGGGGACATCTCCATTTCCACCCCTAACCGCCATGACAACCCTCTGGAGCTATTTTAGCCTGTTTACTAGTAATACTTAAACACACTAGTTTAGCTCCGATCCTGCTAACCCTGACACTAAGGGATGTATATAATGTAGAGTATCCCTCCAGGAGCCTCATCCTATTCTCTGAGGAT
>Ga0157362_1000249_pt1 | contig 17145 bp, 23 predicted proteins | sample AttlaeALBM3_FD_111480 | JGI IMG/M metagenome (GOLD analysis project Ga0157362, IMG submission 111480) | Fungus gardens microbial communities from leaf cutter ant in Ribeirão Preto, State of São Paulo, Brazil - Atta laevigata ALBM3 | ecosystem: Host-associated > Fungi > Mycelium > Unclassified ... | reverse complement strand
TGCAGTGACGGTAATAGTCGCGGGGGTATTGGCGCTGATCCCGAAAATCATCGTCCCGACGCCGAGATAGGTGGGCGGGAAATTGACCGTGCCGCCGTTCGATACGAAGCCGCTGCCGGATACCGATACATTGGTGAAGTAAGCGTCGCCTGCCGTACCGACGCAGATATTGAGAACGAGATTCCGCGTATACGGCGATGTGATCGAGAGGCTGGCAGAGACCTGGCTGACATTCTGCGCCGCATTCCCGAACGTATAGGCCTGGACAGTACGCAGGTCAGATACAGCGTTGAGCTGTTGCACCGTCGCATATGGCGCGAGCAGATTGGCCCAGGCTGCACCATCCGCCCCTGGGGTCGTCAGGTTGTTGTCGGCAGTTGATCGCCAATAAACGCCGGGCGTGGCGGGGTCGGATACGATCACATTGATCGGATAGCCCCCGAGCGCTGCGGCAAGGGAACTACTAAAAGGCGCGATGATGCGTGCAGAAATATCACGCAGATTTGCGTAGAATGGTGCGCCCACAGCGAGCGCAATCATCGATGAACTTATGGATGTAGCACCAGTCGGGACGACAATCGACCATAAGGGGTAGCTGCCGTTTGGCACGCTGCTGCCAATGTTAACTGTGACACTGTCCGTCCTGACAGTGGGCAGATCGAGCCCATTATTCTCCTGCCCGGCAAATGTCTGATTAGGGTTGGCTGAATTATAAAACGGGAGCGCTGCGTTCTCGGCGTCTATTGTCTCTGGCGTACCATACACGATGTATGTTCCGCCTCCGCTAGGGACTGCCAGGGTTATCGCACTCGCCAATATGTACTGGCGTGGGAGCGGGCTCAGAACGGCTGGGAGAACACCGAAAGCGTTGCCATCAACAACTCCGGGCTGGATGATCTCCCCAGGAGCAATATTGATGGACATCCCATCGCCGGGCGTGCAGGTAAAGCCGCTGGCACCCACACCGCCTTCTCCGTAAAGAGCACCGGCTAAGCGGCCTATCCCAATTTGAGAGAAGCGTGCAGCCTGAAGCTGATCCTCGACCATCGGAATCTGGCCGGGGTAGATGATCTTCCGATCCATGAGATCTCCTTGTGTCAGGAAGCAGCGTTGCCAACCCAGATCACAACGCCGCCCGCCCGGATCTCTTCGATCCCGTTGAGTACGTTTGAGGGGGGTGTGGATGCGGGGTTGTCGCTCAGGAGCACGAAACCCTGGAATGGTGAGAGGCGTGTGCCGTAGCGAAGATCTGCGTCCCCGTATCCGTAACCGCCGCCAGCTCCGGGCGAGGCCGCAGAGCCGTAGCCTTTGGTGTCTGATGCGTTTCGAGGCTCGATAATGCGCCAGCCTGCTTCCCAATTCGCAGTAAGAGAGCGTTCAAGGGACTGTCGGGTGCCCAAGGTCGGGAATAGCGCCGCTTTTATGCGTGCGCGGTAATCGTCGTCGCTCTCATTTGCATACCGGGGAAGCGCTTCGCCAAAGAAATCCTCGGCGTAAATATCCAGCATCCCACCTGTCGCAGTCGCAAGGCGTTGCTGGTCATAGGCGCCCTGGAGTTGCCCCCAGACCCACGAAAATACCGATGCGATGCCCTGCAATATGCCGTTGAGAACTGGCGCTTGTTCGGCTTCGCCTTCGCTGGGCACGCCGGGGAACCATCCTGTTGGTAGCAGCGCCCGCAGTCTGTTTGCGAACTGTCCCTGCGACACATTGCCCGGTCTAGCCATAGGTCACCGATCCGGCGCGGATGGCCACACCCGTTTTCCCAGGAATGTCCGAGGTGGCACCATTGAGCAGCAAATTTGAGATGGAGACGACAGATGACGAGGCGCCGTAAGCCAGGACGCTTAAGCGCGAGTAAACCGCGCCTTGCCCGATATCCAGCGCATTGAAGTATCCGCTGATTGCAGCAGTTATCAGCGCCTGCACCGACGATGCATTGCTGTTCGGCGCAAGGGTCAGTGTCATACTCACGGTAGGGGTCGAGACCGAAGGCCTGACGACTTGTATCGAGACAGGCGAGGCGCGGTACTCGTTCGCGACCGCAAAAGCCTGAGCGATCAAGACGTCTGAAACGGCGCCGGACCCATCATCGACGTACAGGACGATGTTGCCGGGCAGAAAATTGCCTGCTGTATCGGCGTTCTCGACGCCTTGCACCATGATATTGGTGGCGATCGCCTCGACCGCCCCCTCGATCGCTGCAAGCGTGGCACGGTTCAGGGAATTCAGCCATGTCACGAACCCTGCACGCACGGCAGCGTCGGTTTGCCCGTCACCGCCATTGGTAAAGGCGGCCGGGTTCGTAACGGTATCAATGCCGGAGACGGCAGTACCGAGCAGGCAGATCGCACCTGCGGAAGCGTTGCCCGCTGTACCGGTCTGTGAGCATTGCACAGGCAGCGTCAGGGATTGAACGCCAGCAGGCCGAATGTAGCCGTTGGCGGCATTGTTCCAGGCCGCATTCGTGCTGTCTGCAACCACTGCGTAGCTGACGTTCGAGATGGTCAGCACGAGCGCACCAGCCGGGATCGTGGCGGAGGCCGTCGCAGGCGAAAACGACGAGAACAGGATATTGCCCGTCGCGGCGACGCCAGGCTCGCGTGTCAGGCCGAAATCGGCGATGAAGCTGTCAACGTCTGCGCCCTCCGATGTGGAGAGGCGGTTGCGGGTAAGTATTTGCAAGGCGACGGATTGCAGCCACAGCCCCATGCCTGATGCTGCTTCCAGGATCGCACGGCCGGGCGTTCCGACTGACAGATCGAGCAGCGACGAAGCCGCGCCCTGCGCCGCCGTGACAGCCGTCGAAACGGTCGTCGTGAAGGAGCGAAGCGAGAGCGCCATCAAAGCCTCAGAAACAAAAAAAGCGCCCCGAAGGACGCCTTTCGGCCAGCAACGGCCATGATTGCGGAAAATCTCATATCATGTGGCCATGTACAAGCTAATTCGTGACCTGTAGCGCCTGCACAGACTGCGTCTCCAGGTCCACATACTGGATGTTGCAAACATAGACGCCGACGCTTGGATTATTGATCGTGACACTGATTGGCTGGGTCTGATCTACAGCCGCTTCCTGTGCCATCTGCTCCGCAACGAGCGCCTGTATCTCGCCGAGACTGGCTGGCGAGCCGATCTTTGCCGGCAATCCGGCGCCGTAATCCGGCTGCCAGATGTAATCGCCGGCATTGGTGCAAAGCCGTCTTATAATGGCCTGCCTGGTCTGATCTGCACCGCTGACCGTGGCGAGACCACCGGCAGTATTGAGGTTCAGATCACCACCGCAGAAATGTGAGATAGCTGTCATGCAACTGGCGCTCCTGTATTGCTGCCGTTGTTGCCGTTGGTATGGATGTGAGACTTGCCGCTGATGCCGGCAGCAAGCACGTCTCTATCCGATGTGACCGTGCCGCCGGTGACCGCAAGGCCAGACGGACCAAGCGTCATCGATACGCTCCCAACTTGCCAGACCAGCCCCGCATTCGTCATCGTTGTAGTCGTTCGCCCTGCGCCAGAGAAAAGGCCTTGGGGCGTCATATGCCACCAGGGCGCGTTTTGAGTGGCGCCGCCTGCTGATTGAGAGCTTGTGCCTGTTTGCGTGGCAGAGGGCGGAGCGCCGCATCCGGCCATGATCAGCAATTCACCAGCCTGGGCGGGCTTGCTCGTCTGCGGAGAAACAGGAGGCGTGACCGCCGTGTCGTACTGAAAGGCGTTGATCTGCATATGCTCGGCATCGCCCTCGATCGGGATAAGCAGGACATGCTCCCCGATGTTCGGCAGGCGAGCGATCCGGATATCACCCGCAGCCAAGGCGGCAACTGGCAGCCAGCCGCTTTCGATCCCTTCGGGCTGCACGAGCGCCTTGGCTGCGTGGTTCACCGGATCAATCGAGGTGATGATGCCATGCACGGTCTTGGCAATCATGCCGCTCGCAGCAGCAGCGATCTGTCTTGCGTCATGCATCGCCGTCTGCCTCATCCTGTGTCACATCACGGTTCCGCAGCGTCACATCCTGCTCAAAGCCACCATCCCATGAGAACGTGCTTGAAACAGCGTCAACCGTGTAGCTTTGGCCATCCCATGTCGAATTCGTGCCGGTCAGGGTGAAGAAATCGCGGGGCTGGAGCGAAATGCGCCCAGGGATCGTCATATGGACCTCGCGCCCGTGGGCAACGATCTCATCGTATTTCTGCTTGGCCGTGTTCTGCACGTCCTGCATCGAGCGGCCCGGCACCTTGAAGGAGTGCAGCGTGCCAGCGTTTGCAGCTTTCTTCGGCGATCCGCCCTCGGCTGACCAGTAATACTCGAACTTGGCCCTCTGCCGGCTGTCCCACGACATGACATGCACGACCACGCCCTTGGCAATCTGGTAGTCACGCTTAAAGCTCAAAGACACGGCATTCGAGACGATCGCCTGGCTTGGCCCGGAATCCTGATATCTCAGTGTGTGCGTCGTCGCCGATCCATCGTTGCTGGTTGGGTACGGCTTACAAATGATTGTTTTGCCCGACGCATACAGGTCGCACCCTGCCGAGTTGGCGATATACCGGGCGAGATCGAACGCCGTCTGAAAGCGACCATGCGCGCTGTGTGACAGGCGCTTGTGTTCGATTTGCCAGTATTGGCCGGTCATGCTGGCGGGAAAGGAGACCTGAGGCGCGAGCCCAGCAGCCGAGATCAGCGTCGTCATGAGATCGGCGCCGGTCTTGTTCAACCACGCATCCTGAACGCGCAGGTCGAGCAGTTTCGCAAGATAGTCCCGGCACTCGACAACCAGGGCGGTCCCGGTCGGCGTCCACTCGACGTGATCCATGAGGCCTTGGAAAACCGTCACCCATTGCGCGTCTGTTGTGGCCTCGTCCCGCATCTGGATTTGCACATCGGTATCGGCTGTTGCTCCACCCGAGGTCACAGCCTGATCGAACCAGTAATTGCCGGTGATCTTCGCAAGCGCCGCACGATCAACCGCAAGGTTGATTTCTGCCGTATCGGCCCGGCTGTAACGCGTTCGCGAAAGTGCGAACCGCTCGAGGCGTGTTTCCGGGACGGCACGGCCATTGACCAGAATTTGCGCCCTGAGCTTGCGGGCCATCTTTCGCCCGGCAGAAACGGTGATCGTCTCGCTCATGAAGCAAGTCCCGGCACACCGCTATTCTGCGTCGGGTCGATGTTGGGGATCTGCAGGGAGACGGGAGAGGGGAGCCATGCAAGGTCGGGATCAGTCATCCCGTTCAGCTGGGCGATGCGCCACCATTGCGTGGCATCATTCAGCCGGCTGGCCGCAACATGGTAGAGCGACACATCTGCCGCCGTGACCTGGATTGTCTGCATGGTGCGCCCGATCAGCCATGAACGGAAGGAGAGGGAGTAGCCGCATTTGTAGCGGTTGCTGCGTTGATCGCGGCCCTATTGACGGCACCGCCTACATCAACAGCCGTGCTGGCCAGCTGGGCGTTCTGCGAAAGAGCCGTGAGCGAGGCAGAATTGTTGAGGGTGATCCCCTCGAGGTTCTGTCCGGTCTGGGTGACCAGATTCATCAGGCCACTTCCAGCAGATTGCAGCCCTCCGATCACGGATGAGGCAGCACTCGGCAAGGCTGACAGGTTCGTTCCAGCCGTGGCCGCGCCCTGTACGATTTGTAGCTTGTCAGACACCTGAGCCAGCGCGCCACCAGCGCCGATCAGATTGGCGATAGGGGCAACCTGCCCGACGACTGTCTGCACCTGCCCGGCGAAGTTTGAGACGCTCTGTGAGATTGTGCCAACCGTGCTGGTGATGGAGGTCAAGGCACTGGTTGCGTCGTCGCCGATGAGGCCAGAGAGTGCCGAGGTCGATACGGCCGCTGAGTTGGCCGATTCACCGGGAAGCTCGAGCACAAGGAAATAGCGGCAAATCGCGCCTTTTGCCTCGTAGGTGTAACGATAGGCCTGCACCCAGACACGCATCGACAACCCCGCCACCTGCAAGGGCACGAGTTGTCCATCGCGTCTTATCTTGGCCAAGGCTTCAGCGCGCGTCTGCGCAGACGGGCCGAGGAAGATGCCCTCCATCTCGATCCGGTTGGGGTCATTGCCGCCGAGATCGATCACCCGGTCGCCACCCGGCAGGCGGTGGATGGTGATTTGCTGCTGGCCGCCGAACGTGACGCCACTTGGCACTTCCATGCCAGTGAGGGTTACCGAACCAATCCTTACCGGCGCAGTCGCTCCAAGGCGCGACAAGGAACCGAGCATCGTCTCGATGTTCAGGAGCGTGTTCGCCATGATGCGTCCAATAAAAAAGCCGCTCGAAAGCGGCCTGGAAGATTACTGCACCAACTGCCAACGCCTGCCGACAAGCGGCGCCGACGAGTTGCTAGGAATGTAGGGGTATCCCGGGATGTTGAGCGCCGGACTTTCGATCATGCGTTGCAATTCCGGGTCAGACCGCAGATCGAGCGGCTGATATCTTGCTCCAGCACCGCCTATGCTGCCACCGTCAGGGCCAGCCACCTGTATGCAGCGGCCAGCCGCCATGTCGAAAGGCAGCGTGCCATTCGTTGAACTGCCATGGGCCATTTGCTGACGAACGCACTGGGCGTCGGTCGTACCCGGAAGGCGACCCAGGCCAGCACAGCCGGAAAGAAGCGCCGCAAGCGCCAGAGCAGGGAAATATCTCAGCATTGAACCAGCCTGTCATTCAGAGAGGCCCGATTGTTCGGGTGGCCTGCATTCGGCAATGGGCGCAGGTCTTTCACGAACCACATATCCCTATCTCATATGGCCATGCAGTACAAGGAAATCAGGATCAGAACGCGCTCTCGCCTGCCTCGACAGCCATGAGGTGCTTGTCCCAGCTTTCCTCTGAGGAAGGTCGAAAGCCGCCCGGGGCTACGCCGTAACGGCCATCAAGGTACGCCTTGATCTGTTCGCGTGACGGGATGACCATGGGCCAGTGCTGCGAGGCGGCGACGTTGGTCGCATAGCCATCCTGCCAGACATCAAGCATCCGCTGCCCGCTCGCCGTCGTCGGGCCTGAGGCGCATTTCGCAGCGACCTCGGCGAAGGGCGTTGATCCGAGAAGTCGGTTTACACACCGCGCATCGGTCTCGCCGGGGCTTTTGCTGTGGAAGTAGCAGCCGCTGAGGAGGGGGAACGTCGCCAGAAGCAGCAGAGCGCGGGGGGATTTCATGGGGGAGATTCTGACGCTGGAGCAGGGGCTATGTCAACGACATTGGCAATCCCCCAGGGCGAACCATGGGGGCGTCAGTCTGGCATCAGACCAGATCACAGTAGGGAGTTTGGTCAAGCGAGGCAAGGAGAAGGGGGGTTAAGGGCGTTGCTTTGCCGCCTCCTTTTCCGCTTTTTTCTCAGGCTTAGGTTTGAAAAGTCCGCGCAGGATGATTGCCACTAGGCCCAAAGCACTCGCCGCCGTACTACCGATAAGAGTGGTGAGAGATGTATTATTTATATGAAATCCGTCAAGATGTTGCTTGAAGTGGAAAGAGGATCCAATATTGAGATGCAGATCGAGTTTTGGAGAAAACCCTTGCAAGAATATTATAACTAAGCAGGCTGCGGAGAAGAACCAGAGGTAGAGTATGATCTGGTCGCTAAACCTCTGCTTTATAGCCATTTCTTGTCTTGACGCGGCTATTTTTGCTTCTTTTTTGAGGTTCTTGTAATACTCGCGTTTATCTCTCTCAAGTTGCTCTTCCTCCTTTACGGCGTTGCGCGCATCTTCGCTTTCCGTATCAGAGGAAGACTCCTCAATTTCGGGGGAGGGGTCGATAAGCCGACTTAGAAATTCCTCAAAATTATCGGCCACGCGAACTCACTTGGCCTCGGCTCTTTCGAGATTAGTTCTTACCAACTCGTCGTAGTGTTCCTGGATCACCCCATTGTCGATAGGATGATAAAAGCCATGGACGTCTTTCGTCTTTGTCCAAGGCGTATTGTCTTGGTGAGTAATTTGCGAGAGTTTGAAGCCGCTGAAAGTGCGGTATTTCTCCCAAACGACGTCCAATAGGGCTTTTTCGTGGGCGGTTAGGTTTGTTGCCGCGACGACTTCTAAGTCATCGGCGTCGCCGCTTGGAACCGTCACTGAAATCGGCTCAGAGACAGCCCCTGCACCGTATTTTCTTAATGCTTGGTAGAGTTCTGGGTATACTGGCCCATATGGCCACGCTGCGGGTTGAGTTCCGATAAGCGGCGCTTTGAGAAGGGATAATCCCCATCCGTGCGCGATATAGGGAAGTTTCTGAAGCTGCATATTTGTGAGGGCTCGGCCTTCAGCATTTGCCCGCTGGAGAAACTCGTTTGCTATCGCTTTGACATTGTGGTTCGGCATCACACACCCCCCTTCACGCGGGGATTATGGTTGAACACGTTGGACATGCTCTTTCCTCCGGCTAGGGTTTAAACGGGATCGGCGTTCGCACACACGCGAACACACCTCGCACGTCGAGGGCCGCGTCGCTTGTTTCCGATCTATCGCTGATATGGGCGTATGTTTCCATTTTGGCAAATGAATTCACTGATTCGAATTGGACAAAATAGCAACATCGTTGGAAATGCAGGTTTTCACGCGCCTAACGGAACTACTGCGCCCCGCCTGCCTTGAGTCATCTCACCTCTGGAAAACGACGATGACAAATAAGCCGAACCCAGCCAAACCGGGGAGCGACGAGCCGTTTGAGCCGTATCCCGACACAAGCCCGCAGCAGGACGACGCGCCTGAGCACCCGGATCATCCCGAGGACGGAGGAAAGTCCGCATGACCTCGAAACCGACACCGACATACGATCCTAGCCATCCAGCACCTGAGCCCAAGCCGGGCGAGAACGCACCACTGCCGGATGCGCCCGAAAACCCGACAAACTAAGAGCATGGCCTGCACCCTCCGAATGGTGGGTGCAAGTAGCAGTGGCGAGGTTAACTACGCGCTTGAAGCGGCGAGGCTACCGAGTGAACGGCAGATCGATACGCATTAGCTATAGTGGATAACGAACGAGAAAATCGTCACTTTCAGGATCGTCAAAGTGAAGCTAATCATGATCTGCGCCTCGAGCACTCTTGGCATTGGGCGAGATTACCCAGCGATGTACAGAACTTCTCTGTAGCCTGTTCGCCCACGCCTAGCACCATCACAAATATGATACACAAGAGCCCTGAGATGCTTGTGCTGGATTTTACACGGCAGAGTATGAATGGTGCATGGTGCAGAAACGCAAGCGGGTGCGATCGCGCCATTCTGAGACGCGGTCGAGAACCCGACGAACTGAGCCAGAACGCAAAACGCCCCCGCGGATGGGCACGGGGGCGAATGTCTACCACAGACGCCTCACGATAGCGTGAGGAACGGGGCAGGGCAACCGTTACGCGAAGGCAGGGCTCCTCGCGTCCACCCGTCTAGAGGCATAGATCCCAAATTATTTGCTTGAATATGGTACCATATTTTGGTATCATCTCACATATGAAAGCCAAGCATCGCCGCACCCTCGAACTGATCTTCAAGCGCCCGGTCTCGGGGAACGTCGCATGGAGTGAAATCGAGGCTCTGTTCGTGGTGCTGGGTGCCGAGATTTCCGAACGGGAAGGCTCTCGTATCGGTGTGTTTCTGTTTGGGGAAATCCGGGTCTTCCACCGTCCGCACCCTAAGCCGGACACCGACAAAGGGGCCGTCGCATCGGTGCGGAAGTGGCTCGAAGCAAACGGAGTAACGCCATGAACAACACGATGACCATCGGCGGCCATCAGGCCGTCATTCAGTTTGACCCTGAGATCGGCATGTTCCGCGGCGAGTTCGTCGGGCTGAACGGCGGTGCGGACTTCTATTCCGACAGCGTTGCGGGGCTTGCAGTTGAGGGTGAAGCGTCTCTCCGCGTATTCCTTGAGATGTGTGCAGAAAAGGGGATTGAGCCGGTGCGGCGTTATTCCGGAAAGTTTCAGGTGCGCGTGCCGGAGGGTGTTCACGCACAAGCCGTCACTGCGGCGGCGGCTCGTGGGGTCAGTCTAAACCAGTTTGTGCAGGATGCGATTGAGCAGGCGACACGATAATTGTGACAGCTGGACGATGTCATACACCAAACTACCGGTGCATCGTCTGAGCGTGAATGGGCAAGTCCGTACGTAACGCGGGGCGATGCTATGCTCTAACCACAGACTTATTATGCACTAATAGGGTCTCAATAATCCTTAGACCCCTCTCGTTGTAGTCAGGAATGCGGAGTTTAGGCGTGACACTTTTGTGCTGGATCGGACCGATTAAACCTGAGGGCCTCGTCGCCGCTGCCATCGGAGGTGCAACCTTATATATAGCGTGGAAACAGAAAGAAATCGCCAAAGAAAAAGTGAATTCAGATCTATTTGACCGCCGATATAAGGTTTATGAGGCGCATGTAAAAGCCATAATAAAGATAGTTCATCAGCAAGTTGACACTGAAGAGGACGAAGATAGCCTTTATGATGATATGATATATTTTGGAGAGCAGGCTAGGTTCTTGTTCAATGCTGAAGTTTACGCCCATTTGGTTGAGGTGCGAAACAACATAAACCAATATGTGTCTTGGCGCAGATCCCTAGTGCTCGAAGGCCCACGGACCGCTGATGCTCGAATATTCGACCGAATGACAATACGAGAGAGGCTGACAAAACTTGGCGATTCACTGATCGAAGAGCAGTCAAGTATCATACCCAATACCCTGGAACCATACCTTCGGGTGAAAGACTTTCGTCGTATAAGCAAAGACGCTTCGGGACGAAGTCGTCGGAAATCTCTGATCAACACGCTACGAAACGTCCTCAAGAAATCCCCGAAGTAAAACTTCGTCTACTCACCGACCCGCTTAATACCCCACACTCATCCCCGGCACCTGGGCATTCGCCAGCCCGTCGAACGCGCCCGACTGAGCTCGGTTGGAGCGCCGGGCGTCGTCCAGATTGATCTGCAGGATTGCTCGGCCGAGTTCGCGTTTGTCTAGGGTGAGGGGCACTGTGAGGTGGAGCGTCTGGCTCTGGGTGCGCTGTTCCGTTCCATATCCCGAGGGCGATGCGCCGTTCGATGTCCGATCGCTACGACGCGTTGACCCGGCGTTCTCAGGAAAGACCCGCGCCGCATTCAGTCGGTCGATGATCGGAACATTCTCGTTTGAGACTTGGCGCGGGCCGGGCTTCACTCGTGTGTAGCCGCTGAAGCCTGTGAGCGACGATAGATCGCTCTGAGCAGCTTGCGCCTTAGGGTCGATCACCCAATGCCCATGCTCCCAAATCGGCTTACGGTTCCGATAATGTTGCATCCAAGTCCAAGGACTCAGATCTGACCAGTTCAACGGTGCATCACCGTAGATGGGCGTCTGCATCTCCGGATGCGCTTTCAGCTGCGCAGCGTGGTCGGCTTTAATCTGATCCTGTCGGTTCCACAAATTCACCGCCAGGATGATACCGCCGATCGCAGCCGCGAGAGCCGTCAGGCCCGTTGCAGCGACAATCAGCGATCCACCCTCGGCGACGAGGCCGATCTTGCTCAGCCCAGAACTGAGTAGCCCCAACGATCTCACACCCAAGCTTGCTACACCGCCGATTGTGCGGATGCCTCCGGCCATGGTTCCGAGTGCTACACCAGCAATCGCCGCTGTGCCGCCCAACGCCAGCAGAACGCCGAGGCCCGCTCCTACACGCAGCATCCATTGCGCCGCCTCGGGGTGCGCTGCCGCAGCCCTCGTGAGACTATCAAGCCCGCGACTGATACCCTGCATGATGCTTGCTGCATCTTTGGCGGCTGGGAGGCCGAGCGTTTCCATTAGAGACGCCCACGAGTGCCGCATGTTCTCAAGCTGTTGGGTGTAGTTCTGCTGTGCTTGCTCATAGGCGGGCAATCCAGACGCCTGCTCGCGTAAGGTGGTGTCGCGTTGTACGCTGGTGAGCTGCTGAACGATAAGCGCTCCGAACCTACGCGCGGTCTCAGTCGGGAGAGCTGAGTAGAGTTCATTCCTTACGTAGGCGTCATAGCTTTCCGTGTTTCCAGGACGGTTTGCGATGCGGGTCTCATAGTCATGGCGCAGGCGAGGGGAAAGCACATCTCTGATCCAGGGAAAGAACCCCCTATCTGGGTCATTCAGTTCCTCCGCCCCGGCCACTCCATCGCGCCTGACCGTTACGACGCCGCCACGTCCTACGTGATACCCATGTGCCGCCAGGTCAGCGCGTTGTTCGGACGTGAGATGACCCATATGCTGGATCGACCCACCGGAAAAAATGCCGAGCCGCTCAAGCTCGCGGGCGTTCCTGTCGGGCATGATCCCGCCATAGAATGCGCGGGACATTGCTGTCAGTGCCGTACCCGCCCGGTATCCGCCTATCTCCATTGCGGGCGTCATCATCGTGTTCCAGAAGGCGTCAGGCGTCATACCGCGTGCCGTCACTGCCCCCATCTGCATGACACTTAGAAGGTCTTGCGGCTTGAGGTTTCCACCAGATGCCTGAAGTGTGCGTGTCGCAGCGTCGAGATATCTTGCAAACCGCCCTTCATCGAAATTGCCAGCGGCGTCGTAGCGTGCGCCTCCCTGCATTTCGACCGTGCGGAATAACTGCTGCGATCCATGCTCACCATAGAGGCTTCGGACCCGCAGGTAGTTCGGAAGAACAGCATTGACCTCTCGGTAATCGTTGCCGTTCGGCCCCGTGCCCACGATGCCGCGCAGTTCACGAATGGCATTCACGCGGTCAACGATATCAGGGCCGCGGACCTGGCTCATCGAGTTGTAGGCGACCGCCGTTTCCTGCGCGATCTGCTTCTGGGTCATGCCCGCCTGAAGCATGGCAGTCTGGGCGCGCTGAAGTTTGGCGCCTGCTTCGGCCATTGAGTTGACGCCGCGCAGCATCTCGCTGCCGACGAAAACACCTCCGAGGCCTGCGACAAGCAATTTGACGCGATTGAACGTGCCTTCGAGTTCCTTGGCTGCGACGTTGACGCCCAGTACCTTTGCCGCAAGCGCCTGCAAGGCTTGGGAGAAGTTGTCGGTCATGCCGATCGCGACACCGATGCGATAGACGTCAGCCATATGCTATACTCCGGGCATGCGCCCATCTCGTGACGAAACAGACGACGAATTTGATGATGGGGGGACGCCCATGTGGCGTCAGATGCAGGCTGATTTGGTCGCTGAGATGCCGCAGCTTCGGGCGCGACAACCCAGAGCGGTCTCGGCGCGCAAACCTATCGGCCAGCTGCGGCACGTTGTAACCACCGCGCCCAAACAAGCATCGCATGAACGCAGGTTAGCGCCGCATGAGGTTTCGTCAGCGGCGGTCCTGCTGATCGTGCTAGGACCGGTAGTAGTTTATTTCATGATTGTGCTCGCAGTGATCGCGTGTTGTTTGCTCTATGACGCGATCACTGCTTGGTCGGGATTTTAAGCTAGGGCAGGACGCTTCCTCTGTGCCGGCGCCAATGCCTCTCGCCCGAGTAGCGCCTCCTCCTTGTGAACAGCCACCGAGGCGACCACGAAACCAAGGCAACACGCCGCGAACGCTTCCATCTCGATTTCCTGTGGCGTTGCAGTCGGCTTCAACGCTCGCGTTCTCGGGTCAATATCGCGTTCTGGCCAGAGCAGGCGCAGCCGACCGCCGCAGTTCTGCACCTGATAGACCTGATCCGCGCCGCCAGCTGCCACGACATAGAGCCCTTCCTCGACAAAGCCCGCCACGTCCTGCCAGATCACATAGTCGCCCCGGCGCAGCGTCGGGAATAGCCCCATGTGATCGATCCGCTTGACGTGATTGTTCGAGCTCGCCGCGCCCGCCAATGTCAGCGCGCTCATGACGCTGCCTCCTTCGGGCGGGAGAAAGGGAGCAGGTGCTTCACGATCCGGTTGGACCATTTAAGGGTTGCTTGTGACCCCTTGCCGCCTTTGCGCGTCGTGTCGAACATACGCCCGAACGGTGCACCCTTTTCCGTGGCCTGATAATCCGAGCCCGATGACGATGCCTGGACCTTGACCTGATAGCCCTCAGCAATGAGCAGCTTGTTCACAGCCACGGCACTGAGGCCGATCTCTTTCCCGATCTCGGTTGCCGTCAGGTAGGCGTCGTTGCTCGGGGCTGCGATCGAGGTCACGCCCATGATCTCCAGCGGATTAACGCCCGTCATGTTGAACGTGCCACGCGCTGCGTGGAGACACTGCTGGTTCTCGTCGAAGCCGGGGAGGGTTCGGGCGATCTTGAGAAGGCGCGTATAGGTCGTGTCGAAGGATGGCTTGCGGGGACGTTTGGGTGCCTCCTTAGCGGAGGTGCCTTTGCCGCTCTCTAACTCCATCCAACGTTGCACTACTCGGAGGCGGAGGGCCGCATCATAGCCAAGAACGAGATTGTAGGTCAGATCTTGGTCAAGGTCGAACGACGAGGTATAGCCACGCGCATCTTTATACCTGACATAACCCATTGATTTTGCTTGATGGCTCAGATCTGATCCATCCTTGTGGATGGCATCGATCATGATAACGATGTCGCGGATGACATTCTTATGCGTCTTGCCAGTCAGCGCGGCGATCTCACGTGACGACATGGTAGGCTTTCCGCTCAATGATGGAGCGTTGGTGCTGGAAATTGCAGGCGTGCTTATGATATCAACGGTCATAGCCATTGTTCCTTCTAGTTCACTGGTGAGAGGCGTCGGAATTGCTGCCAGGCTGGTCCGACGCCTTTTCTGTTTGGAGAATATTCCGCAAAATCGAAGTCAACTCTCCGTTTGCAGATCTATCATTCTGTGCTGCACGAACCTTTAGGGCACGTAACAGCGCACGATCGACGCGGATTGTGAGAGATGCTGTGTCTGCCATATGCTCCTCGTGTGTGCGCCTATTATGAACGCACACCCTTCTTACGGTGCGCCCAAAATGGATGCAAGTGGAATGTGCGCCTAAAATGGATTATTGCGTGGGAATGTCTGAAGAACGTCTTTCCGTCTCGATTCGCATGACGCGAGATCTCACGCAGCGCCTCAAGCAAGCCGCGAACGACCGTTCCCACTCGATGAACGCTGAGATCGTGCAAAGGCTTGAGTCTTCGTTTTTGGACGATAGCGCCCCTATGACGCCACAGGATTTGGATGACGCGTTCCTAGATGCTGCCGAAATGTATATAATATCCGCAGATGATGAGGCTGTTATGAGATTGCTCGGCAAGAGATTTACCTATCGCCGAAAGTAAGTCAGTGCAGGCGCTCACAACATACCCTTGGCGGGCATTATTCCATGTGACCGGTCGATGAGAGAATCTCGGCCAATACTTGTGTATGGATCACAAGGTTCGAGCCCCACGCGTCCGAAATTCGGACGGTTGATGGGGCGCATCTAAAAGGCTGCAATCACCTTGGTCGATCTCTATGTCGCGCCGCCGGGTTTAGCTCAGCGGCGCGACGGCCTTCTAGGAAGGTCTTAGATGCTGATCTGCCTTGCGGCTAGAGAGCAGCGCACGGAGCGACTTTAACCTGTCGTAATAAATTGTCTAGTTCGTTCCTTACAAACAACTGATAGGGACCACTCACACGCCATGTGAGGAATCCCTGATGCCACGTTTTCTGTTCTCAACTGCAGTTTGTGTTTCAGCAATCGTTTTTACCGCTCCAGGTTTTGCTTTCGACAAGACAACCCAAGGCCAGATACGTACACCGACTATAAAGAGCGCACCGCAAGAAACGCAGCTGCTGGAACACCGGCATTACACGAACTCCGATGGGAAGCGCGTGCATTCACCCGCGCATGTCGTGGGCGGAGGTATTCCAGCCGGAGCGTCGGCCAAGTGCGGCGACGGCTCCTACTCATTTAGCCTGCACCACAGAGGCACATGCTCGCATCATGGGGGCGTCGCGCAGTGGCTGAGTGGGGGCTGATCTGAGGCAGGAATAGCAGTTGTAGAGAAGCGTACGACCTATCAGTAGCACGGGCGACTGACTCATTCGTGCTCAGATGGGAGCGAGAGCGGATCGCTGACTATCCCTTTCACAACCCCGTTGAGCGATCCGGCAGATCCCGCCCATTTGATAGGCCCGGCATCGTGTTCGAATGACGTATCAAGCTTGTCGCCTCTCAAAATCCCGTAGAGTTGATAATAGACCGCATCGGCTTGAGTGACTGTCGCCTGCGCAAATTTCCAATCCTCCGAGACAAGCGTACGCGCAGCAACCGACCCGCAAAGGCGCTTCTCAGTAAGCGTCAGTGCAGCTGTAGTGACAACGGCGGCATCTGGCGTCGTGATAGACAGATCTTTCTGGACGAGATCGTTGCGTCGAGCCTGTTCTGCGGCGTCTACATCGGACCATGAAAGCGGATCTGAGTGCTCAGCAAGATTTCTGTCGTCGCGCGGGTCTTCAAGGGGGCCGAAGTAGTGGCCGCCCCACAGGAAGACAGCGCCTTTCGGAACAACGATCTTACCATGGTCGAACTGCGACTGGAAATCTGAGGGATAGCGCGGATCTTCTCGCTTTGCGCACACGATTAACGAATTGTCCGGTGCCCCACGATAAAGCGCGGCGTAATCAGATCCTCGTGTTGCATCGTAGGTAACTGGCAGGCTCGCGGCTTGGGGTGCATCCTCATCGTGATGACGGACAAGCACCGATTCGGTGGAGTGTGTAGGTTGAGCAGCATCGGCCTGACGTTCATCGAAAATCGCAGGCCCGGAATGCGGCCAGAGCGACTGTCCGATCAGAAATATGCACAGCCCCGCAAGCATGGTCGCGATGCTGGCCAGTATGATGGTCGAAGCCTTCTTGAATTTCGCACCCACTTCACTCTCCCTCTTTATGCGGAGAGTGCCACCTTGGCCTTCGGTCTGGAAGGAGCAACGTCAATCCCCATCCAGCGGCAAAGCTCCGTTCGCCACCCCATCACCTGTCAGACTGGCAACAAAGCGCCGGCCTAGTGCCTGTACCACTTCGTCAGTTTTCCTGATGAGAGACCCAGCCAGAACCGTGCGGGGAGGCTGCTTGTCAGTCCCAAGCTCAAAATAGACAAGGTTCTGATCGTCAGAGCCAATATGAGCCTCGGAACTGTTGATTTTCATTGAGAACTGACCCTGGGAGGGCGGAAATTTTCATTAAGAATTGACCCATGCCTGACACTGCCCCCGATGCATGAGCGCGGGAGGCGAAGGAGTGATCAGCATGGACTTG